>Ga0247717_1000055_pt1 | contig 31442 bp, 39 predicted proteins | sample 24E_NmetaG_FD_189047 | JGI IMG/M metagenome (GOLD analysis project Ga0247717, IMG submission 189047) | Soil microbial communities from hillslope of Landscape Evolution Observatory, University of Arizona, Oracle, AZ, United States - 2-4-E_N | ecosystem: Engineered > Artificial ecosystem >... | reverse complement strand
GTGTGCATCCGCGCCGCGCTCGGCTCGGGCGCCGAGGTTCGGGTCGTGCCGGGGGCGGTCCTCGACCGCAACCTCGGCGCCGTCCTCCGCTTCTGAGCGGAGAACCGCCTCCTCAGGCGGTGGCGGCGCCGGCGCCGGCCACGGCGTCGTCGACGGTGTCGAACAGCTGGAAGACCTTCGTGAGGCCGGTGACCTCGAACACCTTGCGGATGCGCGCCTGCGTGCAGACGAGGTAGAGGTCGCCGTCGTTGGAGCGGACTCGCTTCAGCGCGCCGACCAGCACGCCGAGCCCCGTCGAGTCGAGGAAGTCGACGGCATCGAGGTTGACGATGATCTGGTTGCTGCCCTGGGCGACGAGGCCGTGGAGCTGCTCGCGGAGGCGGGGGACGGTGGCGACGTCGACCTCGCCCGACACCGCGAGCACCGCGAACCCGTCGCGCTCCTGTACGTCGAGACCGAGATCCATTCGATTGCTGCTCCTTGTCGCGGCGATGGGGCGCCCGAGAGGGCGCGTGACCAGCCCACGGTACCCATCTGTGCCAACCGCTATCCCGAACGAGCGTTCCCGCTCGGGCTCCCGGTCAACGGCGAGAACGGCTCGTACGCGGCCTCGCGCGCGGCGCGCCGGGTGACGTGCATGATCACCGCCGCGCCCACGAGCACGGCCAGCCCCCCGGCGAGAAAGGCGAGCCGCTGCTTCTCGTCGAGCAGCTCGTCCTCGTCGAACACCCGCACGACGGCCTGGTCGCCGACCGGAGGCGCCGTCGGCGCCGCGGCCTGCGCGCGGGTGGTGTCGAAGGGCAAGGTCTCGTCGAAGCCGGTGTCGATCGTGGTCGGCGGGCCGAGTCGGGGCGGCGCCTGCGCCCGCGACCGCACGGAGGAGAGGCCACCGGACCCGGGGGCGCCCCGCGTCTCCGCGGTCGTCGCCTCGCCGGCGATCTGCGGGTCGGCACCGGCACCGGTGCCGTCGCCCCCACCGGCGGCCGCATCGTCGTCCGGCGTGGCCGGCACGTCGACCGAGACGGTGGTCGGCCGCGACGACACCTGGGGCACGGTGTCGTCGGGACCGCGGCGGACGGCCGTCACCGAGTAGCGGCTGGTGCCACCGGTCGGCGGTTCCGGATCGACGAAGCGAGTGGTCTCCCCGGCGTCGAGCTGGCCGAGCGGCTCGCCGTCACGGGCGATCACGTAGCCGAGGAGGTCGGGCTCGGTGCCGCCGGGCCAGCTGAGCACGACGCGACCGGCGTCACCGACCATCTCGAGCTCGGCGTCGACGTAGGCGACCGGGGCCGGCGGGATGGCGACGGCGACGAAGAGCGGCATCACGTGCGGCGGGGGCGAGCCGCCGCCGATCCCGCCGCTGGCGTTGGCCTGGGCGTTGGCCCGCACCTCGTAGACGAGGTTGCACGGGAACGAAGCGGTGAGGTGGAAGATGACGCCGTTGCCGGACGGCTCCGTGGCGGTCGAGGGTTCGGCGCTCGCCTCGCAGTCCGATGGCGGGGGCGCGTCGAGGTTGGGCACGAGGAAGGCGTTCACCGAGGCGATCCCGTTCGGATGGCTCACGTGACCGCTGAGCCGCTGGACCTGCTGGAGGTACGCGAGCGGCTTGCCGTCGCGCACGCCCGACGGAGCCGGGTCGTTCCAGCCGCCGGAGTAGCCCTCCTGGGCCCAGGCCGTCGGCATCGCGACGACCGCCATGGCGGCGACGGCGAGCAGCAGCCGGCGCATCACGCGGCGACGGTCTCGCCCACGAGCTCGGCCTGGACGATCAGCCGCTGCGCGGCCGAGCCCTTCGGGTGACAGGTGGTGAGCGTGAGCGTCGGCACCGGGGTCGGGCCCACCACGTGCGTGTCGCCGGGCATCACGACGAACGGGGGCTTGGTCATGCGGTAGGTGCAGGACCCGATCGGGGTCTCGAGCACGATGGTGTCGCCCGGCTTCAGCAGGTCGAGGTTGTGGAACGGCTTGCCGTAGGTCGTGCGATGGCCGGCGATCCCCACGTTGCCGGGCTCGCAGGGCAGCGGTGTCTGCGGGTAGTGGCCGGCACCGGCCCGCAGCGCGCTCATCGTGGTCCCCTCGACCACCACGACGTCGACGTCGATGGCCTCGATCTTGATCCGGGTCAGGGCGTCACCGGTCCCCACCGCCCCGGCGCGGTAGGCCTGCTCCAGCTCGGGACTGACCAGCTCGCGGTCGAGCCGCTGCTGGACCCTCGCCTGGTAGAGGTTCGTGTAGAAGGGATAGCCGAGCAGCCCGATCGCCACGGCCACCATCACGAGCGACGCCCCCGACAGGCTCCAGCGGGCCCACCGCCGGCGGCGCAGGACGTCGACGACCTTGCCGAGCGGGTCGGTCGGTGCCGGGCGCATCGCCTCGACGGGCTCGCTCAGCACCGAGTGCATCTGGCTGCGCGAGCGCCGACCCGCCACCACGAGCAGGGCGACGAACACGACCGCGACCAGCGCGATGGCGACGATCTGGATCATGGGTTCCTCAACGGTAACGGTGGGATGTGAGAGTGAACCAACGGTGGAGCGGGACGCCCCGGAGCCGCGCTCCGGGGCGTCCCGTCATTCGGGCTACGCCCGGCCGATCAGCGCCCGGCGGGCGAGGACGGCCAGGGCCAGCAGGCCGGCGCCGAGGATGGGCAGCGCCGGGTCGGAACCGGTCCGGGGGAGATCGCCGGCGGGCAGGGCCATGGCCGGGATGAGGGCACCGCCGGAGCCGGCGGTCACGCCACCGGTGGCGATGTCGATGCCGCCGGTGGGCAGGCCCCGGAACAGGGAGATGCTGGTGCTGGTGGCGTAGGGGTTGCCGTCGGCGTCGGTGCCGGCGGTGGCCACCGAGACGCAGGTCTCGAGCGGGGTGTCGGTCAGGATGCACTGCTCGACGCCGGGGGCGACGGTGATCGGCTCGGCCGACAGGCCGAGCGCATCGGTGAGGGCCGTCGAGCCGAAGGCGATCGTGACCGCCGAGGCCGAGTACTCGGGCGCGTTGCGCTCGCCGGTCAGGCGGTTGTAGCTGGCGACCGACTTCGCGTCACCAACGGTGATCGTCACGAGCGGCTCACCCGGCAGCAGGTCGTCGGGCAGGAGGCCGTTCGTGGCGCCCAGCTCGTTGACCGGGAGCAGCTCGATGCGGATGCCCTGCGAGTGCGCCCGGGCCGAGATGGTCTCGGCGGTGGAGGTCACCTCCGCCAGCGCCGGCGCCACCACGATGCGGGCCGTGGAGTTGAGCGTCAACGTGTCGTTCAGGACGTCCTGGACGGTCGTCACGGTGTCGTCGACCAGGTCGCCGATCGGGTTGCCGGTGAGCGCCTCGACCAGCGGGTTGAGGACCTCCTCGAACACCTGGTTCACGCCGTCGACCACGGGCTCCTGCAGGCCGAGGGTGTCGAGCACCTGCGACACCGACGGCTCGAGCACGACCTGGGCGCCGAGGCCGCGGGCGTAGGGAAGGGCGCCATCGACGCGTGCTTCGACCTCGGGGCACACGACGTCGATCCGGGCGACGCCGGGGACCGCCTCGAGCTCGTCGAGCAGGCAGGACTCCGGCTGGACCTTCTGGCCGGGGCTGTTCGCGCCGGAGGCGGTCGCCTCGAGCATCCCCGAGTCGGCGAGGCCCGGCAGCAGCAGCATGCTGGCCGTGGCCGCCGAAGACGGGTCGTTGTTCAGGTCGGCGGTGACCCGGCTCCCGGTCAGCTGGTTGCCGGCGATCGAGATGGTGAGGGCCTCCGCGTTGGCCCGGGCGCCGTACGTGTCGGCACCGGTGGCCGCACCCTGCGCTCCCGCGACGCCGCCGACCATGGCGGTGGTGGCAAGGACCGAGAGACCGAGGAGGGCCAGACGAGAGTGCTTCCGCATGCACGTGCTCCGATGTGCTCCGCCCGAACGCCGTCGTCCGGGAGTGGGACTGAGTGGACATGACCATGGCGTCAATGGCCCGGTCTTCCGAACAGACGTGAGATTCGGCGGTCGGTGACGCGGTCCTTCGGAAATGTTTCGTCCGTCATGGATTTGTCATACGGATCGTCTAACTCTCGACACGCATCGTCACAGTCGCCTGCAACCGGACGTCCCCCACCAGCCGGCCGACCACCGGGACGTCGGTGGGTGACCGGTAGCTGAGGGTGGCGGTGACCCGGCTGCCGGCCCCGCCCCGGCCGCTGAGCACCACGTCGAGCCGATCGGGGTCCAAGCGGCTGCCCTGCTCCGCCCCGCGACGGCCGGCGTCGGGGTCGTCGGCCACGGCTGCCTCCCGGGCGGCCTCCCTCGCCGCGTGGGTGAGCAGCACCTGATCGCGCACGACGAGCCCGACCTGCAGGAGGAGCAGGGCGAGCAGGGCGAGCAGCGGGAGGGCGAGCGCCAGCTCGACCGCCGCCTGCCCGCCCTCCCGCCGGGTCACGACTTCACCATCTTCACGAGGGAGTCGAAGATGGTGTCGAGCAGCTGGCCGACCTTGCCGCCCGACTTGGCCCACATGGCGATCAGCAGGGCGACCGACGCGGCACCGAGCAGCACCAGGGCGTACTCGGCGGTGGCCTGGCCCCGCTCGTCGCCGAGGCGGTCGCGGAGTCGGTGGGGGACGGACAGGGCGAGCAGGTGCACGCGCACCACGAGCTCGAGCATGGGGCTCTCCTCGTCGTTGGGGATCAGAGGCGCAGCGCCGCGATGGCACCGGCGATCAGCGGTGCGACGGTGAGCAGCCCGAAGGCCGGCAGCACGCAGCACACGAGGGGGAAGAGGAGCTTGACCGGGACCTTGCGGGCCGCTTCCTCGGCCCGCCGGCGCCGGTCGGCCCGGACCTCGGCGGCCAGTCGCTCCAGCGCGTCGCCGAGCGGGGCGCCGTAGCGATCGGAGGCGACGAGCGCGGCGACGAGCGGCCGGGTCACCTCACCGGCCCGGACCGGGATGTCGGCGAGGGCATCGCCGAGGCGGCGTCCGAGGGCGACCTCGCCGAGCGCCGCCCCGAGCTCGGCGGCGAGCGGCCCCCGGGCGCGGCGGGCGACGGCGTCGACCGCGAGGGGGACCGTGAGCCCCGAGGCCACCGCGAGGTGGAACAGGTCGACGACCTCGGGGAGCGATCGCACCACCTCCTCGGCTCGGCGCTGGCTCGCTCGTCGCGCCCGCATCATCGGGACGGCGCAGCACCCGAACGCGAGCAGTGGCACCAGCAGCAGCGGCAGGACGGCCGCGGCGAGCGTGACGAGCACCGGCGTGAGGACGAGGCCGGGCCGGCGCGGCGGTCTGGCCGCGGGATGGACGGGTCGCGCCGGTCGAGGCCGGACGGTCCACGCCCCCCACAGCACGAGCGCCAGCCAGGCGAGCGGCAGCACCGTCATGTGACCACCGCGATCACCCGGCGCATCCACCACCAGCCGAGGGCATCCAGTCCGAGCCCGCCCCCCAGGCAGGCGAGCCCGAGCGGCGTGCCGAGCAGGAACGAGAGCGTGGCGCCGTCGGCGGTCGCCGCGAGCAGCGCGAACGCCACCGGGGCCAACACGATCACGAGGGCCGACAACCGCGCCTGTGACGACAGCGCCCGGACCTCGCCGCTGATCCCGAGGTTCGTGCGCAGGGTGGCGGCGACGCCGTCGATGGCCTGCGCCGAGGCTCCGCCCGTCTCCGCACCGAGGCCGAGGGCGGCGGTGGCGAGCCGGACGCCCGGCAGCGGGCGCGATGCCGCCCACCGTTCCAGGGAGGCGGCGAGCGGCGCGCCGGCACCGATCTCGGTCACGACCCGCGTCAGGTCGGCTGCCAGGGGCCCGCGGGTTGCGCCCGCTGCCTCCTCGACGGCCTGGCGCAGGGAGCCACCGCTGCGCAACGAGCGGGCGATGGCATCCAGCGCGTCGGGAAGCGCCTCGTCGACCTGTCGATCACGGCGGTGGCGCAGCAGCCGGTCGGCAGCGTCGACGACGGCCGGCGGCAACCGTGGTGGGCGGCGGCGGCTCCCGACGCGCCGCCGAGCGGCGCGGTGGCCGGCCGCGGCGACGGCGGCGCGCGCCGCGGTCGCGGTCAGCAGCGCCAGGGCGAGCGCGGCGGCGATCACCGCGACCTCGGAGGCCGGGTGACTGCGGTTCGTTCACCCACGACGCGGACCCGCTCGGGACCGGCGACGACCTCGGCCACGTCGGTGACGGCGCGCCGCCCGTCGGGGTGGCGCGCGATCTGCACGACGAGGTCGACGGCCGCCGCCAGCTGGTCGCGCACGGCGTCGAGTGGGAGCGCGACGTCGCCGGTGAGGACCATCGTCTCCAACCGGCGCAGGGCGTCGGCCGGGCTGTTGGCGTGGCAGGTCGACAGCGACCCCTCGTGGCCGGTGTTCATCGCCTGCAACATGTCGAGCGCCTCGGGGCCGCGGACCTCGCCGACGACGATCCGATCGGGCCTCATGCGAAGCGCGTTGCGCACGAGGTCGCGGACCGACACGTGCCCGGCGCCCTCGGCGTTGGCCGGCCGGGCCTCGAGCCGCACGACGTGGTCGCGCTCGAGGCGGAGCTCGGCGGCGTCCTCGACGGTGACGACCCGCTCGTGCGCGGGGATGTGGGCGGCGAGGGCGTTGAGCAGGGTCGTCTTCCCGGCCCCGGTGCCGCCCGAGACGATCACGTTGAGTCGGGCCTGCACGGCCCACACCAGCAGCTCGGCGATCGCCGCGCCGCAGATCGCCTCGAGCGGGATGCCCCGCACCGAGAAGCGGCGGATCGTCAGGTACGGCCCGTCCACGGCGAGCGGCGGGACCACGGCGTTGACCCGCGACCCGTCGGGCAGGCGGGCGTCGACCAGCGGCGACGACCGGTCGATGCGCAGCCCCAGCGGGCCCACCACCCGCTCGACGAGGTGCTCGATGGTGGGCCGGTCGAGCTGCAGCGGGAGTCGCTCGAGCCGACCGCCGCGCTCGACCCACACCGGGCCGGGACCGTTCACCATCACCTCGGTGACGGCCGGGTCGGCGAGCAGCGGCTCGAGCGGCCCGAGGCCCCGGGCCCGCGCCGTGACCCGCTCGACCACCTCGGCCAGAGCGGGACCGTCGAGCAGCGGTGCCTCGGCGCGGGTGATGGCCTCGACCGCCGCCGCCAGGTCACCGCCTCGCTCGCCGCCGTCGAGCAGCCGGCGGTGCACCCGTTCGGCCAGGGCGACGGTGGCGGCGTCAGGCGGCATGGCGGAGCGAGCGCTGGAGCCGGCGGGGGACGCGGGCACCGAGGCTCCCGGCGTCGACGGCCCGGGCGACGGCGGGATCGACGGCCACGACGGCCCGCACCGGCACCTGGAGCACCGCCTCGACGTCCTCGACGGTGAGGCTGCGCCCCGGCTCGTCGACCAGCACCACACCCGAGGGCCGGAGCGGGAATGCCGCCGCCCGGCGCAGCGCGAGGTAGCAGGGTCGGAGCACGAGCAGCGACGAGGTGGCTGCCGCCGCCACCGCCAGGCGCGGGCCGCGCGGCATCGACCCGCAGTCGGCCACGACCGGGCGGGCGTCGGCCCCGAGGAGGGCGGCGAGCACCTCGCCCCGGCCGTCGGGGGCGCCGTCGAGGGAGCCGCCGGCGGGCAGCACGCGGACGTCGGCCGGTCCGGCGACCTCGAGCCGGGCCAACGCGTCGGCGGGGACGCTCTCGCCGGCCGCGAGCCAGTCGGCGAGTCCGGGACCCGACGGCTCGGGCATGCCCAGCACCGCGGGCACGTCGCCGGCGAGGTCGGCGACCAGCGCGCCACCGGCGCGCGCGAGCAGGGACGCGAGTGACACGGCGACCACGGTCGTGCCGCAGCCGCCCTTCGCCGACCAGCAGGCGACGAGCATGGGTTCCTCCGGAGCCGGACCCTCTCGGGTTCGCATCGACGGGGGAAGCCGGGACGAGCGCTCCCGAACCTAACCGGGACGAAACGGACCGGCAAGGGTCGGCTCGTAGGCTCGGTCGCGGTGACCGACGAGCACGGGAGCGCGACCCCGAACGCCGCCGCCTTCTTCGACCTCGACAAGACCGTGATCGCCCGCGCCTCGATGGTGGCGTTCAGCTCGTCGTTCCAGCGGGCCGGCCTGCTCTCGCGGTGGGTGCTGCTCCGCGCGCTGTGGGGCCAGCTCGTCTACCTCTGGCTGGGAGCCGACGAGAAGAAGCTGACCAAGACCCGCGACGCCGCCCTCAAGCTGACCCGCGGATGGGAGCAGGAGCGGGTGCGGGCGATCGTGCGGGAGGCGATCGAAGAGGTGATCGAACCGATCGTCTACGAGGAGGCACTCGAGCTCATCCGCAGCCACCGCGCCGAGGGTCGTCTGGTGGCGATCGTGTCGGCCGCGCCCGTCGAGGTCGTCGAACCCCTCGCCGAGCACCTCGGCGCCCACCTGGCCGTCGCCACCGAGGCGAAGGTCGACGACGAAGGCCGCTACAGCGGCGAGCTCGTCCGCTACGCGTACGGGCCGGCGAAGGCCGACGCAGTCCGCGAGCTGGCGGCCGCCCGGCACCTCGACCTGGCCGAGTGCTACGCCTACTCCGACTCGGTCACCGACGTGCCGATGCTGGACCTCGTCGGCCACCCGGTCGCGGTGAACCCCGACCGGCCGCTCCTGCGGGTGGCGACCGAGCGCGGGTGGGAGGTCGTGCGCTTCGTCAAGCCCGTCCGCCTGCGCGACCGCGTCCCGATGCCCTCGCCGGCGCAGACCGCGGCGGCCGGGGGCGGGGTGGGCGCGCTGGTGGCCGCCGCCGCCATCGTGTGGTGGCGGCTGCGGCGCGATCCGCCGGCGCCGCCGCCGGGCCGGATGGCCCGGCTCTGGCCCTCTATGCCTCGCGGAGCTTCTTCGCCGCGAACGCGCCGAGGCCGAGGAGGAGCAGGAGCAGCAGGAGCTTCTTCACGGCGGCAACCGTAGCGGCCCACCTCCGGAACCACCGACGGGCGGCGGGCGTCTGACGGACCGTGGAAGCCACACGAGCGCGCACCGCCTCCCGCCAGGACGCGTTCCGGGCGGTCGTCGGGGAGGTGTACGAGCCTCTCCAGCGATACCTCCGTCGCCGCTCGGCGCCCGAGGATGTCGACGATCTCCTCGACGAGGTGCTCCTCGTGGTGTGGCGCCGCCTCGAGGACGTACCCGCCGACGGCGCGCTTCCGTGGGCCTACGGGGTCGCTCGCCGCTGCCTCGCCAACCACCGGCGCGCCGGTCAACGGCGGACCCGGCTCCTCCAGCGGGTCGGCGCCGGGTTCCGGGAGCCGACCGGCCCCGACTGGACCTCGGAAGCGGACGCGGCGCTGCACCGAGCGCTGGACCGGCTGCCCGAGCGCGACCGCGAGGTGATCCGGCTGTGGGCCTGGGAGCGACTCGAGCCCCGGGAGATCGCGGCGGTTCTCGACACCACGCCCAACGCCGTCAGCGTGCGGCTCGGTCGGATCCAGCGCCGGTTGGCCGATGAGCTGTCTCGACAGGATCGGGTCCCCTCCGGACAGGAGCGGGACGGAAGCTGCGAGGAGCACGGACGATGACCGCTGACGAGCTGCGAGATCGGCTGGCCGCCATCGACCCCGCCCACGACGTGGCGACCGAACCGCCGACGACGTCGTCGTCCCGATCGCGACTGGAGCGCATCATGCACACCGACCCGAACGTCACCACCGACCGCCCGTCGACGCCAGGCGCGGCCCGCCGGCCGCTGCTGCTCGCGGCCGCGGCTGCTGTCGCCGTCGCCGTTGCCGGCGGCGTCGTCCTCACCCGCGGCGGTGACGAGTCCCCGGTGGCCAGCGGGCCGCCGGTCGAGCTGACCCTCGGCGCCTCGGACGCGATGGCGAGCTGCCTCCCGGTCGACGCCGAGATCCTGGCCGACATGCCGGTCGCGTTCGCCGGGACAGCCACGGCCGTCGAGGGCGACACGGTGACGCTCACCGTCGAGGAGTGGTACGCCGGCGGCGACGCCGGCACCGTGGTGATCCACGCGCAGTCGGGCATGGAGGCCCTGATCGACGGATTCACCTTCGCGGAGGGTGAGGCGTATCTCGTCTCGGCCGCCGAGGGGACCGTCAGCTTCTGCGGCTTCAGCGGCCCGGCCACCGACGAGCTCCGAGCCGTCTACGACGAGGCCTTCCGGTCCTGAGCACCCGCGGCGTCGTTCAGAACGCGGCGACGAACGCCCGCTGCTCGTCGGTCTCGACCGCCCGCTCGCAGTACGCGGCCCGCACCCAGGCGACCGCCTCGCCGGGCGGCGTGCCGGTCAGGACGGCGAGGCACGCCAGCGCGGTGCCGGTGCGCCCGTGCCCGCCGAGGCAACCGACCTCGACTTTCTCGCCACGGCGCGCTCGGTCGAGCACGTCCTCGAGGGCAACGCGCAGCGCAGTGGCATCGGGGACGCCGAAGTCGACCCACGGCAGATGCGCGTGGTCCCAGGGCGGTGCCCAGTGCTCGTCGAAGTAGAGCCCGAACGCCGGCGCGCCGTCTTGCGCGTAGGGATCCTCGACGAGGAACCTGGCTCCGACGACCGTCGTGCCGTCGACGAACGTCACGGCGTCGCGGTGCGCGTGCGGGCGAACGGTCGGCTGGCCGGCTGCTCGCCACTCCTCGCGGATGGCGACGAGCAGCTCATCGGTCACCGGGGGCCGCTCGCCCCGGCTCATTCGCTCCGCGACGCGCCTTCCCGCGGGCGTCAACATCGAGAACACCGCCCACGCCACCGCAGCGCGGTCGTCACCCAGGAGCTCGTCTGCCACGCGCGCGAGCATGCACGACGGCGATGAGGTCAGGCCGACCCTTACCAGCTTCGGGATCGCACACGTACAGATTGCCCGTGCTTGGCGGGCAAGTGCGCCGTCAACCGACCCGTCCGCTCACACGCGTTGCCCGCGCAGTCGGCGCCGCAGAGTCGGAAGGGTCAGACTGTTCAGACATGAGCAGCGTCGTTCGGCAGCTTCGGTCCGAGGAGGCCGAACGGGTCGGTCTCGTGCTCGGTCTCGCCCGGCTGAACCAGGGGGACGGGTTCTACCTCGTGGCCTGGGATGACGCGGAGCCCATCGGTCATCTCCACCTCGCGTTGACGGAGCCGCCCGAGCTCCAGGACGTCTTCGTCCGCCCTGGACATCGCAGGTGTGGTGTGGCGAGAGCCTTGACGGCGGCAGCGGAGCGAGAGGTCGAGGCGCGCGGGTTCAGCAGGCTGCGGTTGACCGTCAGCGTCGACAACGTTGCCGCGCAGGCGCTGTACCACGCGTGCGGCTACCGCGACACCGGTCTGCCTCCCGAGCGCGTGCAAGGCACGGTCATGATTCGGACAGGGCCGATCGATGTCGATGACACCTTCCTGACCTGGGAGAAGGCCCTGAGCTAGAGCGCTCCCACATCGTGCGACGTGTGGCCGGAGCAGCCGCGGGAGCGACCCCTCGAGCGCCGACGGTCCGCCGTGGTTGGCGCGTAGGTTGGCGGCACCGCACCAGAGACGATGGAGGTGGTCGAGATGCGTTCGACCCTGTGCGACCTCGTGGGCATCGACGCTCCCGTGGTCCAGGCGGGAATGAGCATCTTCACGTCGCCAGCATTGGCGGCGGCCGTCTCGGACGCCGGCGCGCTCGGCAGCCTCGGCGCCTGGAACCGCCCGCCGGACCAGCTCCGCCGCGAGCTCGCAGAGCTGCGTGAGCTGACGGACCGTCCGTTCGCCGTGAACCACGTCGTCCCGGACGTCAACGCTGAAGCGCTCGCTGCGACGCTGGAGCGCGCCCCCGCTGTCGTCTCGTTCGCGCTCGACCACGCCGGTGACCTGATCCAGCGCGTGCACGATGCCGGCAGCCTCGTCATGCAGCAGGTCAACACCGTGCAGCAGGCGCAGCGCGCGGCCGAAGGCGGCGCCGACATCATCGTCGCCCAGGGTGGAGAGGCCGGCGGCTATGGCGGGTCGGTGAGCACGCTCGCCCTGGTCCCCCAGGTCGTCGATGCCGTTCACCCGATCCCGGTCCTGGCCGCGGGTGGCATCGCCGACGGGCGAGGGATGGCGGCGGCGATGCTGCTCGGGGCGGCCGGCGTCAACCTCGGCAGCCGCTTCCTCGCCTCAGCGGAGTCCCCTGTCGGAGAGCGCTGGAAGCGTGCACTGATCACACGCCCGTCTGAGGACTGGTTGCAGGCCGGCTTCATCAACGTGCTCAACCCGAACCCCGGAACCGTCGGCTATCGAACGCGCTTGCGGCTGCTGCGCACGGACTTCGTCGAGCGCTGGGAGCAGCGAGCCGGCGAGCTCGCCACCGACCCGACGCCGGCGCTGACCGAGCTCTCCGAGGCTGACGCCGCCGGCGACCGAGAAGACCTCCTCGTCGTCGGCGGTCAGAGCGCCGGGCTCATCAGGGATGTCCAACCCGCCGGCGAGATCGTGCGCGCGCTCGTCGCCGAGGCGCGGGACGCGCTTGCCGCGGCCGCGGGGCTCGAGCTCTAGCAGCGCCGGGAGCGCTCGCTACTCGGCGACTCCGCGTGGACGCTCGGCCCGCTGATCTGAATCGGGGTCATGTCCGGTTCCGGCGCTCGACGTGACGTCGAACTCGTTCGAGCAGCTTGGCGCGCTGCCGAGGAGTCGCCGCCGGGGCCCGCTCCCAGTCCTCGGAGAATCGGACATCCGCGTACCTGCCGCTCTCACCGTCATGGAAGTGGAGGAAGGCGCGGGAGCGGAAGTACCTTGCCCTTGTCCCGCAAGCCCTCGATGGTCCCGAGTGCGCTGATGAGGTCCTCGTGCGTCTCGATGGCTGCGTCCGAAGTGGGCATGACCGGACGGTAGCCAGACACCGTGACCAGCCTCCGCTCGAGACGCGCCGTTCGGGACGCCTGACATCGACAGGTTCGCTTGGTTCGCGAGCGGAGGTTCGGTCCGCGACGCTGACGCGATGCTCGGCTCCGAGGCCAGCCGCACGGCGCTCATCGCGGCCGCCAATCGGGCCGCACATGTCGCGCAGGACAAGCCAGTGATCCTTGCGGACTCCCTCGCGAGGCTGCTTTCTGGCGAACTCGGCGAGCAGACGATTCGCGCCGTGGAAGCAGATCCGCTTTCCAACCTCGGTCGCTTCCACTTCGCAGCCCGGGCACGATGGGCTGAGGACACGCTCGAAGAGGCGCGTCGCGAGGGTGTCGACCAGTACGTGCTGCTCGGCGCTGGACTTGATTCCTTTGCCTATCGGCACAACGCAGACACTGGCGACCTCCGGGTCTCTGAGGTCGATCACCCGGCGACGCAGGCGTGGAAACGCGAGCGCCTCGCCGAAGCAGGCATCCTCGAACCCGACGCCGTCACCTTCGTACCGGTCGACTTCGACAGCGCAGTCGTTTCGCAAGGCGGGCGAGCCCTGGCTCAGCTACTACGAGCCCCGGGAGATCGAGCGGTTGATGCAACGCTGCGGCTTCCGCCAGATCGAGCACCTCGACAAGATCGGGATACGCAGCAAGTTCATGAACGGGCAGAGGCATCCGCTTCCGGGCCCGGCGCCCTACACGCCACTTCTGCGTGCCCGAGCCTGAACGCGGCCCACCCGCGAAGCGCCGATCTGCAGAACCGATGGCGACTGCGATGTCCGGCACGCGGCGAGCGTGATCGGTGCCCGCGAACTCGTTCGACTCGCTCGCGGCTTGAGATCATCCTGGCGACCCATGGCGCTCGACTCAGTCATCACCATCGTGTCGGTGAACGTCGGAGAGCCTGCCGTGCTGCTTCGCTACGACGGCGGTGAGATCGTCAGCGGCATCGACAAGAGACCTGTCGACACCGATCAGCTCCGGCTCAGCGAGACCAACCTCGCGGGTGACCGGCAATCCGACATGCGCCCGACTCCCGCCGGCGATCACGTGCACGGCGGCCCGCATCACGCCGTCTACGCCTTCCCCAGTGAGCACTACCTGCGCATCGCTGAGCTCATCGGCGGCGATGTCTGGCCCGGCTACATGGGTGAGAACCTCACAATCCGCGGTGCACTGGAGAGCGAGGTCTGCATCGGCGACGTCTGGGCCTGGGGTTCCGCACTGCTACAGGTCTCCGCCCCGAGAGGCCCCTGCTTCAAGCTCGGCATCCGGATGGGACGCCAGGCAGCGCGTACCGTCATCCGGGACGAGGTCCTGACCGGCTGGTACCTGCGAGTGCTCCAGCCAGGTTCGGTACCAACCAGCGGCGTGATCGATCTCGTCAGTCGCGAGCCATCAGCAGCGACCGTCGCTACCGTCCAACGTGCGGTTCAAGACCGATCGGCGGTGTACCCCGAGCTGGCGCGTCTCCCGCATCTCTCCCCCAACCTCCGCTGGCTCCTCACGCAACGAGATCGCGACATCACCGGCGGCGTGCCCGAGTCTGACTAGCGCGCCACGCGCCGGTCGGTGCGCGTCCATGACCCGCCCGGTCGGGCGATCGACCCTGCTGATAGGCCCCGCGAGTCGGGTCGCTGCGTTCGACGGGACACGCTTTGGTTCTCTGGCGTCGCACCGCGATCTCCCCTCAGACTGGGTGGCTGTGGGGAACGGGCTGACTGGGGACTTCGCGACCGGCGCCGACCTCCCCGTGCCCACCTCCATCGTCGTCCGCGTGCATGCCGCCTGCGCTCACCTGCCAGAGGCCCACGAAGAACACCGCTTCGAAGCGGTCCGCTGGCGCATCCGCGGCCGGACGCTCGCCCATCTCCAGTCACGCGAAGTCGAGGACCAAGTACTCACCTACGTCACCTTCCATGCACGGGAAGAACTGGATGACCTGCTCGCCGTGGGCCATCCCTTTCATCCGGGCTGGGGTCCAGGCTTGATCGCGATGGTTCTCACGGATGACGACGCGACCGACTGGGACGACGTCCGCGAACTCTTGACTGAGAGCTACCGCCTGTTGGCGCCGAAGAAGCTCGTTGCACGGCTCCCATGAAGCACGCCGAAGCGCCGATATGCACGCTCGGTCGCTCAGGGTCAGGTGGATTCGCGAGCACGCGTTTTGAGCGGCGTCAGCCCCAGAAGATCGCCGTCGGATCGCGGTCAACCTCCTCGAGTAGATCGGCCACAGTCGGCGTCGGCGGCACGAGGTCGTACAGGTGGAACTTCAGGTTGCTGTCCCGCCAGTAGAGCGACCACTCGTTCCGACTCGAGGTGTAGCGGAGGCGAGCTATTGGAAACCGCGTCCACACCTCGCCGACCCCGTCCCAAGTCGGCCGGCACTCCAGGAGCGTCGCCGATCGATCGGTGAGGTCGAGCTCGTAGCGGATCTGAGAGCGGACGGGTTCGGGAAGGCCCGTGTTCCGGTCCTCAACCCATCGCGAGAGTCGAGCGACGTCGATCTCCGGTAGCACCGACTGACGATAGGTCGTCGACGTGACCCAAGAAGGCGCCCGCGAACCGGCACTCTGTGCGGCCGCTCTCCTTTCTTGGAGCAGCCAGACGTGTAGAGCACGCTTGCTTGCTCCAAGAACGCCGGCCGCCCCGAAGTGCCGATAGGCGTCAGGCGTCGTCTCGCGCCAGTTCGAGTTCGTCGACGAAGGCAGTGACGGGGATTCCTCGGTGGGCGGCGCCGGCGCGGGTCAACGCGATGGCTGCGCCCAGGGCGTATCGCCAGAAGTCGTCTGTCTGCCACCAGCTGACTTCGTCGAGCAGGTCTGGTTCGAGGCCGGCGCACGTCGAGCTGCACGCGAACAGCGCGTACCGGATCTTGCGGTTCTCGCGTCCTCGGAACTCCTGCTCAGGAAGGAAGCTGGCGAGCAGCCCGTCCATCGGGATGGGCGTCTCAGCGGTCGCTCCCGACGTTCGCAGCGACTCGGCGCCCACCTGCACGTAGACCTCACCGGGGAACGTGTCGTTCTTGGGGTGCAAGTCGACGACTTTGAGGGCGATGTCGATGGCGTCCTCACCGGCGCGAAGCCCATCGAACAAGTGCCGCCTCGCGGCGACTCGATCCTCAGCGGTCGGCGTTCGTCGAGACATGGTGGCGATGTGGCTCAGGCCGACTCGACGACCGGCCCGTACCGCTGCTGGGCGGCCTGCGCCGATGTTCCGAGAATGGTGCCGATCCGTTGCCAGGACACGCCCTGGCCCCGGGCCCGAGTCACCGCGTCGACGATCTCCCGTTCACTCCGGGCCCGGGCGATCGCCGCCCGCTCCAGCAGGTACTCCTCAACCGAGCGCTCATCGTTTGGATCGGGCTCGTAGTCCTCGAGCTGCTTCGCGAGCTCATCGGCGTGGTCGAGGATCTCTTGGATCGATCGCGGCATCACGACTCCAGGAACTTCGGTCGAGCGGGCATGGCATGGACGATGAACTCGACGCCCTCCGCGTGAGCGACGCCGATCTCGAGCAGCGCACCAGAACGCGACGGGCCGATGAGCATCGTCAGGTCGCCGGGCTCGAAGACCCTGATCGGGTTGCGGAAGGCGTGCAGCATGTCTTCATCGAGGATCCCGTCTTCCGGGCGCTCGCCAGGATCGCCGGATCCATCCCTTCAAGTTACCTTGATACGCGGTCTTCGGCGAGTGCGCCTAGCGGCACTTCGGGGCGGCCAGCGTTCTTGGAGCAAGCAAGCGTGCTCTACACGTCTGGCTGCTCCAAGAAAGGAGAGCGGCCGCACAGAATGCCGGTTCGCGAGCGGGTCCGCCTGCCCGCTCGCGTCTAGCCGTTCTATCGGTGGGCACCTCCTGGCGACGGTGTGGTGTCGCCGCGTGACGCTCCGGCAACGAACGTGGCGACGATGTATGTGGCGTGTCGGTCGAGGCTCTGGCGGGCCCGGTCGCAGCGCATCGTCGTGCGTGGATCCGCGTGCGAGGCGGCCTCTTGCACGTCCCTGAGCGGGACGCCGGCGTCGAGAGCTGCCGTGATGAACGAGTGGCGGAGCGAGTGCGGTCCGATCCGCTTGCTCACACCGGCCCGCTTGGCGAGCCGCCGCACGACCCGGGACGCACCGTGGCGGTCGAGTCGACTGCCATTGGCGCCGAGGAAGATCGGCCCGTCCAACCGATCGCCAATAGCCAAGTCGACCGCCCTCGCGGTCCGTGGCGCGAGCGGGATCGTGACGACCTTGCCTCCCTTCCGTCGCACGACCAGCGTCCGATGCCCCCGCTCGAGGCCGAGGTCCTCGATGTCCGCGCCGAGCGCCTCCGAGATGCGCAGGCCGTTGAGGCCGAGCAGCGACGCCAACGCATGGTCACGGGCCGACGACAGGCCAGCGGCAACGAGGAACGCACCGAGCTCGTTGCGATCCAGACCGACGGCATGGGACTCGTAGTCGAGCCGCGGGCGGCGGACGTTCGCCGCCGGCGAGAGCGGGATCAGGCCCTCCTCGGTGGCGTAGCGGTAGAAGCCGGCGATCGTCGACAGGCGCCGGCCGATCGTCGCCCGGGCACGGCCGAGCTCCTCGAGCTGCCGGGCGTAGAGCTCGATCGCGGCGCGGCGGACCTCGAACAGGCCGATTCCGTGCTCTCGGCACCAGCCGACGAACTGGCGCAGATCGAGCGTGTACGCCTCCCGGGTTCGGCCCGAGTAGCCGGCCAGGAAGCCGGCGGCGGCGATCACCTCCCGATCCGTCGTGTGTGGGTCGTACAAGACGACAGATGACGACTCGGCCATGCGGCCTCCTCTGCTCGAGGAGCCGGACGCGGAGCGAGGCGCGACGCGCCCAGCTCACGTTGTCGAAGTGACCGTACGAAGCCGCACCTATCAACGGCCAGAACGGATGGTCTCGGTCAGGGCCGCGAGCGCCGAACCGGCGATCGCGGACGGATGCGTCCGCGGAAGAGTCGACGCACGACGCGCCGCGCCTCACAACGGACACGCCGGCATCAGCCCGATGGGGACGCGGACGGCGAGTGCCGGGCCACCGGGACCAGGTAGGTTCGCGACCGGAGGCGTCAGCTGACCTGGTGGCAGCCCCCGCCTTCAAAGCGGGCGTGCGGGATGACCTCTCGCAGGCGGGTTCGATTCCCGTCCGCCTCCGCCATGGCGTCCCCGGCGCCGGCGCTCAGCCGGCGAGCAGGGCGCGGACCGACTGCTCGGCCGAGGGGTGGCGCAGCTTCGACATCGCCTTCGCCTCGATCTGGCGGATCCGCTCGCGGGTGAGGTTGAACAGCTCGCCCACCTCCTCGAGGGTGCGGGGCTCCCCCCGGTCGAGGCCGAAGCGCAGGCGGATGATCTCCCGCTCCCGCTCGTCGAGGGCCTGGAGCAGCCGCTCCACCTCGATCGGGAGCATCGACTCGACCGCCGCCTCGTCGGGAGCGACGGCGCCGCCGTCGGCCACCATGTCCTCGAGGTAGGCGTCACCGTCGTCGCGCAGCGGCTCGGACAGCGAGATGGGGTCGGCGCCGTAGCGCAGCGCCTCGACGACCTTCTCCTCGGGCAGGTCGACCTCGACCGCCAGCTCCCGGATCGTCGGCGGCCGACCGTGCTGGAGTTCGAGCCGGCTCCGGGCCTTCTGGAGGCGCGAGAGGGTGTCGCCGGCGTGCACCGGAAGGCGGATGGTCCGGCCGGTGTTGGCGATGCCCCGGGTGATCGCCTGGCGGATCCACCAGGTCGCGTAGGTCGAGAACTTGAACCCCTTGCGCCAGTCGAACTTCTCGACGGCGTGCATGAGCCCGAGGTTCCCCTCCTGGACCAGGTCGAGCAGCGGCAGCCCCGACGCCTGGTACTTCTTGGCGATCGACACGACCAGGCGCAGGTTGGCCTGCACGAAGGTGCGCTCGGCCTCCTCGCCCTCCCGGACCTCCCGGCGCAGCTCACGGCGACGGGCGGTGGTGAGGCGCTCGCCCGACTCGAGCTCGGCCCGAGCGGCCAACCCTCGCTCGTAGGCCTGGGACAGCCGCGCCTCGTCGTCCTTGGTCAGGAGGTCGTACCGGCCGATGTCGGCCAGGTAGAGGCGGACGAGATCCTCATCCTCACGTTCACGGACCTTGGCCACGCGACCCCCCAGCCGAGTGGTGCGTACAGTGACCGGCCGAGGTGGCACCCGTCCGGTCGTCGGGTGCAGCCTGGGTTCGACACTGACGCTTGCGTCACCTGCCGCGAGGAGCCCGATGGCCGACGCCCTTCCCGATGCCGAGGAGCAGCGCGAGGTCGAGCTGACGATCGTCACCATGGAGTTCCGCTCCGAACGGCCCGAAGCCCTCATGCCGGTGCTGGCCAAGTACGTGGTGCTGAGCCGTGGTCACCCCGGTTGCCGCAACATCGATCTGTGCGCCTCGGTGGCCACCCCCGGCCGCTACGTCATCATCGAGAAGTGGGACTCGCCCGAGGCCCAGCGGGCGCACTTCGACTCCGCCGAGATGGTCGAGATGGCCCGGGCCTGCACCGGTCTGCTCGCCTCGCCCCCCGGCATCGACCTGCTCGAGGGGATCTCCGCCCACGATCTCGCCTAGCCGGTGGCCGACCCGGGGCTCGGTGAAGCCTTCGCCAGCATCCTGGCCGCCGCCCGCACCGGCGAGGCGTGGGCCTTCGAGCGGCTCTTCGACTGGCTCGGTCGCCCGGTGGCCGGGTACCTCCGAGGCGCGGGCGTCGAGGACCCCGACGGGCTCGCCAACGAGGTCTTCCTCCGGGTCTTCGGGGGGGTCGGGCGCTTCGAGGGCACGGAGGCCCGGTTCCGGTCGTGGGTCTTCGCCATCGCCCACAACCTCGTGATCGACGAGCGCCGCCGCCGGAGCCGCCGCCCGACGCAGGCGCCGCTCGAGGGCGAGGTGGGCGAGGGCGTCCCGGCCGCCGAGGACGCCGTGCTCGCCGGACTCGGCGACGAGCGGGTCCAGGCCCTGCTCGACACCCTCGCCCCCGACCAGCGGGACGTCGTGCTCCTACGGGTGGTGGCCGACCTCAGCATCGAGGACACGGCGGCCGCCCTCGGCAAGCGGCCGGGGGCGGTGAAGTCGCTCCAGCACCGCGCCTTCGCCACGCTTCGGAGACGTCTCGCCACCGAAGGGGAGGAGGGCGTATCCCCGTGAGCGGGCCCCACGTTCACCGCGACGACATGTTCGACGACGACCCCGCCATCGCCGCGTTCGCGCGAGACCTCCGAGCGGCCGCCGACGCCGCTCCGGCCCCGGCCGCCGGTCCCGCGCTGGCCGAGGTGCTCGCCGGTCGCGCCCCCGCCCCGTCGTACCCCGGCCCGGTGCCCGACGGCCGTACGCCGTCCCGTCCCGGCCGCCGGCGGGCGCTGCGGGCGGCGCTGGGTGGCGCGGTGGCGGCCACCGTGGTCAGCACCCTGGGAGTGGCCGGCGCGCTGCCCGCCCCGGTGCAGCGTCAGGTGGCCAGGGTCGCCGACGTGATCGGCCTCGACCTGCCCGGCGACGATCCGGCGCCGGCCATGGTCGACCCCGCCCCGAGCGGTCCGCCGGCGTCACCGCCCGCGACGGGCCGCCCGCCGATGAGCCCGGTCGCGCCGGGCGAGGACCCCGATCGGGGCCACGGCAACGAGGACGACGGCGTCGACGGCGACAACCCCGGCCGGGGGCTGGAAGAGCGGGAGGATCCCGGTCGCAGCGGTCGGCGGGGCGAGGTTCCCGCCGACCCCGGCCCGTCCCGCGACGAGGGCGGTCCGGTCGCCGAGCGCCGGGCCGACGCCGAGCATCGGGCCGACCTCGAGCGCCGACCCGCTGATCGGGGCGAGGACGAGGTCGAAGACGACGTCGACGTGATCGAGACCGGGCGGCCGTAACCCGGCGGTCGAGTTCGACGTTCACCGACCCGAACGCCGCCAACCCGGCGGCCGCACCCGATGGAGCAAGCCCCGATGCTGCAGACCTTCGTCACCGCTCTCACCTCGAAGGCAGCCGTCGCAGTCGCCATCGGCACGCTGGTCGCCGGGACGGCGGCCACCGCCGCACCCGTCCTCACCGGCGGCGGCCGGCCCGATGTCGTCCCGCCCAAGGCGGCCGAGGTCCTCGACGTCGAGGCCGCCGACAACGCCACCTCGGCCGCCGCGTCCGACGAGCGGCCCGAGGCCGCGACGTTCGGCGCCTCGGTCGCCGAGGACGCCCGCGACGGCGGCGTCGACGGCCAGGAGATCAGCGAGCGGGCCCGTCAGCGCAACGACGAGCGCCGCGAGGCCCGAGGTGCCGGCGACGGCCACGACGGTCCCCCGGCCGAGCGCGGCGCGTTCGGCGCCTCCGTCGCCGAGGACGCCTCCGACGGCGGCGTCGACGGCCAGGAGATCAGCGAGCGGGCCCGCGACCGCAACCCCGGCACCGCCGACGACGACCAGGACGACGACCAGGACGACGACGACCAAGACGACTAGGCGTACGCGGCCAGGCCGTGTGCAAGGAAGGAGGGCGCCACTCCCCTGGCGCCCTTCTTCGCGTCTGGCTTCAGGCCGTCAGCCGACGGGCGTGCGCGTCGGCTCGGTCTCGTCGCAGATGGCCTGGATGTCGGCCCACGTGAGGCCCTCGGCCGCCCACAGCCGCTCGAAGGCGGCGTCGGCGAGGTCGGAGAAGCCGTGACGGTTCCGGAAGTGGTAGAGCCGGCGCTGACGCTGCACGGGGTAACCGAGCCGGGCCAGCCGCCCGATGCAGTAGGTGTCCCACGCCGTGGTCTGGGCCAGCGTCAGCTCGTCGTCGGCCGGCGGCTCGCCGAACGCAGGGTCGAGCCGGTCCCGCACCCGCAGGAGCCACTTGCCGGCCACGTCGCACACCGCACGGTCGCTCATGTGGCGGGGGCGCTTCGGATCCTCGAACGCGCCACCCTCGACCGACAGCACCACCGGGTCGACGGAGGTGACCCGGGCCCGGCCGAGCGGCGTGCTCTCGTCGACCTCGATCAGGACGTCGCGGTCGAGGCCGATCTGTCCGGCCAGCTTCTCGACCAGCTCGGCGATGCGGGCGCCGTCGAAGAAGACGAACTTCCACTCCTCGGGCGTGACGGTGACCGCCATCAGCCAGCGGCGCCGAGCGTCTCCCGGCGAGCCTCCATCGACAGATCGTTGATCTCGTCGATCTCGGCGTCCGAGAAGCCCGCCAGCTCACGGAAGCGGCGGGCGAGCTTGATCGGGCTGTCGTCGTCCTCGCCGCGGAAGCCGCCGAAGGAGAACAGCTTGTCGACGATGCGCTGGAACTCGAGGGCCCGCTCGCGCCGCTCGGGGTCCTTCTCGGTGAGCCGCCGCAGCCAGTCGCTGCCCATCTTCACGTGGGTGACCTCGTCGGCCAGCATCCAGTCCTCGCAGAACTCGAGCACGGGGTCACCGGCGACGTCGCCGAAGTCGCGCATCGTGTTGAACACGTCGATGGCGAGGCCTTCGAGCGCCCGGTTGACGCCGGTGAGGCGCAGCACCGGGTCGGGGTTGCAGGCCGCCTGGTAGAGGAAGCCGTTCTCGGAGAACTCGCCGAGCTCGGTGCCCATCCAGTCGCTCAGCTTCACGCTGATCTCGCAGTGACGGGCCTCGTCCCAGCACTGGCGGGCCATGTCGAGCTTGAGCTCGAACGGGGCCTGGTCGTCGCCCTTGCCGGTCTCGAAGTCCCAGCACGTGCGCCCGGCCCCCTCGAGGGCCTGGATCTCGCCCACGAAGATGCCGTGCATCAACGAGCGGGCGGCATCGGGCGCCTCGGGACGGTCGGGGGTCAGCCGGGTGGGGCCGCGGCCGGACTTCTTGTCCGACGCCCCCAGACCGATCTGGCCACGCGGGTCGTTGAACCGCTCTTCGTTCGAGATCCGGACGAAGCGGCCATCGCGGGCCAGCAGCTCAGCCGGGAAGATCTTCCTCATGCCCCCACCTCCGAGGTGACTTGCGTGGAACCAATTGAACCAGGACCGGCGACGCCTCCGGCGGCGAGCATCAGCTTCTCCAGCTTGACCTGGTGGGCTGCCGCCCGCTCGACCTCCTCGTCGGTCTCGATGAGCGACTGCAGGATCATCTCGCCGTCCCGCCAGTCCTCGAACTCGTCCTGCAGGGCGAACTTCAGCGAGCGGATGGTCGGGGCGTCGGTGATGGTCGAGGTGTTGTTCAGATGGAACGTGTACGCCGCGATCTTGTGCGGGATCAGGACCCGGTAGACCCCGACGAGCTTCTCGATCGTCTGGTCCTGGTCCTCGGGCTCGGTCATGGCCGCCATGAACGCCTCCATGCCCTCGGGCGGCACGGTGAGGCGCTCGGTGTTCATCTCCCGCAGCTCGGGAAGCCGCTTGTTCCACAGATCGGCGTGCCAGGCGTGGTGGTAGCAGTGGGTGCCGAGGCGCATCTTCACGTCGAGCTCGGGCACCGTGGCGATCCAGCCGCCCAGCGCCTCGAACAGCTTCATCTCGACCCACTTGTAGTGACCGACGCGGCGGGCGGTCTCCTCGACGGAGAACGAGCCGGGCAGCTCGCGCCGGTCCCAGGGCGCGAAGGCGGGGCGGGGCTTCTTCGGGTCAGCCATATCCCGTCAGCCTGACTCGATATTGACCGTTTGGTCAAGGCTCTGGGACGGGTTGGCCGCCCGAAACTCCGACAGCAGGATCCCGGCGAGGATCAGGGCGGCGCCGGCGGCCCCGGCGGCCCCGAGCCGCTCGCCGTCGAGGTAGCCGAGCCCGGCGGCGAACACCGGCTCGAGCATGAGGACGAGGGCGGTGCGGGAGGCGCTGACGCGGCGCTGGCCCCACAGCTGCAGGCCGAAGGCCACGGCGTTCACCACGACCCCCGTGTAGAGCGCCGCCAGCCAGGCCGACGCCGGGAACCCGTAGCCGCCGAGGAGCAGGCCCGGCCCGGCAAGGGCCGCCGCCACCAGCGCGAACTGGACGGCGTTGAGGATCACGAGATCGTGGCGGTGCACGACCTCGGCGAGCACGAGGATGTGCGCGGCGAAGGCGACGGCGCACAGGACCGACAGCACCTCGCCCCGGCCGAAGCCGATGCCGGCACCCTCGGTGAGCAGGTAGAGCCCGGCGACGGCGAGGGCGACCCCGCCCACGGTCGCGGGGCGGGGCGGGCGCCGCAGGACCACGGCCGACAGCAGCGGCACGAAGACCACGAGCAGGTAGGTGAGGAAGGCGCTGACCGACGACGTCGTGTACTGCAGACCGGTCGTCTGGAACACGTAGCCCGCCGCCAGCGCCGTGGCCGCGAGCGCGCCGTCACGCCACAGCCCCGTTGTGCGCGCCCGTGCCGGGATACCGGCACGAGCGCGCACAACGGCGAGCGGCAGCAGGACGATCGCCCCGATGCCGAACCGGGCGACGATGAACGGGATCGGCTCGACGTCCTCGACCGCGTCCTGCATCACGAGGAACGTGGTGCCGAAGAGGAACGCCGCCCCGGCGAGGGCCAGGTCGGCGCGCAGCGTCGTCCGCGACAGCACTTCTCGGTACCTCAGGGCGCGGCGTTCGGCACGCTGCGGTACCGAGAGCGGGAGCTCAACGGCGGTAGCCGTTGGTGATGGGCATGCGCCGGTCCTTGCCGAACGCCTTCGGGCTCACGCGAGCGCCGGGCGGCGACTGTCGCCGCTTGTGCTCGGCGAGGTCGACGAGGCGCACGACGCGATCGACGACGGCGGCGTCGTGGCCGGCGGCGATCACCTCGTCACGGGTGCGGTCCTGCTCGACGTAGGCCTCGAGGATCGGGTCGAGCACCTCGTAGGGCGGCAGCGAGTCCTGATCGACCTGGTCGGGGCGCAGCTCGGCCGAGGGCGGCTTCGTGATGACGACCTCGGGGATGATCTCGCGACCGGCACGGTCGTTCACGAAGCGCGCCAGCCGCCACACCTCGGTCTTGAACACGTCCTTGATCGGGGCGTACGCGCCCGCCGAGTCGCCGTACAGCGTGTAGTAGCCGACGGCGACCTCGCTCTTGTTGCCGGTGACGAGGACCAGCCAGGAGAGCTCGTTCGTGAACGCCATGTTCACGACGCCCCGGACGCGGCTCTGGAGGTTCTCCTCGGTCACGTTCGGCGGCCGCTCGCCCAGGGACGGGCCCAGCATCTCGAGCAAAGCGGCGTGCGCCGGCTCGATGGCGATGGTGCGGTAGTCGATGCCGAGGCGTTCGGCGAGGGCCCGGGCGTCGTCTTTCGAGCCCTCGCTCGAGTAGCGCGACGGCATCGAGATGCCGTGCACGTGCTCGGCGCCGAGCGCGTCGACGGCGATGCAGGCGACGAGCGACGAGTCGATCCCACCCGACAGGCCGATCACCACGTCGCTGAACCCGTTCTTGCGGACGTAGTCGCGCGTCGCGATCACGGTCGCCTCGTACACCTCGTGGTCGACCTCGAACGGCGACGCGAGGACCGACGGAGACGTCTCGCCGGTGTCGAGGTCGACGTCGACGACGGCGACCTCCTCGACGAACTGCGGGAGGCGGCACCGGACGTCGCCGGCGGCGTCGACCACCATCGAGTTGCCGTCGAAGACCAGCTCGTCCTGGCCGCCGACCTGGTTGACGTACACGATCGGCGCACCCGCCTCCGCGGCGCGGGCCCGCAGGATGGCCTCCCGCTCCCGCCACCGACCGGCGTAGAAGGGCGAGGCGTTGAGGTTCACGATCAGGTCGGCGCCCAGCTCGCCCTGGCGGGCGATCGGCCCGTCGCCGGCCTGCCAGGCGTCCTCGCACACCGACACACCGATCTGGACGCCACCCACCTCGTAGAGGCGATGCCCGCCGCGACCGGTCTCGAAGTACCGGCGCTCGTCGAACACCGCGTAGTTCGGCAGGTGGCGCTTGCGGTACACGCCCACCCGCTTGCCGCCGCGGGCGACGCACGCGCTGTTGAAGATGCCGCCGGCCCGGCCCCGCTCGACGAAGCCGACCACCGCGGCGCACGACCTCGTCGCCCGCACCACGCGGTTGAGCGCCCTCACGTTGTCGGCCACGAACCCCGGCTTGAGCAGCAGGTCCTCGGGCGGGTAGCCGGTGATGCTCAGCTCGGGGAAGACCGCAACGTCGGCCCCGGCGTCCTCGGCGCGCTCGAGCGCGGCGAGGACGCGCGCCACGTTGCCGTCGAGGTCGCCCACGGTGAGGTTGAGCTGGGCGAGGGCTACCCGCACGACCGGCACGGCCGCAGGCTACGCGGGCGACCGACGTGTTCTTGCGCTCAGGCGGTGCCGTTCGCGACGGCCGCGGTGATGGGACCGGGACGGCCCAGGTGCCAGCCCTGGGCGTAGGCGATCCCGAGGTCGTGCACCGCCGCCTGCTGCTCGGCCGACTCGATCCCCTGGGCGACGAGGGTGGCGCCGCTGAACCCGCACTCGCGCACGACGTTGCCGACGGCGCGGGTCCCGGCCGAGGACGCAAGGCTCCGGACCATCGACCGGTCGAGCTTGACGAAGTCGGGCACGACGTCGAGGGCGCCGAGGTCGCGATCGCTGCGCACGTTGTCGAGCCCCACCCGGAAGCCGCTGGCACGGGTGGCGGCGAACACGGACTCGACCTGGCGCCTCAGCATCCCGGCCGGGCCCACCGGCGCTTCCATGACGATCTGGGCGGGCGCCAGACCGAGCTCGGCGACCTCGGCGACGAACGGCGCCAGCTGCTCCTCGGGCACCGGGAGGGACGCCGGCAGGAGGTTCACGAAGAGAAGGCGGTCGCCGAGCGCGGGCGCCGACTCGCGGATCGCGATCGAGCGGGCCACCGCGTCGACCTCGACCAGCCGTCCGCACTCCTCGGCCGCAGAGAGCACGTCGGCAGGGGTGACGTCGGTGGTGCCCATCCGCACCCGGAGCAGCGCCTCGAATCCGGCGATCCGGCCCGAAGAGAGCTCGACCACCGGCTGGAAGCCGCAGGTCGCGCCCTCACGGGAGTTGATCATCTGCAGCAGGCGGCGGTGGCGGCGACGGGCGGCGAGGTTGGCGATCGTCGGCGACGCGCTCGCCAGCGCCAGGATGGTCACCGGCCGACCCGAGGAGAGATCGACCCGGACGGCGCGCACGAGGGCGGCCTCCATGGGGGCGAGCACCGACTCGGCGGCGTCGATCAGCGGCCCGGCCGCGTCGATGGGGACGCGCAGCACGCCGGACTCGACCTCGTGGGGCACCGCGAGCGACGCCGCGAGGGCGGTGAGCCGGCGGACGGCAGGGGGCGGGCCGGTCAGATGGAGGGACTCCACCCATGGTCCTTCGGTCGCGAACGGGCACGACCTGAGGAAATCGGTCACGCGCAACCGACGACGCGAAAGGGTCACCGGTCAGCCCTAGCCTGCAGGCCCTCGGACCGGCACCGGAGGAGCGACCCTGAGAAGGCTGGGCATCACGACCGCGCTGGCGGGGGCGGCCATCCTGGCCGGACTGTGGCTGGGACCAGGCGGCACGGCCGCGCAGGTCCTGCCGAGCACGAGCACCACCGAGCCTCCGGTCCCCACGACCGAGCCGACACCGCCGCCCACCGAGCCGGTCCCCGAGCCCGAGCCCGAACCCGATCCCGAGACGACGACGAGCACCAGCGAGGCGGAACCGGCGGAGACCACGGTGCCGCCGGAGACGACGGCGCCCCCGCGAACCACGACCACCGCGTCGACCGCCCCGACGTCAACGTTCGTGCCCCCCGAGGGTGTCACCGCCACCTCGGTCGTGTCGGCCGAGGACGTGCTCGACGCCGACACCGGACGGCTCCCGCTCTTCGTCGGCCTGTCCCTCGGCGGCTTCACCGTGGCCATCTCGATGGTGACCGTCCAGTGGGTACGCTCCCGGCCCCGGGGCCGGCGATGACCACCCGGGTGGTGCTCGACACCGACATCGGCACCGACGTCGACGACACGTGGGCGCTCGTCCAGACACTGCGCACACCGGCGCTCGACCTCCGCCTCGTGACCACGGTCGCCGGCAACACCGCCTATCGGGCCCGCGCGGCAGCAGCGCTGCTGGCGGCGGCCGGCCGGCCCGACATCCCGGTGGCCACCGGCATCGGCGGCGCCGGCCGTCCCGACGAGCCGCAGCCGTCGCTGGCGGCGGCGTCCCCGACCGACGAGTTCGCCGACGGCATCGACGCCCTCGTGGCGGCGTGCGCCGAACCGGTCACGATCGTGGCGATCGGGCCGCTCACGAACGTCGCCGCCGCGCTGGCGCGGGATCCCGCGATCGCGGACCGGGCGCGTCTCGTCGCCATGGCCGGGTCGGTCCACCTCGGCCATCGCGGCGGTCCCGGCCCCGTCGCCGAGTACAACGCGGCCACCGACGTCGCTGCCACCCGGGCGGTGCTCCGTGCACCGTGGGACGTGCTGCTCACCCCGCTCGACACGTGCGGCACCGTCTTCCTCGACGGCGACCGCTACCAGCGCGTGTGCGGTTCGCGCCACGACCCGCTCATCGACGCGCTGCTCGCGTCCTACCGCGAGTGGCTCGACCACGTCGGCCGGCCCGACCTGTTCGATCGGCGCAGCACCACCCTCTACGACTGCGTCGCCGTGCACCTCGCCCACGACGAGTCGCTGTGGGAGATCGAGGACGTGCCGCTGGCCATCGGCGACGACGGCGTCATGCGCATCGACGACGGCGAGCCGGCCGTGCGGGTCGCACTGCGCTGGCGCGATCGCGACGCCTTCCTCGACCAGCTGGCGGTCACGCTCGCCGGGACGGCGGGATGACCGACCGCCGGTTGACGCCGTGCCCGCCAGGGGATACCCACGGCCCGTGACCCGACCTGTGCCCGGCGAGGGCGAGACACCGAAGGCCCGGATCGATCGTGAGCTGATCGAGCTGCTGAACGAGATCCGCGTCGCCCTACCGGGCGTCGAGGTCCTGTTCGCCTTCCTGCTCACGTTGCCCTTCACCTCCGGGTGGGAGCAGGTCGACGGCAGCCATCGCGACGTGTACTTCGCGGCCGTGGTGTGCACCGCACTCGCGATCGCCCTGCTCATCGCGCCGTCGGCTCACCACCGGCTCCGGTTCCGGGATCCGATCAAGGAGCAGATGCTCAAGACGTCGACGACGCTTGTCATCGCCGGCCTCGTGATGATCGCTGCCGCGATCTCGCTGATCCTCTACGTCATCGTCGACGTGCTGTGGTCGTCGGCGGTCGCGGCGACGATCGCCGCCGTCTTCGGCCTGTTCGTCGCCGGCCTGTGGTTCGTGGTGCCGTGGTTCTACCGGCGGCCCGACCCCGGCACCTGAACCGACTCCGGGCGCACGCGCGAGAGAGCCGGCCCGAGGGCCGGCTCTCTCCCAGGAGGTTGCGCTGCTCAGGCTTCGGCGGAGCAGCAGGTGTTGGTGATGAGACGGGTGACCACGTACGGGTCGCAGTTGGCGTTGGGCCGGCGATCTTCGAGGTAGCCCTTGCCGTCCTTCTCGACCTGCCACGGGATGCGGACCGACGCGCCCCGGTTCGACACGCCGTAGGAGAACTCGTTCCACGGCGCGGTCTCGTGCAGGCCGGTGAGGCGATGCTCGATCCCGAAGCCGTAGTTGTGGATGTGCTCCTCCCAGGCCTTGCCGAGCGCCTCGCACGCGTTGATCACGGCGTCGTAGGACTCGCGCATCAGCTTGGTCGAGAAGTTGGTGTGCGCCCCGGCGCCGTTCCAGTCGCCCCGGACCGGCTTGGGGTCGAGGGTGACAGAGACCTCGTGGTCCTCCGCGATGCGGTGCAGGAGCCACCGGGCGATCCACAGGTGGTCGGACACCTCGAGCGGGCTTCCCGGTCCGATCTGGAACTCCCACTGGCCGGGCATGACCTCGGCGTTGATGCCGGAGATCCTCAGCCCGGCGTCGATGCACGCCTGCATGTGCTCCTCGACGATGGGCCGACCGTAGACGTCGTCCTGGCCGACGCCGCAGTAGTACGGGCCCTGCGGGCCGGGGTACCCGCCGGCGTCGGGGAAGCCGAGCGGGCGGCTGCCCTTGAAGAACGTGTACTCCTGCTCGATGCCGAACCAGGGCTCCTTGTCCTTGAACTTCTCGGCGACCGCCCGGAGCGGGGCCCGGGTGTTCGTCGGGTGCGGGCTCATGTCGGGCAGGAGGACCTCGCACATGACCAGGACGTCCTTGTTGCCTCGGATCGGGTCCGGGCAGGAGAAGACCGGCTGCAGCACGCAGTCCGAAGCCTGGCCCGGTGCCTGGTTCGTGCTCGAACCGTCGAAGCCCCAGATCGGGAGGTCGGCGCCGTCGTCGAGGACCTTCGTCTTGGAGCGGATCAGGGGCGTCGGCTCGGTGCCGTCGATCCAGATGTACTCCGCCTTGTAGGGCATGCTCTCCCTCTTCCAGGTTGGCCGGATGCTGTTGGCGGAACGCTAGGGCACGAGGTGTTGCCCGATCGTCTCCGGCCTGTGAACGGAATGTGAACTGGATGCCCCCGGCCTCGGCCGCGGCGCCGGCGTGCACCATCATGGGCAGCGTGGAGCGCCAGCAGGACTACGTGATGAGGACCGTGGAGGAGCGGGGGATCCGCTTCATCCAGCTCTGGTTCACCGACGTGCTCGGAACGCCCAAGGCGTTCTCGATCACCCCCGCCGAGCTGGAGAACGCCCTCGAGGAGGGCATGACCTTCGACGGCTCGGCGATCGACGGGTTCAGCCGGGTCCAGGAGAGCGACGTGCTCGCCAAGCCCGATCCCACGACCTTCCAGATCCTGCCCCTCGGACGGGACGGCACCGGCCAGGTGGCGCGGGTCGTGTGCGACATCCTCAACCTCGACGGGACCCCGTTCGAGGGCGACCCGCGCTACGTGCTGCGGCGCACCCTCGACCGCGCCCGAGAGCGCGGCTTCACGTTCTTCGCGGCGCCCGAGATCGAGTACTTCTACTTCGCCGACGGCGACCCGTCAGGCGCTCCCGCCGTCCTCGACCGCGGCTCGTACTTCGACCTCTCGGTCAACGACCTGCCGACCGAGCTCCGCAAGGAGACGGTGTTCACCCTCGAGGAGATGGGCGTCCCCGTCGAGTACAGCCAGCACGAGGACGCTCCGAGCCAGCACGAGATCGACCTCCGCCACACCGATGCCCTCACCATGGCCGACACGGTGATGACGGTCCGCCTGATGGTGAAGGAGGTCGCCAGCCAGCACGGCGTGTACGCCACCTTCATGCCGAAGCCGATCGCCGGCGTGCAGGGGTCGGGCATGCACACCCACTTCTCGCTCTTCGAGGGCGAGACCAACGCGTTCCACGATCCCGGCGACGAGCACAGCCTGTCCAAGGCGGCCAAGGGGTTCATCGCCGGCGTGCTCCGCCACGCGCCGGAGATGACGGCGGTGACCAACCAGTGGGTCAACTCCTACAAGCGGCTGGTGGTCGGCTACGAGGCGCCGGTGTACGTGGCGTGGGCTCGCAACAACCGCTCCGCGGTGGTGAACGTCCCCCGGTCGAAGCGCAACCGACCCGAGTCGGCGCGCATCGAGTACCGGGCGCCGGATCCGGCGTGCAACCCGTACCTCACGTTCGCCTGCGTGCTGGCCGCCGGCCTGAGCGGTATCGAGGAGGGCTACGAGCTCCCGCCGGAGTCGCGGGCGAACCTCTACCAGCTCACCCCGGACGAGCTGCGGGCGGAGGGGATCGAGTCGCTGCCCGGCTCGCTCTCCGACGCCCTCGCCGCGATGGAGCGATCGGAGCTCGTCGCCGACACGCTCGGCGCCCACGTCTTCGAGTGGTTCCTGCGCAACAAGCGGGCGGAGTGGTCCGCGTACAAGACTCACGTCAGCC
>Ga0247717_1000054_pt1 | contig 31533 bp, 29 predicted proteins | sample 24E_NmetaG_FD_189047 | JGI IMG/M metagenome (GOLD analysis project Ga0247717, IMG submission 189047) | Soil microbial communities from hillslope of Landscape Evolution Observatory, University of Arizona, Oracle, AZ, United States - 2-4-E_N | ecosystem: Engineered > Artificial ecosystem >... | reverse complement strand
GTGGCGCGCGGCGTCGCGCAAGCTCCTGAGCGTCTCGAACGCGCGCCACACGTCCTCGCTCGCGACGCCGACGACGAGCGACGAGAGTTCGCGCTTCTCGTCGGCTTTCGCGGCCGCCTGCCGGCGCTCGGCCTCGGCGCGCAACTTCTCGATCGCGGCGTCGAGCGTCGCGACGTCGCGCCGGGCCTCGGTCGCGAAACCCGGCCGTTCCGCCGCGAAGGTCGCGAGCTTCACGCGCGCGGCGCGCAGGACGGTCGCGGCCTGGAGGGGTTCCTCATGCTTCGCGAGGTCGAGGACGGTCGCGACGTCGACGGGACGCTCCGACTCGTACGCCTGGCGGGCGGATCCGCCGCCGACGACCGCCTCCCCGGCCTCGGGCTCGAGCCGCCAGCGGAGCATGCGGGCAGCCTTCTCGAGCTTCGGGAACATGTCCCGCGGGATCCAGCGCCGGAACTCGAGGGACGTGCGGCTCACGGCCTCGGACTGGGTCTGGACGCCCCAGCGCGCAAGCGTCTGCCAGAGGCGCGTCTCGTTCTCCACGCGGTCGCCGATCGCGACGTAGACGCGGTCGCCCTGGGCGCGGTACCGGAGGAGCACGCGGCCGCGAGGGCCGCCCTCCCTCATGAATCGAACGCCGTCAACCGACGATCTTGGACATCACGTAAGCGTCCTCGCCGTCCGCGTAATACCGGTCGATGACGCGTTTCCGCTCGAATCCGAGACTCTCGTAGAGGCGGATCGCGGGCTCGTTCGCGACCCGGACCTCGAGATTGATGCGCCGGATCCCGCTTCGCGCGAACCGCTCCTCGAAAAGGCGGCAGAGCCGCGACCCGACGCCGAGCTTGCGGTGGCGCGGGTCCACGGCAAGGATGAGGATGCGCGCTTCGTACGCCCGCTCGACGACGCCGAGGAGGAAACCGAGGATCCCGTTCGGGCCCTCGGCCACGATGAATCCGTCCGGATAGAGGTCTCCGAGCTGGAGGAAGAGCCCGCCGTCGTACGACTCCTGGAGGCTCGCGTTCGCGAGCCGCACGACGTCGAAGAGGTCCTCGTGCTCGAAGTTCCGGAAATGGATCATGAGCACGCCCTTGAGACGCCAAGCGGGCGAAAAACCTTGCCGGAATCCCCCGACGGCCGGGCCAGGCGCACGTTCTTCATCCCGGCCGCGCCTTGCCGCGCGTGACCCCGGACCCGCTCGACGCGCCCGTCCTCGTCGCCTTCCCCGGGGCGCGCCGCGTCGCGGAGGTCGCGGCGGGGCGGCGGTTCGATCTCGCGCTCGCCTTCGCCGAGCGCGGCGCGGACGTCCTCGTGACCGACGTCGATCCCGGCGTCCTCGAGGCTCCTTCGCCGCTTCGCGCGGCCCTCGACGACCTCGTCCGCCCCGACCGCGCGCTCTACGCGGGATCCGATCTCGTCGTCGCGCGCCGCCTCCCGGAGGAGCTGCAGCGCGCCGCCTGGGCGCTCGCGCGCGACCTCGGGGCGCCGCTCGCCTTCCGCCCGCTCAAGGACGAGGAAGGGGAATGGGGGCCCGCCCGCGTGCGGAGGCTCGCGGGCGGCTGGCGCGTGCTCGCGCGGTCTTGAGGGCGCGACCGCGGCCCGCCGCGCGAGGGCCGGCGCGGTCAGCCCGCGGCCGGCAACCTTTAAGAGGACCCGGACGAACGACCGCGGGCTGGAGCCTCGCGCTTGACCAGGGTCCGCCTTCTTCCCGTCCTCGCCCTCGCCGCGCTCCTTGCGGCCGCGCCTCTTGCGGCGGCGCTCGGCGCCTCGACCGCGGTCCTGCGCGTGCGCGGCCACGACGGCCTCGGCGTCGAGACGCATCTTCCCGCGATCACCGGCGCGGGCGTCACGGTGGCCGTGCTCGACACGGGGGTCGACGTCGAGCATCCCACCTTCGCGGGCGCGTTCCTCGCGGGCCTCGACGTCTCTTCCCCCTGCTCGAATCCCGTCTCCGATCCCGCCGGAACGGACGCGACCTGCTACGCGGCGCGCGACGTCTCGACCGCGCCCGACGACACGAACGGGCACGGCACGCACGTCGCGTCCATCCTTCTCGGTCGCGGCGACGCGGCGGGCGGCGTCCCGAAAGGCGTCGCGCCCGGCGCGAAGCTCGTCGTCGTGAAGATCGCGCCTTCGCTCGCTTCGCTCGAAAGCGGCGGGCTCCTGCGCGGCCTCAAATGGATCGAGGAGTTCAACGCGGGCCGCACGCGGTTCGGCCAACCGACCGGGGCCGAGCGCGTGCGCGTCGTCTCGGTGAGCTTCTCCACGCACGCCCCGGGCTCGACGAGCTCGCCCGAGGCCCAGGCGATCGACCGCCTCTCGGCGGCGGGCGTCGCGGTCGTCGTCGCCGCGGGGAACTGCGGCCCGGCGCCCTCGAGCGCCGACCGGCAGCTTTGCGGCGGGGACACGGGCTCGAACCGCGTCGGGAACCCGGGCATGGCCTGCGCCGCGATCACCGTGGGCGCGGTGGACGACGGCGGCTCGAAGGATCGCGCGGACGCGACGCTCGCGGGCTTCTCCTCGCGCGGGCCCGGCGGCGCCTCGACGTGCCCGGGGGCGATCAAGCCGGACGTGGTCGCGCCGGGCGTCGCGATCACGGGCGCGAGCCATGACGCCGTCCCGGGGGCCGCGCGCGGCGCGCGCGAATCCTCCGGCACGAGCCAGGCGACGCCGCACGTCGCGGGCATCCTCGCCCTCATGCTCCAGGCGAACGCTTCCCTCGCGCCCGCCGACCTCAAGCGCCTGCTCGCCTCGACGGCGACGCTGCCCGATGGTTCGCGCCCGCCGAATCCCCGCCCCGACTGGGGCCACGGCCTCGTCGACGCCTTCGCGGCGGTGCGGGCCGCGATGGGCGGCAACAAGCCGCCGCGCGTCTCGCTCGTCACGGACGCGGCGCACGGGTCCGTCCCCGTCGGCACGCGGGTCGTGTTCGAGGCGAGCGGGTCCACGGACGACCTCGGCATCGCGTCCATCGCGTGGCGCTTCGACGACGGCGTCCGTGCGTCGGGTCCGCGCGCGAACCGCACGTTCGACACGCCGGGCGCGCGCTCGGTCGAGGTCGCGGTGACGGACCTCGAGGGGGCCGTCGCGCGCGCGAACGCCACCATCCGCGTCATCGCGCCCGACCGGACGACCGACGAGCCTCCCGTCGCGCGATTGACGTTCGAGCCCTCCGCCGTGGTCGTCGGCGAGCCGGTGGTCTTCGACGGCCGCGCCTCGACCGACGACGTCGGCGTCGTCGAGTGGTCCTGGGACGTCCACGACGACGGGACCGTCGACGCGCGCGGCGAACGCGTCCGTTGGACCGGATTCGGCGAGCCCTCCGTCGTCGTCGTGCGCCTCACGGTGCGCGACACGCTCGGTCAGGCCGCGACCGCCGTGGGGACGCTCCTCGTCGAGCGAGCCCCCGTCGAGGACCCCGCGCCCGCGACGCCGAGCGCGCCGCGCGACGCGACGCCGCCCACGCTTTCCATCGTCTCGCCCGAGGACGGCGCGCGCCGCCTCGAGGGCGAAATCCTCGTTTCGTGGCGCGCGGGCGACGACGCGGTCCGCGTCGTCGTGTGGCTCGACGACGTCGCCGTCCACGAGACGGACCGCGGCGGCGCGGGCCGCGTCGCGCTTCGCGCTTCGGCGGGACCGCACACGCTCCTTCTGAAGGCCTGGGATGAGGCCGGCAACGCGGCGATCGCGCGGGCCTCCTTCTCCGCGTACGCCGCCGAGCCGCTCGAGCCCGCGGACGCCGGCGAGCCGGACGTCGAGCCCGCGCCCGCGCCGAGGGGCGTGCCGGGCCCCGCGCTCCTTGCGATCGCGCTCGGACTCGCCGCGGCCGCGCGGCTCACGCGTCGCCGGTGAAGCGCTTCACGTCCGCGGTCGTTGCGCCGAGCGCGTAGAGGAGCCCGCGGATGTTGGACTTCGAGATCGACCCGTCCGCCGCGCGCTTGAGGATGTCCTTCGCGTTGAACGCGATTCCGAGGCCCGCGTTGCGGATCATGACCTGGTCGTTCGCGCCGTCGCCGATCGCGACGACCTCGTCCCGCGTGAGGCCTTCGAGCGCGGCGAGCTCGCGGAGGATCTCGCCCTTGCGCGCCATGTCAATGATGCCGCCCACGACCTCGCCCGTGACGACGCCGTCCTTGATCTCGAGCTCGTTCGCGAACGCGTGGTCGAAGCCGAGGTCGCGCTTCAGGCGATCCGTGAAGAACGTGAAACCGCCCGAGATGAGCGCGAGGCGGAAGCCCATCGCCTTGAGCGTCGTCACGAGGTCGAACGTGCCCGGCGTGAGCTTGAGAGAATCCGCGATGCGCTCGAGGTCCTCGACGCGCAGCCCCTTGAGGAGCCGCACGCGGGCCTTGAGCGCCTCCTGGAAGTCGATCTCGCCGCGCATCGCCTTCGCGGTGATCTCGGAGACGACGGACCCGACGCCCGCCGCGTGCGCGAGCTCGTCGATGACCTCCCCGTCGACGATCGTGGAGTCCATGTCGAAGACGACGAGCCGCTTGCGCGTGCGGAACATGCTGTCGGGCTGCACGACGGCGTCCACGCCGACGCGCTCGCACGTCGCGCGGAGGTCGTGACGCAGGCGCTCGAAGTCGACGCCGCGCACGTCCGCGAGGATGTCGAACGCCATGAAATCGCCGCGCGCGACGTGGTGCAGGCGCTCGATGTTCGCGCCCGCCTGCGCGAGCGTGGACGCGATCGCGTGCATGACGCCGGGCTTGTCGGACCCCACGATCGTGATGACGCGGAGGTCCTTGTCGACGCGGCTTGCGGCGGACTCGGGCCGCTCGACTTCGGCGCGCACGTCGAGGCCGAGGTCTCGGCCGCGCATGCTCAGCTCGTAGGCGAAGCGGTAGGCGTCGAGGCCCGGGGGCAGGTTCTCGGGCTCGACGAGCATGAACATGGAGAAGAGGCCCGCGATCGAGGACTGCTCGACGTGGACGATGTTGCCGCCGAGGTCGGTGACGGTCCCCGAGAGCGCGGCGATGAGGCCGCGCCGGTCGCGACCGATGGCCGAGACGGCGATGACCTCGCCCGGGCGCGCGCGGGGGTCCATGACGCACGCGGAACGGGCGGCGTCCTATATGGCGCTTTTCCAACGGCCGGGGGACGCGCGCCTCAGTACACGATCTTGATGTCGAGCGTGTAGCGGTAGAGGCCTTCCGGAAGGTCGGCCGCGCCCTCCTTCTGCGGGAGGATCGCGACGGTCCAGTCGCCGAGGTTGACGGCCTCCGCGGGCGAGATGTCGAGGGTGAGCGTCGTGCCCGCCGCGCCGCGGTGCTTCGCCGACTTGACGACCGTGTTGTTCTGGTCCTTGACCTCGAGCACGATGTTCGCGATGCCCGCGGCCGCGGGGTTGTTGTCGTACCCCGAGATGGCGAGCTTCACGGTGAAGGATTGGAAGGTGTTCGCCTCGACGGGCACGGACCAAGGCGTCCGGGCCTCGTTGCTGTTCTTCGAGACGGTCACGTTGACGTTCTGGGGCTTGGGGCCCGCCGGGGGGTTGCTGTTGTTGCCGCCCGTCGGCGAGGTCGGGGGCGTCGAGGGCGAGCCCGAGGGGGGCGTCGTGGGCGGGGGCTGCTGGTCCTGGCCGCCGATGCAACCGGCGAGGGGGAGAGCGACGAGAACGAGCGCGAGCGCCACCGCGAGTCCGGGCTTCCGCATGGACGTCACGTCGCAACCCATGCCACGAGCCCTATAAAAGCTCATTGGATTGGCAGTTTCGGCATGGCTTGGCACCGCCGGACTCAGGCGCCGTCGCGGTAGACTTCGACGACCGTGATGTCGAAGGTGAGGGCCTCCCCGGCAAGCGGGTGGTTCAGGTCCAGGGTCACGGTCTCGTCGTCAAACTCGACGACATCGGCGGGAAAGCTGTTTCCGTCCTCGTCCTCGACCTCGACCTGGAGGCCGACGCTCAGGGGACCGGTGTCCGCGTCGAGCGCGTCGCGGTCGAACGTCTGGACGAGATCCTGCCGCTTGAAGCCGTAGGCCTCCTCCGGGGGGATGCGGACGCGCTTCGTGGCCCCCTTCGCGAGGCCGAGGACCGCCGTCTCGAAACCCGGGATGACCTGCCCGTCCCCGACGCGGAAGGTGAGCGGCTCGTCGTCGTCCCGGTTGGTGTCGAAGACCTCGTTGTTGTCCAGTCGACCCGTGTAACGGACGGCGACCGTGTCCCCGCGCGCGACGCTCATCGGGGCCGGAACGCGGCGCCGGGCGATAAGCTTGCCTTCGCTCGGGCGCGTTCGAAACGCCTCAAGTACGGGGCGCGCGTTCCGGCCGCGATGATCACGTACGCGCTCGCCATGCCGCGCCCGGCCGACCACCGCTTCGAGGTCACGATGCGGGTCGACGGCGTCGCGGGCGAGGTCGACCTCGTGATGCCGTCCTGGGCTCCCGGATCCTACCTCCTGCGCGAGTTCGCGCGCCACGTCTCCGGCTTCGAGGCCGAGGACGCGCGCGGAAACGCGCTTGCGTGGCGCAAGGTCGCGAAGGGCACGTGGCGCGTCGAATCCGGCCGCGCGCGGACCGTCGTCGTCCGCTACCGCGTGTACGCGAACGACCTCTCGGTGCAGACGAGCCATCTCGACGCCACGCACGGGTACGTCACGGGCACGAGCGTCTTCATGCACGTCGACGGTCGCAAGGAGGAGCCGCACGAGGTGCGCATCGCGCCTCCGCGCGGATGGCGCGTGTCCACGGGCCTCCCCTCGGTCCGCGGCCGCCCGAACGTCTTCCGCGCGGAAGGCTACGACCACCTCGCGGACTGCCCGTTCGAGATCGGCACGCACGACCTTCTGCGGTTCACCGTGGAAGGCAAGCGCCACGCGATCGCGGTCTACGGGCGCGGGAACCTCGACAAGAAGGTCCTCGTCGCCGACGTCAAGGCGATCGTGCGCGAAACGGCCGCCCTCTTCGGGGGGCTCCCCTACAAGGACTACCTGTTCATCCTGCACCTTGCGCCGAAGGGCGCGGGCGGCCTCGAGCACGCGAACTCGACGACGCTCCTTTGGGACCGCTTCGGCTTCCGGCCGCGCAAGCGCTACGAGGAATTCCTCGCGCTCGTCTCCCACGAGTTCTTCCACACGTGGAACGTGAAGCGCATCCGACCCGAATCTCTCGGCCCCTTCGACTACACGAAGGAGAACCACACGCGCCTCCTCTGGGCGATGGAGGGCCTCACGAGCTACTACGATCCGCTTCTCTGCGTGCGCGCGGGGGTCTGGAGCGAGGAGCGCTACCGCGACTACCTCGCGGAGACGATCCAGAAGCTCCGGACGCAGCCGGGCCGCTTCGCGGAGAGCCTCGAGGAGTCGAGCTTCGACACGTGGATCAAGTTCTACCGGCAGGACGAGAACTACGTGAACGCGGGCATCTCGTACTATCTCAAGGGCGAGCTCCTCGGCGTCGTCCTCGACCTCGAGATCCGACGCCGCACGCGCGGACGCAGGTCGCTCGACGACGTCTTCCGCCTGCTCTGGGAACGCCACGGGAGGACGGGCGTCCCGATCCTCGAGCCCGATGGATGGCGCGCGGTCGCCGAGGAGGCTACGGGCCTCGACCTCCGCGCGTTCTTCGCGGACCACGTCGCGGGTCGCGAGGAGCTGCCCCTCGAGGAGGCGCTCGCGACCGTCGGATGGACGCTCGAGGCGAAATTCCCCGAGGACGACACGAAGAAGATCGAGAAGGGCGAGGAGGCCGGCCCCGGCGCCTCGCTCGGCGTCATCCTCAAGGGCGACGCGCACGCGGTGGTCGTGAAATCGGTGCTCGCCGGCGCCGCGGGCGACCGCGCGGGCCTCGCGCCGGACGACGAGATCGTGGCGCTCGACGGATTCCGCCTCCGCAAGGAGGACGACCTCAAGAAGCGCCTCAAGGAGCGCCTGCCGGGCGACGTCGTCGCGCTCACGCTTGCGCGCCGCGACGAGATCGTGCCGCTCGACGTGGAGCTCGGCGACAACCCGCCCGAGAAGCACGCCGTGACGCCCGCGAAGCGCGAAACCGCCGCGCACAGGCGCGCGCGCAGGGCGTGGCTTGCGCCCCTCGCGAAGTGAGGCTCAGCGCTCGACAATCATCTGCACGGCGTTGCCGCCGCCGAGGCAGAGCGTCGCGAGACCGCGGCGCTTCCCCTCGCGCTTGAGGCCGTGGAGGAGCGTCGTGAGCACGCGCGCGCCCGAGGCGCCGATCGGGTGACCGAGCGCGACCGCGCCGCCCGCGACGTTGAACCGGCCCTCGGGGATCGCGCACTGCGCGCGCACCGCGCAGCTTGCCGAGGCGAACGCCTCGTTGTGCTCCACGAGGTCGATGTCCTTCATCGTGAGATCCGTCTTCGCAAGAAGCGCCTTCACGCCGTCGATCGGCGCGGCCATGACGCGCATCGGCGCGACGCCCACGGTGTTGTAGGCGCGGATGCGGGCGAGCGGCGCGACCCCCGCCTCCGCCGCCTTCTCGGCGCTCATGACCACCGTCGCGGAGGCGCCGTCGCTGATCTGGCTCGCGTTGCCGGCCGTGACCATCCCGTTCTCCTTGAACGCGGGGCGCAGGCGGCCGAGGATCTCGAGCGTCGTGTCCGGGCGCACCCCCTCGTCCTCCGCGAACGTGCGCGTGCGGCCCTTCCCCTCCGGCACCTCGACGGGAAGGATCTCGTCCTTGAACCAGCCGTGCTTGATCGCGTGCGCGGCGCGGCGGTGCGATTCGAGCGCGAACGCGTCGGCTTCGGCGCGAGAGACGCCGAACTCCTCCGCGACGACCTCGCCCGTGAGGCCCATCGCGACGCCGTCGTACGCGTCCCGCAGGCCGTCGTGGAACATGCCGTCCACGAGCTCGCCATTCCCGAGGCGGTATCCGTCGCGCGCGTTCAGCAGATAGTACGGAGCGTTCGTCATCGACTCCATGCCGCCCGCGACGACGACGTCCGCGTCGCCCGCCTTGATCGCCTGCGCCGCGAGCATGACCGCCTTGAGGCCCGACCCGCACACCTTGTTGACCGTGACCGCCGCGATCGAGGCCGGAAGGCCCGCGGCAAGCGCCGCCTGGCGCGCCGGCGCCTGGCCGAGGCCCGCCTGGAGGACGTTCCCCATCACGACCTCGTCGACGTCCCGCGCCTCGACCCCCGCCCGGCCGAGCGCCTCCCAGATCACGAGGCCGCCGAGGGCCGGCGCCTTGAACGCCTTCAACGAGCCGTTGAACTTCCCGATGGGCGTCCGGACCGCCGACGCGATCACGACCTCGCGCGTCATACGACCGCATGGCGGGTTTCGCCTTATAAGGCTTCAGCAGCAGGGGTCGAGGGCGCGCGACCGGATCCCGGGGCCGCGCGCGCGGTTCGGTTGCCGGGCGCCGGGCGCCGGGACCGGGACCGGGAGCGGGTGCCGGGTGCCGGGCGCCGGGCGCCGGGACCGGGACCGGGTGCCGGGTGCCGGGCGCCGGGCGACGGGACCGGGACCGGGTGCCGGGTGCCGGGACCGGGACCGGGTGCCGGGACCGGGACCGGGTGCCGGGTCTCGGGCGTCGGGACCGGGCGTCGGGTCCGGGTCCGGGTCCGGGTCCGGGACCGGGACCGGGACCGGGACCGGGTCCGGGTCCGGGTCCGGGTCCGGGACGCAGGCCGCCAAGGTTCATGTCGCGCGGGATCCTGCGCTCCGCGTGGACCTCTTCGAGCGCCTCCACGCCTTCAAGGCCGACGCCCGCTGGCGCGCCGCCATCCTGCTCGTGAACCTCGGCGGGATCGCCTACGGCTTCTACTATTACCTCGACCAGTTCGCGGTCACCCCGATCCACCTCTGGATCTTCGTCCCCGACAGCCCGCTCGCCGTCCTCTGGGCCCAGGCCGCGCTCGTCGCGTACCACTTCGGGAAGCGCTGGGCGTGGCTCGACGCCCTCGCCTTCGTCGCGAACGTGCAGGTCGGGTTGTGGACCGCCTACGTCCTCGTCCAGTACGACGCCTGGTTCGAGACCTGGACCTTCAACCTCAACTTCTGGCTTCTCTGGCTCCACCTCGGCATGGTCGCCCTTGCCGGCGTCTTCGTGCACGACCTCCGGCGCGACGCCCGCTTCGCGCGCGGGGTCGCCCTCGTCGCGGCGTGGGTTCTCGCGAACGACGTCGTCGACTACACGGGCGTGCTCCACACGTACCGCTCCGGGTGCCACCTCCGCCCCTTCACGGTGCCCTGCACCGCGAACGAGCCGATCCTCGCGGGCGTCACCTTCGGCCTCACGCTCGGGGCCGTCGCGCTGCTTGCGATCCTCGTGCGGGCCGGTCCGCCGCCCCGCGCGGGGGCCGGGCGGGAGCGTCCGCCGCTCGCCTCACACGAGCGCCAATAGGACCGGAAGCGTCAACGCCGCCGCGAGCGTCGTCACGAGGATCGTCGCCGCGACGGGCTCCTCGGCGCGGCCGAAGGCCTTCGCGACCGTGAACACGGTGACGCCGGTCGGGAGCGCCGCCATGAGCGCGACGATCCCCAGCTCGACGCCGCCGAGGCCGAGCGCCCGCCCCGCGACGAACGCGACGGCGGGGAAGACCGCAAGCTTCCCGAGCGCGGCCGCAAGCGTCACCCCCGGAGCGCGCGCGAAGGCGCTCGGCGACGTGTGGAAGAGGAACACGCCCAACGTGAAGAGCGCGACGCCGGAGGCGGCCGACGCGAGAAGGTCGAGCGGGAGGAACGGCGTCGGGAGCCTTCCGACGACGCCGGCCGCGACGCTCGCCGCCGCCCCCGCGAGCGCGGCGATGAAGAGCGGGTTCCTCGCGAGGGTGCGCCGCACGCTTCCGGGCGTCCGGTCGCCCGCGAGAAGCGCCGCCATGCCGATCGGGAGCGCGACGAGGATGCTCGTGGCCGCGAGGACGGCCGCGAGGCCGAGGGCGCTCGGACCGTAGACGACGAGGACGAGCGGGAAGCCGAGGTAGGCGATGTTGCCGAACCCGGAGGCGAAGACGGCCGCGCCGCCGAGCGTGGCGTCGGCGCCAAACGCGCGCGAAGCCGCGAAGCCCGCGAGGACGGCGGCCGCGAGGCCCGCGAGGAATGCGAGGACGGCGCGGGGGTCGGCGACCGACCCCAGGGGCGAGCGGGCAAGCGCCGTGAAGACGAGCGCGGGGAACGCGACCGTGTAGGCGAAACGGTTGAGCGCCTCGAGGTCGCGCCGGTCGAAGGCTCCGAGACGCCCCGCGAGCCATCCAAGAAGGATGACGGCGAAGATGGAGGCGACCGGGAGGACGACGTCGAGCACGGCGGGCGGAGCGGCGACCCGCCCTATCTGCCCTTGGATTCGTGCCGCGGGAGAGGGAGAGCGCGACGCGGGTGGAGAATCGTGTTTGGAGGCTCACGGTTCGCCCGGATCAGGTCGACCGCGCGCCGCGCTCACGCCCTCGATGGCGGTCTGGGGTGATACCCATTCTCGTCCAACCCTTGATGGGTCCGCGCGCCATGACAGCGCGGGTCCCGGCTCACTTCGTGGGGAGGCCGATCTCGCGCGCGATGACCATGCGCTGGACCTCGCTCGATCCCTCGCCGATCTCGCAGAGCTTGATGTCGCGGAACATGCGCTCCACCGGGTAGTCCTCGGTGTAGCCGTTGCCGCCCAGGATCTGGATGGCCTCCGTGCAGGCGCGCATGCCGATCTCGCTCGCGAAGAGCTTCGCCATGGACGCCTCGCGCGTGAACTTCGCGCCTTCGTCCTTGAGGGCCGCCGCCCGCATGAGGAGGAGCTGCGCGGCGTCGAGCTCGGTCGCCATGGAGGCGAGCTTGAACTGGATCGCCTGGAAGGTGCCGATCTTCCTGCCGAACTGCTCGCGCTCCTTCGCGTAGGCGAGCGCCGTGTCGTACGCTCCGAGCGCGAGGCCGTAGGCGAGGCTTCCGATCGCGATGCGCCCCGCGTCGAGCGTGCGCATCGCGCCGACGAAGCCTTTCCCGATGCCGGCCTCGCCGCCGATGACCTGCGCGTCGGGGACCCAGACGTCCTCGAGGAAGACCTGCGAGGTCGCGGACCCGTGCAGTCCGAGCTTCTTTTCGAGCTTCCCGAGCGTGAGGCCCTTCGCGCCCTTCTCGACGATGAAGGCCGTGATCCCGTGCGAACCCTTCGAGGGATCCGTCTTGGCCATGATGGTGAAGACGTCCGCGAAATGGCCGTTCGTGCAGAAGACCTTCTGGCCCGAGATCTTCCACCCGTCGCCCTCGCGCTTCGCGACCGAGGCGAGGCCCGCCGCGTCGCTGCCCGCGCCCGGCTCCGTCAAGCCCCACGCGCCCCAGTGCTCGCCCGAGGCGAGACGGGGGAGGTACTTGCGCTTCTGCTCCGGCGTGCCCATGATGCCGATGTGGCCCGTCCCGAGACCGCAGTGCGCGGCGAACGTGATGCCGACGGACCCGTTCACGCGGCTCATCTCCTGGATCGCGAGGTTGTAGGAGAGGGTGTCGAGGCCCGCGCCGCCGAACTCCGCGGGGATCGTCATGCCGGCGAGGCCGAGCTTCGCGGCCTCCGCGAGGACGGACGTGTTCCACACGCCCTCCTTCTCGATCTTCGGGATCTGGGGGCGGACGACGTTCTCGGCGAAGTCGCGGACCATCTTCTGGACCGCGCGCTGCTCTTCCGTGAGTTCGAACTTCATGGGGAATCCGCCCGGATGCGCGACGAAAGGGAGGGCCCGAGATAAACCTTCGGGGGTCGGGGACGCCGTGAAACCGGGGTGGAAACCCATTTCACGCGCCGCGGACCAATCGGGCGTGTGCTCCCCGAGGGCGTCCGTCGCATCGTGATTCCGACGCCCTTCGTCGTCGGGCCCGTGAACGCCTGGCTCCTCGACGGCGAGGAGGCGACCCTCGTCGACACGGGCCCGCTCGGGGACGTCGCCTGGGAGGCGCTCGCGCAGGGGCTCGGGGAGGCGCTCGGCCGAATCCGCCACGTCGTCGTCACGCACGGGCACGCCGACCACCACGGCCTCGCCGCGCGCGTCGTCCGCCGGACGGGCGCCGAGGTGCGCGTCCACGGGCTCGACCGCGACGCCGTCGAGCGCTTCGGCGCGCGTCGCCGCGAGCGCCGCGCGCTCTACGAGCCCGTCCTCGCAAGCTCGGGCCTCGACGACGCCGAACTCGGCCGCGTGCGCGCCGCCTACCGCCACCTCGGCGAGACGGCCGAGGATTGCGACGTCGCGGGAACCCTCGCGGAGGGCAACGTCGTCGAGGCCGGAGCCTGGCGCCTCGAGGTGCTCCACACGCCCGGCCACACCCCGGGCTCCGTGACGCTGCGCGAGGCCTCGGGGGCGTTCATGCTGGGCGGCGACACGCTCCTCGAGCGCATCACCTCGAACGCCATCTCGATCGCGCCCGACGAAGCCCGAGCGCTCAGCGAGTACCGCGCGAGCCTCGAGCGTCTCGCGGCGACGCGCGCCGACCTCGCGCTTCCCGGCCACGGCGACCCGTTCGCCGACCACGCGCGCGTCGCGCGGTCGAGCCTCGAAGCGCTCGCGCGTCGCCAGGAGAAGGTGCGCCACCTCGTGCGCGCGAAGGGTCCCCTCCTCGCGCGCGACCTGTTTCCGCACCTGTTCCTCGGCCGCGTGGTGGATCCTTTCCTCGCGATGAGCGAGACGCTCGGGCACCTGCGCCTCGCCGCGCTCGAGGGCGCGCTCGTCGCCGACCTCGGCTCGGACGGCCGCGAGCGCTGGCGCGCGGCGTGATCAGGGCCGCCCGCGCACGCCGCCCGCGCCCTTCTTCTCGTGCCCGGGCTGGCGCGCGATGTCGCCGCGGGCGAGCTGCACGGCGAGAATCAGCTGCGCGCGCGTCTTCTCCCATCGGGCGGGCGTCATCGTCGTCGCGATGAAATCCTCGACGCGCTCGGCCGGGAGGTTGTGCGGCGCATCGCGCGCGAGGGCCGCGAGGCGACCGGCGTCGCCGGCCTCGCGCAGCTCCTTCACGGCGTCGCGGCCCTCGACGTTCGCGAGGGCGCGCCCGAGGGCGGTCACGAAACCGTACGTCTGGCGCTCGTCCACGTCCCGGCATGCGGCGCGCGGGACTTCAAGGCGACGCCGCGCAGGCCTTGCCGCCGAAGGCCCGCGTGAGGAGGACGCCGTCCCAGCCGGTGCCTGCGTAGTGACCCACCGTCGGCTCGCAGCGCGTCCAGCGGAGGTCGCCCGGGCCGCGGCCCGCGGCAAGCGGCGCGCCCGTGTACGGGTTGTCGGGCCAGTTTCTTCCGGAGGCCGCGACCTCGATCGCGAGGGCGTCGCGGTCGACGCGCTCGGGGAGAAGCCCCGCGCGGTTCCTCGCGTGGGCCTCGACGAGCGTCACGACGAAGGCGTGCGCCTCCGCCGAGGCGCGGTCGAGCCGCTCGACGTCGGCCGCGGCCCGCGACTCGCGCGGCGGCGTCGTGAGCACGTCGGCCGTCGCGGCCGTGAGCGTATAGGGGGATTCGCGCGCGCCGGGCGCGTCGATGGTCGCGCGCGTGATGCGCCCGTTCTCCACGCGCAGCGTGAACGCGAACGGCATGGGGGCGCCCGTCGCATCGAGCGTGCCGCGGCCCTCGACGTCGAGCCCGCCCGCGCGCTCCGTCCTCGTGGCAGAGACGCCCGGCATCGCGAGCACGTATCTCAGATCCCACAGGAAGGCCTGCGGGGCGAACCCGCGCGCGCGGCCGTCGGCCGCGTCGTGCTTCACCCAGCGCTCGCCGGTCTGCGACGCGTAGATGGCGCGGCCTTCGCGGACGGCGAACGGCGGGAACTCTCGGCCGTCCGAGGAACGCGCGCCGAAGGTGGTGGCGCCCCACGCGATCTCGATGAGCGGCGGCGTCTCGCCCGGCTCCCCGGGCGTGAGGCGCACGCGCATGGGCTCGAACGCGAGGGCCTTCGAGAGCGCCGCGAGCCCGACGTCCGCGGCCGGCGCCGTGGGCTCGGCGCATCCCGCGAGCGCGGGCGCGAGGACGAGGACCGCGAGGGCGAGCGCGCGGGGCATCTAGAGCCGCTCGACGATCGTGGCGATGCCCTGACCGAAGCCGATGCACATCGTCGAGAGGCCGTAGCGGCCGCCCGTGCGCTCGAGCTCGTGGACGAGCTTTGTGACGAGCGCGCCGCCCGTTGCGCCGAGCGGGTGCCCGTGCGCGATCGCGCCGCCCATCGTGTTGACCTTCTCGTACGGCGCGCCCGTGTCCTTCATCCACGCGAGCGGCACGGAGGCGAACGCCTCGTTGCATTCGAAGAGGTCGATGTCGTCGATCGCGAGGTTCGCCTTCGCGAGCACGCGCTTCGTCGCGGGGATGGGGCCCGTGAGCATGAGCACGGGGTCGGACCCGACCGCGTCCATCGCCACGACACGGGCGCGCGGCGTCCAGCCGCGCTCGGCCGCGATCTCGGGGGTCGTGACGAGGAGGGCGGAGGCGCCGTCCACGATGCCCGAGGAGTTGCCCGCAGTGATGCGGCCGCCGTCGGGGCGGAAGGACGGCTTGAGCGCCGCGAGCTTCTCGGCGGTCGTGCCGGGGCGCGGGTGCTCGTCCTTCTCGACGACGCGCGTCTCGCCGTCGACCTCGACGGTGACGGGGATGATCTGCGACTTGTAGTGGCCCGCGTCGGCCGCGCGCGCGTAGCGGCGCTGGCTCTCGGCGCCGAAGCGGTCGAGGTCCTCGCGCGTGAAGCCCCAGCGGTCCGCGATGCGCTCGGCGCTCTCGCCCTGGTGGAGGATCTCGAAGGCCGAGGCGAGGTCCTCGCTCACGGGGCCCGCATCGGACCCGATCGGGATGCGCGTCATGTGCTCGACGCCGCCCGCGATCACGACATCCTGGAAGCCGCTTGCGACGCCCATCGCGGCGAAGTTGAGGGCCTGCTGGCCGGACCCGCACATGCGGTTGAGCTGCACGCCGGGCACGACGTCGCCCCAGCCCGCAAGGAGCGCGGCCTTGCGCGCGATGTTGAGGCCCTGCTCCCCGACGGGCGTCACGTTGCCGTAGATGACGTCGTCGATCTCGTCGGGCTTCAGGCCGTTGCGCTCCGTGAGCGCCTTGAGGGGCGCCGCGCCGAGGACCTCGGGGTGGGTCTCCTTGAAGGAGCCTCCGCGCTTGCCGAAGGGCGTTCGGAGGGCGTCGACGATGACGACGTCGCGGACCGTGCGGGCCATGCGTCGGGATCGCCCTTCGTCGCCTATAAAGCTCTCCTCCGCCGCGAGGGGATTTTCAGGGTCGCCGCGCGAGTCGGTCCTCGAGGCGCGCGCGGACCGCGGGCCATTCGGGACGGATCACGCTGTAGACCACCGTGTCCCGCAAGCGGCCGCTCCACGTGACCATGTGATGCCGGAGCGTCCCCTCGAACGTCGCGCCGAGGCGGAGGATCGCGTTGCGGGAGGTCTCGTTCAGCGCGTCCGTCTTCCACCACACGCGGTTCGCCCCGAGGTCGTCGAACGCGTGCCGCATCAGGAGATACTTCGATTCCGTGTTCGCGCCCGTGCGTCGGTGGGGGCGCGCGAGCCACGTGCGGCCGATCTCGACGCTGCCGTTGGGCCGGTCGATCGCCATGTACGTCGTCTGGCCGATGACCTCGCCGGTCGCGGCGAGGGTCTGCGCGAATGCGACGTCGGTTCCCGCCGCCGTCGCGGCGACAAGGAATTCGGTGCGGCGGCGCATCTCGTCGCGGTCGGGCTCGCTTTCGGGATTGAGCCGCCAGATCGCCTCGTCGCCCGCGCTCAGCTCGAAGAGACGGTCCGCGTCGTCGACCGCGAGGGGACGCAGCCGCACGCGCTTCCCTTCGAGCGTGACCGCGCGCGGATCCATCAGAAGCGGCCTTCCTGGCCGAGGATGACCTTCGCTTCGGCCTTCTGCAGGTGCTCGAGCACCGTGCTCTTCGCGAGACCGAGCCGCTTCGCGAGGTCCGTCGGCGAGGTGCGGCGCGGGAAGTCGTAGTAGCCGTCGGCGATCGCGGCCTTGAGGACGCGCCGCTGAGCGTCCGTGAGGCGGAGGTCCGGGAAGGTATCGCGCACGAGCGACTGCATGCGGACGGGTCCGTGCGCGCCGAGGGCTTCGAGGAGACCCTTCGCGCGGTCGCGGTACGCGAGGCCGATCGTCCAATGCTCGATGCCCGCGGACGGAAGGGTCGGGCCGAGAAGGAATCCGTCGTGGGCCGTGATGACCTCGATGAGGCTTTCCTGGGAGCGGTTCTCGACGAGGTAGAAGCCCGTGCCGCCCTCCTCGTCGAGGGCGACGGCGGCCTTGACGCCGGGATGCTCCTGCAGGGTCTTCGCGACCGCCGCGAGCGTTTCCGCGGACTCGGCCCGGACGGAGAGCACGTCGCGCGCGCGACCCTCGAACGGGACGGAGGAGCGCAGCGCGAAGGAAACGCTCGGCCACCGCGCGCTCAGGTCCGTCGCCCAGCACCCGCGATGCGCGATGTCGAACGAGAGCCGGAACATGGGCCTGCGAACGTCCTCCGGCCCCTTCAAGATAGGCCCGTCCTGGCCGGGTTGGGCGACCGCCCGTCCGGCCCCGACCCTGGCCGGGGGAAATGGAAAGGTCCACGGTCGCGCCTCCACGCGCATGGATATCGCGGCCATCCGCGACGCGTTCCCCGTCACCCGCGCCCGCGTGAAGGCCCCCGACGGTCGGGAGCATCCGCTCGTCTACCTCGACCACGCCGCAAGCACCCACGCGCCCACGCCCGTCCTCGAGTACGTCCAGCGCTTCATGTCGGAGACGTACGCGAACGTGCACCGCGGCGCCCACCAGCTCTCGGAGCGCTCGACGGACGCCTTCGAGGACGCGCGCGAGACCATCCGCCGCTTCCTCAACGTGCCGGACGACCGCGACATCGTGTTCACGCACAACACGACGAGCGCGCTCAACCTCGCCGCGCACCTCGCGCACCACGACGCGAAGCGCCTCGGCCGCGACGGCGCGACGATCACGTCGTGCCTCGAGCACCACTCGAACCTGCTCCCGCACCGCGCGCGCGGCCCGGTCGAGTGCGTCGGCATGACGCCCGAGGGCCGCCTCGACGTCGCCGACCTCGAGCGCCGCCTCGCGAAGAATCCGAAGACGCGCCTCGTCGCGATCACCGCCGCCTCGAACGTCACGGGCTTCCGCACGCCGGTCGACGAGATCCTCGCGCTCGCCGCGCGCCACGATGCGCCGACGCTCATCGACGGCGCGCAGGTCCTCGCGCACGGCGGCCTCGACTTCTCCTCGCTCCCGAACGGCGGACCCCAGTACTTCGCGGCCGCGGGCCACAAGGCGTACGCGCCGTTCGGCTGCGGCTTCCTCGTCGCCCCGCGCGCCGCCCTCGAGGCCGCGCCGCCGTTCCTTCCCGGCGGCGGCACCGTCCGCCTCGTGACGGACACGGAGACGTACTGGACCGAAGGCGTCGAACGCCACGAGGGCGGCACGCCGCCCGTTGTCGGCGCGGTCGCGCTCGCGGAGGCGCTCCGCTTCATCGAGCGCGCGGGCCGCCACGAGGCCGAGGTCCGCGAGCACGCGCTCCTCGCGCGCCTCCTCAAGGGCATGAGCGGGATCGACGGCGTCCAGGTCCTCGGCTCGACGAGCGACCGGGACCGCGTAGGCGCCATCTCGTTCATGGTGGACCACCTCCCGCCGCCCGTCGTCGCGAAGCGCCTCAACGACACGGCCGGCGTCGCCGTGCGCCACGGCTGCTTCTGCGCGCACCCCTACCTCCTGAAGCTCCTCCAGGTTCCCGACGACGACCCGCGTCTCGTCCACCTGCGCCACCACCCGGCGGGCGACGAGGACCCCGGCGCCGTGCGCGCGAGCCTCGGGCTCTACACGAACGAGTCGGACGTGAACACCTTCACGCGCGCGCTCGGCGAGATCGCGGCCGCGCGATAGGGGCAGCCACCCCGCGGGCGCGCGACTCCTCAATACTCCTTGAGGATGAGGCGACTGCGCGTCGCCTGCGTCTCCTTGAACTGCCGGATGCGCTCGATGATGTCGTTGAGCGCCGCGGTCGACGGGACGTCGACCATGACGAGGAGGTCCTGCTCGCCCGTGACTTCCCACACGCGCTCGACGCCCTCCCATGTCGCGATCTGGGACGAGAGCGTCGCCGTGTTGACGTTGGTCTCGATTCGGACCTCGATGAGGGCCTTCACGTTCTGGCCCGCCGTCTGGATCGTGAAGCGGCGGATGATGCCCTCGTCCTGGAGGCGCTTGACGCGCGCGCGGATGGTCCCTTCGCTCGTCCCGAGGACCTGGGCCATCGCGACGAAGGATTCGCGCGCGTTGTCCTTGAGGATGCGCAGGATCGCCGTGTCCAGGTCGTCCACGCGGTGGGAGCCGCCCCGCGGCCTATGAAACGCTCGGTCCGAGCCCGGCCGTGCGGTCGACCTCGAGGATGTCGATCGCGCGCACGAGGTCGGTGCGCGAGACGAGGCCCGCGAGATGGCCGTCCTCGGCGAGGACGAGGACGGGTTCCTTCCCCTCGCGCGAGATGAGGCGGAGCGCGTCCGCGGCGGGCGCGTGGAGGGGGAGGCTCGCGAAGTCGGCGCGCATGACGTCGCGCACGAGGAGCGCGTCGCGCTCGAGGGGCGTGACCTTCGCGAGGTCGTGGAGGCCCACGACGCCCACGGGCCGGCCGTCGTCCGCGACGGGGAGGACGACGTGGCGCGTCTCGAACATGACGTCGAGGGCCCGGTGGACGGGGTCGTCGGGGCGCGCGAGGGCGACCTCGCGCGTCATGATGCGGTCGACCTCGAGGTCGCCGAGGGTGCTCTTCGCGCGCATGCTCGACTCCTCCTGGGTCGCGCCCGCGTAGACGAGGAACGCGATGAGGAGGAGCGTCCAGCCGCCCTGCGTGAACGTCACGAAGCCGACGCCCGCCATCGCGAAGGCGAACACCCGACCCACGCGGGCGGCCCACTTGGTCGCGGCGAGCGCGGGGAGGCGGAACGCGAGGAGGGCGCGCAGGACGCGGCCGCCGTCCATCGGGAAGGCGGGGACGAAGAGGTTGAAGGCGCCGAGGACGACGTTGAGGAATCCGAGGCTCTGCACGAGCCGCGTCGCGCCCGGCGTCACCTCCGGCACGAGGCCCGCGAGCGCGACGGCGAGGATGGGAAAGCCGAGGGCGAAGCTCACGAGGGGTCCCGCGGCCGCGATCGCGAGCTCCCGGCCGGGGGTCTTCGGATCCTCCTCCATCGAGGTCACGCCGCCGATGGGCAGGAGCGTGATGCCGCTCACGGGCACGCCGAGTCGGCGCGCGACGAGGGCGTGGCCGAACTCGTGGAGCGTCACGGAGACGAAGAGGAGGACGGCGAGCGTCCCGCCGAGCGCGAGGCCGCGCGCGTCGACGGCGCCGTCGCCGGGCGCGGGGAAGGTGCCGGCGGCGATGAACCAGGCGAAGAGCGGCAGGACGACGAGAAGGGTCCAGTGGACGCGCACCGGGATGCCGGCCACGCGGACGAGGGTGATGCCGCCGAAGGCGCCCCCGGAGGGCATGGGGTTCCTTCGCCGTCGCGAGGTAAGGCGCTTTCGTCTTCCCGGTCGCGCGAAGCGAAAAACAAGCGTCTTATACCGCCGCCCGCGTTCCCGAGGAGCGGGATGCACCTTGGAAGAGATCACTCGCTTTGTCAATCTCCACGTCTACACGGCGAACGGCACCTTCGTCGGTGACGTGAAGAACGTCATCCTCGACGTGAGCAACCGCAAGCTCGACGCCCTCCTGCTCGGCAAGACGAACCCCGCGCTCGTCCAGGGCGGCGTGGACATCGCCGTGCCGTACCGCTGGGTGCGCGCCTTCGACGACATCCTGCTCCTCAGCTACTTCCCCGCCCACGTCGACCTGCCCCCGGAGGCGACGGGCGAGGTCCGCCGCGGCGACGCGGAGGCCGAGGACGAGGAAGAGACCCTCGTCGCGGTCCGCTGAACCCATCGCGAACGAAACCATCGGCGCCGCAACGCGGCGCCCGACTCTTTTTCACGACCTCGAATGGACGAGCGGCGGCCCCGCCGCGCGTTCGCGCTCAGGCCTCGCCCCAGAGGCCGACCTCGCCGTCGCGGATGAGCTCGCGCACGGCCCGGTCGACGCTCGACGTCCAGCGGAACGTGAAGATGCGCGACCCGAGCCAGAGGCCGAGGCCCGCGCCGTTCGCGGCCGAAAGCGCGAGGCCGAAGGCGGCGGCGGCCGCGACTTCCCACCAGAGCGCGGCAAAGAGCGCGACGTTCGCGACAAGGGCCGCGCCCGCCACGAGGCCCCACGCGGCGGCCGGGAGGGGCGCCTTGCCGCGAGCCTTGCGGTCGACCTCCGCGACCGAGGTGCTCGAGACGCTGAAGCGCATCCATGCGCTCCAGCGCGCGCGGAGCGACTCGCTCCAGGCCGCGGTGCGCCGGCGCGCGAGGAGCACGCCGAGGACGGCGCCTGCGACGAGCGCGACCGTGAAGAAGCGGCTCGCCCAGCCGTAGAGCGGCTCGTCGGCGAGCTCCGCGAGGAAGAGCCCGAGGAGGGCGAGGACGCCGCCCGCGACGAGCGCCCGGATCGCGTGCCGCCGTTCAAGGTCGAGAATGTGGAGGAACTGGTCCGTGACGCCGCGTGGCATGTGCATCCCCAGGGCTTGCGCCCGTCGTGAGACGCGGCTCTCGCGTCAAGAGCTTTGTGAAAAGGATCGGGGCCGGCCGCCGAACGGCCGACCCCAGGATGGACGCCTCGCCTCAAACGCGTGGGCGTCAGTTGTTCTTGGCGCGATACAGGTTCGCGCCGACGACGCCGTCGAGCTTCGCCATGTGGCGCGCCGTCGGCTCGATGGACTCGCGGGGGCACTCGATCTTCACCGCGATCGCGGAGCCGAAGAGGATGTGCTTCCCGGTGACCTCGGGCAGGCGTTCCAGTCGATCGTACACGTCGCGTTCCCGGCCCGGTTGGGTCTGAACGAGAAGGAATCCGCTGCTCATGTGCATCCCGGCGCCGTGGGAGGATGGCGGCGATTATAACCATTCTCCTTTCGAGCACGTCCCCAGGATGACCGGGGGACACGCCGCGTCCCTCCGACCGCGCGCGCCGCGCGCGATCGAAATCAACAGCTTGAAGCCGACGTCCTCGCCATGGAGATGCGGGATGCGCACATGCACATGGTGACGTCACGCTTCGACCGGCGCGACACGAAGAAGATCCTCCTCTACGTCGACCTCGCGGTGATCCTCGTCTTCGCGGTGTCGCTCGTCCTCCTCGTCAAGGACGCCTACGCGGCCGGCTTCTACGAAGCGAGCGCCGCAGGCGAGCGCCTCGGCCAGAGCCTCTGGTTCATGGCGCGCGAGACGGCCTTCCTCGTCGCGAGCCTCGCGTGGATCTTCTTCCGCTTCTTCAAGGACAAGCTCGTCGAGATCCAGAACCCCTGGAACGCCTGATCGCGAAGCCGGCCCGCGCGCGACGCGCGGGCCCCGATTTTTCTCCGCGCGCGATCATCGCGGCTAGACAGACATAAAAAGGGCTTCGCTCTTCCCCGTTTCCGTGTCCACCCCCGAGGCCGGCGGCGGGACGGGCGCCCCGTCGCCGTCCCACGCGCGCGAGGGCCCTTCCTATCCTCGCCCCGCGGTCCCGCGCGCGCCCGCGGACGATCCGTCGCGCCACGTCGAGGGACGTCCCGACGTCGAAGAGGTGAGCCTCGCCCGCGAGATCACCCTCATGGACGCGACCATGATGGGCGTCGGCGCCCTCATGGGCGGCGGGGTGTTCGTCCTCCTCGGGCTTGCGGCCGGCGTCGCGGGTCCCGCCGCGCTCCTCGCCTTCTTCCTGAACGGCCTCATCACGATCCCCACCCTCATGATCTACGCCGAGCTGGGGAGCGCCTACCACGACGCGGGCGGCGGCTACCTCTGGGTGAAGGACGCCCTCGGGCAGCCCTTCGGGTTCCTCGGCGGGTGGATGGGGTGGTTCAGCCACGCGGTCGCGTGCGCCCTCTACAGCATCGCCTCCGCCGCGTTCATCCTGTTCGTCGCGGAGGCCGCGGGATGGGTCCATGGCCACGACGAGAACCTCATGAAGATGATCGCGGTCGGGGTCGCGACGTTCTTCGTTTTCCTGAATTATATCGGCGTCAAGGTCAGCATCAAGAGCGAGAACGTCGTGAACACGCTCGTCCTCGTCGCCGTCCTCGGCTTCATCGTCGCGGGCCTCTGGGCGGTCTCGCAGCGCCTGCCGCTCGTCGCGGACAACTTCGACCCCTTCTTCATCGAACCCGGCCTCGGCGGCGCGCTCTCGACCACGATCCTCGCGATGGGCGTCACCTTCGTCGCGTTCGAGGGCTACGAGATCATCAGCCAGGCCTCCGAGGAGATCAAGAACCCGACCCGCAACATCCCGCGCGCCATCTGGTACTCGATGCTCATCGTGTGGGGCATCATCCTCCTCGTCACCTTCATCGCGATCGGGGCGGTCCAGGCGCCCGCGGGGCTCGCGACGTGGGAATGGCTCGGCGGCCTCAAGGAGCGCGGCCTCATCGAGGCCGCGTCCCAGATCATGCCGCTCGGGTCGACGCTCATCGTCGGATCCGCCCTTCTCCTCCAGCTCACGGCGCTCAACGCGACCATCTACTCGTCCTCCCGCGTCTCGTTCGCCATGGGCCGGGACGGAAACCTCCCGACGTGGTTCGGGAAGATCCACCCCGTGCGCCGGACGCCCCACCTCAGCGTCTGGGCCTCCGGCGTCATCATCGTCGGCATGGCGCTCCTCCCCATCGAGGCCGTCGCCGCCTCGACGAGCCTCATGTTCCTGCTCCTGTTCGTGCTCGTGAACATGAGCTACGTCAAGCTCAGGAACACGATCCCCCGGGAGCGATTCGGCTACCGCGCGCCGCTCTTCCCCGTGATCCCGATCCTCGGCATCATCGGGAACGCGGGCCTCGCGCTCTATCTCTACCTCTACGAGCCCATCGCGTGGTACGCGTCCATCTTCTGGATCGTGGTCGGCCTCGGCGTCTACTACGTCTACGTCAAGCCCCGCGAGGAGAAGCAGAAGGCGCACGCCCTCAAGGCGTCCATCGTGCACCGCACGCACGCGCCCGTCCGCAAGAACTTCCGCGTGCTCGTGCCCGTCTCGAACCCCGCGACGGCGCGCGTCCTCGCGCGCACGGCGGGCGACATCGCGCGGAGCCTCGACGGCGAGGTGCTCCTCCTCAACGTGGTCGTCGTTCCCGAGGTGACGCCGCTCTCCGAAGGCCGCGCGTTCGCGCAGGCCGCCGCGCCCGTGCTCCACGAGGCCGCGCGCGCGGTGCCCGAGGGGATTCCGGTGCACACGCTCGTGCGCATCGGCCACAACCTCCCGAGCGTCATCGAGGAGACGGCGGAGCAGGAGGGCGCCTCGCTCCTCCTTCTCGGCTGGCGCGGGTCCGGGCATGTGCGCGACTGGCTCATGGGCTCGCCGACGCACACGCTCGTCGAATACCCGCCCTGCGACGTCGCGGTCCTCCGCGTGAAGAGCGAGCGCACGATGGGCGACGTCCTCATCCCGACGCACGGCGGCGCGCACGCCCCGCTCTCCATCCGCCTCGGCACCGCCATCGCGAAGGGCCACGGCGGTCGCGCGACGCTCTACCACGTGATGGGCATCGACGAGGAGGGCGCCGGCGCCCGCATGGCGCGCGGCCAATCGCTCCTCGAACAGAACGCCATCCCGGGCGTCGAGGCGCAGCTCGACCTCGACCGCGCGCCCCGCGTCATCAGCCGGCTCGTCGAGAAGTCGAAGGAGTACGGCCTCGTCGTCGTCGGCGCGACGACCGAATCCGCGTGGCGCAACTATCTCTTCGGCCACAAGACGGAGGAGGTGAGCGACCGGGCCCACGGGAACGTCCTCATGGTGAAGGCGCACCACGGCCCCGCCGCGCACCGGACGCGCCAGTTCTCCCGCCGCCTCAAGGCCATCCGGCGCTACCTCATGCCCAAGTAGCGGGCAAGGCGGGCGCCACAAGGTTCATGCTGTCCCTCCCCGGGTGACGAGGCGTGTCCCGCGTCCTCGCCGTCCTCGCGCTCGCCGTCCTCGCCGCCCCCGCCCTCGCGGGCTGCGTCGCGCCCGACCCCGGACCGGTCGGCGGGCTCGACCCGACGGGCCTCCCCGCGAACGAGGCGCTCCCCTACCTCGACATCGCCGAGGGTCACGACCACGCGGACCTCGCCTCGCACGACGCGGGCTGGAACCTCGACGTCGTTGCGTGGTCGCTCTACGGCCACGACCCCCAGGCGCCGGGCCGCTACAACCAGGTGCACCTTGCGGGCGACCTCGCGCTCGTCTCCGCCTACGCGATCCCGCCCTCGAACAAGCCGGGCCTCATCGTCGTCAACCTCTCCGACCCGCTCGCGCCCCTCGTCGTCGGCACGTGGGTGAGCGAGTTCACGACCACGATCGACGTGCACGCGACGAAGGACGGCCGCTACGTCGCCCTCGCAGGGCACCGGCACGCGACGGTCAACCCGCCCCCGGGCGTCGCGCCCGGCTGCACCTCGGTGCCGCTCCCCGGCCGAGCGCCCGTCCTCTGTCCGCCCTTCGTTCCCGCAGGCGTCACCCTGCTCGACCTCGCGGAGCCCGCGAAGCCCAAGAAGGTCGCCGAGTGGGTCTCGGCCCCCTCCGGCGCGCACACGGTGAAGCTCCACGAGATCGGCAACAAGGTCTACGCGTTCATCGCCTCGTACGGGCTCTCGTACGTCGACCGCATGGCAAGCGCGGTCGAGATCGTCCAGTTCGACAGCGGATTCCCGGGCGGCTTCCGCCCCGTCACGCGCCTTTTCCCCTCGGAATCGAGCGGCGGCCGCGTGTTCGTCCACGACATCTTCGTGCAGCGCCACCCCGCGACCGACCAGACGATCCTTTACGTCGCGTACTGGGACGGCGGCGTCCTCGTCGCCGACGTGAGCGACCCCTCGAAGCCGCGCGAGCTCGCCGCATGGAAGGACTTCGACGTCGCGGAGTACGGCAACATCCACTTCGTGCAGCCGATGCCCGGTCTCGTCGACGGCCGGCACTACACCGTCGCCGCGCCCGAATACGCCTCCGCGCAGCACGCGGGCGAGAGCTACGTCCTCGACACGACGGACCCCGCGAAGCCGAAGCTCCTCGCGAAGTGGCACCTCCCCGGGAACCCGCTCAACCCCGAGGGCTACCTGCACTCGCCGCACAACTTCGACCTCACCGCGGACGGGAAGCTCGTCATGGGCCACTACCACGCGGGCGTGTGGGTGCTCGACCTCAACCCGGTCTTCCGCGCCGCGGGCGGGAACGCGACCGCCGAGGCCGAGGGCGCGAACGCGACGGCGGAGCCGCGCGTCCTCGCGTACCGCTTCCCCGTCCCGCCGAACGGCACGAACGTGACCGTAAGCGACTACGCGCCGCACGTGTGGAACGCGCAGTGGCGCCACGACGGCCTCGTCGTCGCCTCGGACGTCATCACCGGCCTCTACGTGATGCGCCTCGCGGACGTCGCGGACGACGCCGTCGCGCCGTACGCGGCCCACGTGTGAGGCGCGCGCCACCGCCAAGCTCATGACCGCGCGCCGCCTCGACGGATCCGTGACGAGGCGCCTCCGCATCGGCTGCTCCGGGTGGGGCTACGACGACTGGCTCGGCGTCTTCTACGCAAGCGGCACGCCCGCGGGCGAGTATCTCGAGCGGTACGCGCGCGTCTTCGACGTCGTCGAGGTGGATTCGAGCTATTACCGCATGCCCACGCTCGAGCAGACGGAGCGTTGGGCCCGCGCGACGCCCCCCGGCTTCACGTTCGCGCTCAAGTTCCCGGGCGAGATCACCCATGAGGCGAAGCTCGAGAACGTGGAAGGCGCGGTGGCCGCGTTCCTGCGCGTCCTCGAACCGCTGCGGCGCGCGGGAAAGCTGGGACCGCTCCTCGCGCAGTTGCCCGCGAGCTTCCGCGCCGAGAAGGGACGCAAGGCGCTCGAGGCGTTCCTCCCGCTCGTGCCGCGCGACCAGCCTCTCGCCGTCGAGCTCCGCCACGCTTCCTGGTGGACGGACGAGACGTACAAGGCGCTCGAAGCGGCGGGCGCGGCGCTCGCGTGGAGCGTGAACGCGGACGCGCCGACGCCGCCCGTCGCCACCGCGGACTTCCTCTACGTGCGCTTCATCGGCGACCGCGAACTCACGCGGTTCGACCGCATCCAGCGCGACGGCTCGAAGGCGATGGAGGAGATGAGAGAAAGGATCGCGGAGGAAGGCCGGCGCGCGGGCCACGTCTTCCTCTTCGCAAACAACCACTACATGGGCTTCGGCCCGGGAACGGCCGCGCGGCTCGCCGAGGTCCTCGGCGAGCCGGCGATCGACCTCGCCCCCGCCGCCCGCCCGAAGGGGCAGCGGGGACTCGGCGATTTCTGATCAGTCCGCGGGCGGCGACGTCGCATACGGCACGTAGGTGACGCCGTCCGAGACGCGATCGCCCGTGCCGAGCGGATTGAGGGCGTGACGGGGACCCGTCGAGGCGCCCCACCAGCCGTGGCGCGCGTCCACCTTCGACGTCGCGTCGAGGTTGCGGACGCCGAACTCGCCGTTGCCGACCCACGATCCGCGAAGCGCGGAGGTCGCGCCGGCGGCATTGCGGAGCCCGTCCCGGGCGTTCCCGTGGCCCTTCGGGCCGTCGAGGACGAGGTCGCGACAACCGACCTCGACCGCGAAGCCGTCCTGGTTGCCGCTCGCCACGGGCTTCACGAGCGTCGCGCGCTCCACGTTCGCGACGCGGAAACCGGCGCCGCCGTTCGCTTCGGACGTCGGCTCGTGCGCCGTGATCCGCGCGGCGTCGGCGATCGAGAAGCCGTCGCGTCCGTTCGAGCGCGCCTCGCCCGTTTCGAGGACGAGGTCGGCCCCCGCGATCGAGAAGCCGTCGAGCGCGTTCGAGGCCGCCGTGTTCTTCGAAAGGCGCGCGTTCGAAACGCCCGCGCCGAGCGCGAAGCCGGAGGCGCCGTTCGATTCCGCGAGGTTGTTCTCGACGACGAGCGCGGACCCGCTCGCGAGCCGGACGCCGTCGCCACCGTTTCCGGCGATCGTGTTCGATAGGATCGTCACGTTGGAGACGCCTTCGCCGTACACCCCGTGGCCCGCGTTCCCCGTGATCACGTTGCCCTCGACGGGGATCGATGAGGCGCCGACGAGGCGGACGCCGTCGCGGCCGTTGCCGCGGATCGTGTTGCCCGTGATGTCCATCGGGGCCGCGTTGCCCTCGATGCGGACGCCGTCGAAGACGTTGCCGTGGATCGTGTTGTCGCGCACGAAGCCGCGGGCGTTGCGGATGAGGATGCCCGTGCCCCAGTTCGAGATGTCGTTCCCCCCGATGATGGGGGACATCGTGTCCACCACCGAGATGCCGGTGCCCGGCGGGTCGGCCTTGTCGACGATCTCGTTGTTCGTGATGATCGATTCGCTGCGCTCGTGCCAGATGCCGTAGGAGCAGCCGACGAGGCGGTTGCCGTCGATCGTCGGGTCGGAGTACCAGTCGCGGATGCAATACGTGCCGCCCTCGAACGTGTTTCCGCGGAGGACGGGGAAGCCGCCCGTCTGGTTCACGCCGACGCCGTTCGCGAGGAACGTGTTGCCCGAAAGCGTGATGCTCGTGTGGAGGAGATGGACCGCGAGCGGAATGGCCTCGAACGTGTTCCCGGTCACGATCGCGAGCTCCGTCGCGATCGACGCGCCCTGGCCGCCCTTCAGATGGGCGCCGTCGAGGCGGAGGTGCGACCCTGGATCCGCGACCACGCGGTACGAGGAGGAGAGACTTTCGGGCTGAAGCGTGCTGTCGAGGATGCGCAGCGTCCCGCCCGCAAGAACGTGGAAGCCGTTGCTTCCGGAAGCGAACAGGGCCGAGGCGTTCGAGACGAGCGCAAGACCGCCCGACTCGATCGTGACCTTCCCCGTGAACTTGTACGTGCCGTCCGACCAGTTCCCGAACTCGCCCGCGCGGATCGTGTGCGATCCGACGGTCGGAACCGACCCGCCCTGGTGGTGCTGGCCGCCGCGGTCGTTCGGGTTGTTCTTCGGCTTGTCGGGCTGGTGGAACGCCGCGGCGGTCGGAACCAGCACGAGGAGCGCAATAAGGAGGGCCCAGGATCGGGAACGCATGGTCAGCCTCACCGGCCCAGCATCCCGGAACCGGTTTAGCCGTTCTCGATCAGCCATTTGATCGCCGACAAAACGTTCTCAATTCAAGCGGCCCGGCGCGAACGGCGCGAAGAGGACGCCGGTCGAGACGCGATCGCCCTTGCCGACGGTCGCGGGCGCCACCGTAGGACCCGTCGGCGCGCCCCAGTATCCGAGGATCGCGTCGACCACGTTCAGGGCGTCGAGGTTCTGGATGCCGTATCCGGCGTTGCCGACCCAGGCGCCCTCGCGCGCGCTCGTCGGGCCCGCGAGGCTGCGCAACCCGTCGCGCGCGTTCGCGTAGGCCGTGGGCCGCGCGAGGACGACGTTCTCGTTGCCGTGCTCGACGAGGAAACCGTCGCGGTTCATGTTCGCAAGCGGCGCGGTCATCGAGACGCCCTGCGTGGCGGCGAAGCGGAAGCCCGCGCCGCCGTTGCTGTACGCGCGGGGCGCCTCGCCCGTGACCTCATAGGCGTTCACGACGGCGAAGCCGTCGCGGCCGTTCACGCCGGCCTCCCCGCCTTCGAGGTGGACGGAGGCGCCCCGGATCTCGTAGCCGTCGAGCTTGTTGTACCAGGCAAAGTTCCAGTCGAGCGTCGCGGTCGAGACGGCGCCGATCACGAACCCCGTGCCGGCGTTCGAGCGCGCCATGTTGCCTTCGAGCACAAGGTTGTTCCCGGGCGAGATGCGGACGCCGTCGCCGCCGTTTCCCGAGAACGTGTTGTCGCGGACCTCGGTCGACGCGATGAACGCGGCGTAGAGTCCGTGCCGACCGTTGCTTCCGACGCGGTTGTCGGTGACGGGGACCTTGGACACGAACGAGAGGTGAATGCCGTCGCGGCCGTTCTTGTAGATGTGGTTCGACGTGATGTCCATCGGCGCGGAGTTGCGCTCCACGCGAACGCCATCGAGAACGTTCCCGTGGATTGTGTTCTCGCGGATGTAGGCGCGGGCGTTGCGGATGAGGATGCCCGTGCCCCAGTTCGAGATGTTGTTCCCGCGGATCACGGGGGACATCGTGTCGACGACCGCCATGCCCGTTCCCGGCGGGTCGGCCTTGTCGATCATCCGATTGTTGACAAGCAGGGATTCGCTGCGCTCGTGCCAGATGCCGTACGAGCAACCGAGCATCTCGTTCCCGTCGATCGTGGGGTCCGAGAGCCAGTCGCGCACGCAGTACGTGCCGCCCTCGAAGCGGTTCGCGCGGAGGACGGGAAATCCGCCCGTCTGGTTCACGCCGACGGCGTTCGCGAGGAAGGTGTTGCGTTCGACCGTGATGCTGGTTCCGACGAGGTGCAGCGCGAGCGGGATCGACTGGAACGTGTTGTCGTCGACGGTCGCCTTCGACGTCTCGACGCGCACGCCCTGCCCGCCCGTGACGGTGCTGTTCGCGAGCACGAGCGTCGATCCGGCCTCCGCGAGGACGCGGTATGCGCTTCCCGCGGCGGGGTCGAGCGTGGACCGGAGGACGTCGAGCGTCCCGCCCGACCGGACGAGGAACCCGCCGCTTCCGGCCGCGAACTCGGCCGCGGCGTCGAGGAGCGTCGCGCGGCCGCCCATTTCGATCGTGACCGTGTGCTGGAAGCGGAAGGACCCGTTCGACCAGATCGCGTGCTCCCCGCGCTTCACGACCGTCGTGTTCACCGGGACCGGGTTCAGCGTCGAAAGCCGCTCGAAGCCCCCTTCGGCGAGCGCGACGGGCGCCGCGACGAGGACGGTCGGGACGACGAGGATGAAGACGGCGAGCGACGCCTTCCCACGGATACGCATGCTTCAGCTCCCGGCGCCTAGCGATCGGGGCCCTTCATGAAGGTTTGCCCCCGCAGGCCGGAAGGCTGCAACGCCTTATGCGCGACGAGCGCGCTTGCGCCGCGTGGACCTCGACTGGAGCGCGGGGAATCTCCTCGGCCTCACCGCGGGGGCCCTCATCCTCGGCGTGGGCGCCTTCATCCTGGTCGCGCGGCCGAACGCGTGGCTGAACCGCGGGTTCTTCCTCCTCGCGCTCGCGGACGGCGGGAGCACGGTCATCTTCGTCCTCCGCAACATGACGACGGACCCCGTCCTGCGCGTCTATCTCATGAGCGTGTACTGGTACTTCTTCATCGCCTTCCTCGCGGCGCTCGCGCTCTTCGGCCTTCTCTTCCCGCGCCCCCTGTTCGGCGACGATGCGCGCGGTTGGCTCGTCGCTTCGGCGCTCGCGCCCGCCGGCGTCCTCGTGGGCGCCTACGCATGGGACCACACGCTCTTCTGGGCCCCCGTCGTTCGTCCCGGGGGCGACGTCGCGTTCCTCTACACGCCGCTCGGAAACCTGCTGCTTGCCGCCTTCGTGGGCGCGACGGCGCTCGTCATCGTGAAGCTCGCCTACGGCCTCGTGCACGACCGCGCCGCGAGCTGGCGCCGGCAGGGGGCGTACGTGCTCGGCGGCATGGTGGTCGCCTACGTCCCGTACTTTACGACGTCCTTCGTCGCGTACGCGCTCGTGAACCCGCAGTTCTACTTCCTCACGCGCGCCGAAGAGGGCATAGAGG
>Ga0247717_1000053_pt1 | contig 31565 bp, 34 predicted proteins | sample 24E_NmetaG_FD_189047 | JGI IMG/M metagenome (GOLD analysis project Ga0247717, IMG submission 189047) | Soil microbial communities from hillslope of Landscape Evolution Observatory, University of Arizona, Oracle, AZ, United States - 2-4-E_N | ecosystem: Engineered > Artificial ecosystem >... | reverse complement strand
CCGAACCCCCGCGCCCGGCTCCCCGCCCCGGGTGCGGGGGTTCGGGGTGGGGGCGGGTCAGCGCGTGATGGTGCGGCGGTGCGTGGTGGCGTTGTAGACGAGCAGGGCGATCACCGCGCCGATCACCGAGCCGACAAGGCCGGACGGCTGGAGCGCTCCTTCGGTGACGTCCTTGCCGACCAGCACGTACCCGAGGAATCCGCCGAGGAACGAGCCGACGATGCCGAGCAGGATGGTGGCGCCCGCCGACATGGGGTCGCGCCCGGGGACGAGGAGCCGGGCGAGGAAGCCGGCCACGGCTCCGATGAGGAGCATGACGAGGATGAAGCCGAGCATGGTGCGAAACCTCCGGTGAGGGTGGGTGCGACTCGAGTGACTGCGCTATTCCCCCGGCGGCGGTGCGGCGATTCCTGACTTCGCAATTGTCACGATCCCGCCACGCCGGCGGGGGCGGCGCCGACGAGGGCCCGCCGCGTGTGCTCGCCGGTCGAGCGCGGCCGACCTGCGGCCGACCGTCGTGGCGGGGCACGATGGGCGGATGCTCGCCGACGGCCTCACCATGATGTACGGGCTCGACCGCCCCGCCGAGCCGGCCACCACCAGGTACGGCGACGCCCAGCTGGACCGGGTGTTCGCCGAGCTGGCCGGCGCCTCGTTCGGCGGCGGCCTGTACCGGGTCCACGTGCCGGAGGCGGCGGAGGAGTGGACGGCGCGGGCCGAGGAGGCGTTCCCCGAGCTGGTCGACCGCATGTTCGTCTTCGGCTGCGACTGGTTGGGGCGCCAGTTCGCGGCGGACGCCCAGCGGGCCAAGAACCGGCACCCCCTCGTCCTGCTCCTCGATCCCGCCACCGGCGACGCGCTCGAGATCCCGGTCACCATCGCCGACCTCCACACCGACGAGCTGGTCCAGTACGGCGACAGCGCCCTGGCCCTCGAGTTCTACGCCGACTGGCGGGAGGCGAGCGGCGACGACGACTTCCTCGGCCCCGAGGACTGCGTCGGCTACGACGTCCCGCTGTTCCTCGGCGGCGACGACGAGGTCTCGAACCTGTCCCGGATCCACATGGGGGCCTACTGGGAGGTCACCACGGAGCTGAGACTGGGTGACCTGAAGCTGCCGCCGGGCGGCACCATCTGGGACCTCTTCGAGGACGGGTAGCGCCCGGGCGCCTCAGGCCGTTCCCGGATCAGCGGCGGGCCGGCCGCGCCTCCGGCACGGGCGACGGGCGCGGCGGCGACTGGCGGTAGGCGGCCAGCCCCCCGGCGAGCAGGCAGGCGGCGACGATGCCGAGCACCAGGAGCATCGACGTCCCACCCGAGCCGGAGCCGGAGGACAGGGGCGCCCCGTCGGTCACGGGCGGCGGCACCGACTCGCCGTTGGCGCCGACGACCTCGAAGGGCACGCGGGCGGGCGTGCCGAACTGCGGCTCGCCCTCGGCGTCGACCTGGGTGGCGACGATGACGAAGTGCCCGGGGCCGGCCTGGGGGACGCTGAAGGACCCGGAGACGGACCCGCGGGCGTCGGGCGCCAGCTCGGCCAGGACCGGCCCGCCGGCCGATCCCCAGTGGACCACGACCGGGCTCGGCGGTGCGCCCTCCTCGGGGGCGGCGAACGAGGAGCCGGTGAAGGTCAACGTCTCTCCCGCCCGGCCGGTGGACGAGCTGACGGCGGCGGTGGCCAGGTTGGTGCACGCGAACGCGGCGACGCCGCCGGCTCCGAGCGCGATGGCCGCCCCGGCGAAGAACGTGGCGAGTCTTCCTCTGGTGAGCACGGGTCCTCCCCTCGATGCCGGCACCGAGCCGGGCGTTGAACGGACGTTCGTCACGACGATGCGCCCGCGGCCATGGACGACGACGCCCCGCGGCGCCGTAGCGCGGCCGCGGCCAGCAGGCCGACGCCGACCAGGGCGACGAGCACCTCCGCAGCGACGACCAACGCCCGGGTGGACGATCCGCCCTCCTCCAGCGCCAACGCCGCCCCGAAGATGTCCTGGGCCCCGTTGTCGTCGTTGCCGAGCCGGGTGTCGGACCAGGCGACGTAGGCGTGGTCCTCGCCGGACGCCAGCGCGGGCGGGACCTCGACGAAGTACTGGACGTTGTAGGTGCCGCGGGTGCGGTCGATGGACGCCCGGGTCATCCGCTCGTTCTCGCCGAAGCTGCGCCCCCCGTCCTCCGAGGAGGCCAGGTAGACGTCGTTGGCGTCGCCCAGGAAGAACTCCACGTCGTCTGCCGGGGTGTCCTGGGACCCGTGGCGGTAGTCGTACCAGGCGACGTCGATGCGCCCGCCGGGCGCCACGCTCATCCGCGGCCACTTCTGGGTCCGCTTGTTGGCGGTGGCGTCGTCGTTCACCCGCAGCGGCTCGCTCCACGACTCGCCACCGTCGGCCGAACGGCTGAAGAAGACGTCGAGGTCGCCATTGCGGCCGTCGGCCCACGCCAGGTACAGCGCGTCGCCCTCGGGGGACACGGCGGCGAGGGGCTCCTCCATCACGACGTCCTGCTGCCCGACCTCGCGCTGTGCCCAGGTCCGGCCGCCGTCCGTCGACCGGGCCATCAGCAGGGGCGACGGCTTGGGGGCCTCGCCCTCGGAGGCACTGGCCGGGCGGGAGCGCTGGAACCAGTACGCCGTGCCCTGGGCGTCCTCGACGACGCGGGGCGCGTCGAACCCGGGGTCCGCCTCGATGGCCCGCACCTCGGGGGCGAAGGTCCCGCCGCCGTCGACGGACCGGGCTGCCCACGCCTCGGTGGCCCGTTCGGACGCCTCGGCGTACGAGCGGCGCCACGAGACCCACACGGTGCGGGGCGCGGCGCCGAACGGGGACACGAACACGTCGGGCACGAAGTTCGCCACCGCCTCGTCGGGAGTGGGCGGAGCCAGGCCGGGCGTCACGGTCGTGGTGGTCCAGCTGGCCCCGTCGTCGGTCGAGCGCGCCAGCACGACGCCACGGGCGCCGTGGTGCGCAGGGTCGGCCACCGCCACGGCCCAGTAGACGACACCCTCGCCGTCGATGACGAGCTTCATCCTCATGTTCTGCGGGATCCCGCCCTTGTTGAGGCCGCAGTCCGTGGCCGTCCCGAAGTCGGGGCCCGCCAGCTCGGTGAAGGTGCGGCCCCGGTCGGTGGAGCGGTACACGTGGCAGGAGTTCGAGAGCAGGTCGGAGGCGGCCACGAACACGCGGTCGTCGTCGTTCGGGTCCACGGCTGCGGCCGGGCCCTCGAAGGTCCGGGCCACGGCGTGGATGCCGGAGATCCTCGCCTCGTCGCCCAGCTCCGCCGCCGACGCCGGCCCTCCGGCCGTCGCCGCCGCGACCAGGACGGCGGCGAGGGCTGCAGCGGCCGTTCGCACCCCCATGTACGCCTCCCCAAGCCGTCTGCCCGGCACTAGTGCCGGTGGTACCGCGTCACTCTCCCACAACGTGAACGGGCGTGCTCGGGGCAGTCCGGTCTCGTCCGGCGTCAGCCCTCGTCGCGGTGCACGACGTCGAACGAGAAGGCGGGCAGGCAGACGGACACGTACTCGGCGCCCTCGGAGCCCGGCGTGCTGTAGCGGACCCACTCGCCCGGGCGGCAGTGCACGGCCTGGCCGGCGCCGACGTCGAGCGCCCCGCCGTCGTGCTCGACGCGCACCGTCCCCCGCAGGACGACGGTGTACTCGTCGAACTCGGGCCGCTGGCCCGGCTCGGCCCACCCCGGCGGGCTCTTCATGAGCGCGAGGCTCACGTCCTCGGCGCCGTCGCTGGCCCGCCCCACGAACTCGTCGATGGTCTTGGGCGGCTCGCCGGCGGCGGCGACCCGCACGGGCGACTCGATCAACCTGGGCATGCGACCTCCCTCCGCGCCGGCGGGGCGAGGGCGACGGTCACCCGCCGCCGGCAGCGGGGCGGGACCGTACCGCAGGCGCGCCTGCCGGGCGCCTCAGCGGCAGCCGAGGGCGGCGGGAGCGGCCGCCCGCCGGTACTTCTCCAGGACGGCGTGCTGCGACTCGGCGCGCTCGACGAGCCCGGCCAGGTCGAGGGCGGCGAGGACGGGGACGTCCACGGCGATCTCCTGGAGGGATTGCCACAGGTTCCGCTTCCCGTCGACACCCATCGACAGCGTCTCCATGGAGAGGAGGAGGGCCAGGGCGTCGCTGCCGGCGGACACCCGGTTGAGTCGCAGCCGGCTCGCCTTCTCGGCCATCCAGGCCGCCGCCTGCTTGACGGTCTGCTCCTCGAACCCGAGCCGGCCGACGAGGTCCTCGAGCACCGCCCGGTCGGCCTCGATGTCGTCGGCCAGCTGTTGCATGGCTGCGCCCACGGGCGTGCCCTCGGTGTCCTCGGTCAGGCGGCGGGCCAGGTCGAGCCCGGCCGTGGCCCCCGCCAGGTGGTCGTTCAGGTAGGTCTCCAGCAGCTCGTTCGTCCCCATGGGACCGGCTTACCCGACGAGCGGGCGCCCAACCCCGGGACGTGGTCAGTGGTCCTCGGCGGCCGGGCGCCCACCGGGCCGGATCCCCGACCCGAAACCCCGCTTCGCGGGACCGACAACGACGGGGAACGTCCACGTCCGCAGCTCGTCGGCGAGGTCGTGCTCGGGCAGCGGCTGGGCGCGGTCGCTGCTCCCGTCGACGAGGTCGGGCCGGCGCTCAGTAGTCGAGCAGCAGCGACGCCAGCTCCCGCACCACGCCCACCGCCGGCGACCCCGGGTCGTGGTCCACCGGCGAGGCGCCGGCCCGGTCGGCGGCGGCGACCGCCGAGTCGTCGGGGATGACGACGTCGGGCGCCACGCCGAGGAACCGCTCGACGGCGTCGAGGTCCTCCCGGCCGGCGATCCTGTTGGCGACGACGATGCGGCGATCGATCCCCTTCTCGGCCGCCATGGCGAGCAGCCGCCGGGCGACCTCGGCCGACCGCGGGTACGGCTCGACCACCACCACCAGGACGTCGATCTGGCTCTCGTCCCCCCGGGCCACGGTCATGACGCCGCCGCCCAGGTCGACGATGACGACGCGTCCCGGCTTGTCTTCCAGCGAGGCGAGCAACTGCCCGGCCGAGAGCCCGCCTCAGCCGGGTCGGAAGTGGTCGAACTTGCGGACCTGCACCACCTTGAGCCGCTCGCCCGCCTGGGTGGCGAAGCGCTCGACCACCTCCTCCATGGACATGGCCATGGCCGGACCGTCGGGCAGCATCTCCTCCCGGGCCGAGATCAGGCCGTACGTGGCCTCGACGCCGAGGCCGAGCGAGATGCCGAGGTTCGGGTTCTCGTCGGCGTCGACGGTGAGCACGTCCCGCCCCTCTTCGGCCACCAGCCGGGCGAGGACGCCGGCGACGGTGGTCTTGCCCGAGCCGCCCTTCCCGGCGACGGCGATCTTGGTCACAGGCCCTCCGTTCTCGGGGTCCGTGCGCTCACGCGCCGCGGACGGCTTCGGCGGGCGCACCCGCCTGCTCCAGTTGGTCGACGAGTCGCGCCACGGCGCGACGGGCGGGCGACGACGGGTCCCCGGCCACCAGGGGTACGCCGGCGCGCTCGGCCCGCTTGATCGCCGGGTCGAGCGGGACCGAAGCCCACATCGGCACGCCGAGGTCCTCGAGGGCGTCGCGTACGTAGGCTTCGTCGTCGGCGGAGTCGACCTTGTTCGCCACGCCGGCCAGGCGCACCCCCGGCGGCCACGTCCCCATGCCGGCCATGCGCCGGGCGGTGAGCACCGACTTGGCGAACGGCTCCACGACCAGGAGGGCCACGCCGTCGGTGCCGACCATCCCGCTGGCGACGTGGAGCGTCCCACCCTGGAGGTCGACGACGGCCCACCCGTCCTCCTCGTCGTAGATCCGGGCGACCGTGTTGAAGGCAACGGCGGCCGACCACCGGTCCGGGTAGCGCGCCCGGTACAGCTCGAAGTCCTTGGTGGCCGAGTCGGCGTTGCCGACCTGGACGAACCGCACGCCGCCGGGCGCCTCCCGGGCGCAGCGGTCGACCACGTCGGCGGCACTGCCCTCGAGCCGCCACCCACCGGCGTCACGCACGGCCGACCCGGCGAGCATCCAGTCGTCGGTGGCGGGCATGCCCAGCACTTCGCCGAGGCCGGGAACGGTGTCGGCGTCGAACGCCACCACCGCGCCGTCCCGCGACCGGATCTCGGCGCACAGCAGCCCGGCCAGGGTGGACTTGCCCGAGCCCCCCTTGCCCAGCAGCACGACCCGCACGCCGGGAACGTACGCGGGCCGCAGACCGGCGTCAATAGGCGCAGGACTACGCTGGAATCGCTGCAAGCCTGGTCGCCACCGGCGGCGAGGGCCACCAGCCCCCGTGGCGATCGCCCTCGCTGCGGTGCGCCCCCTGGGATTCGAACCCAGAACCTGCGGATTAAGAGTCCGTTGCTCTGCCGTTGAGCTAGAGGCGCGTGCGGTGAACTGTACGGCGGGGAGGGTGGCTAAGGGGACTCGAACCCCCGACCTCCTGGACCACAACCAGGCGCTCTAACCAACTGAGCTATAGCCACCGAGCCCGGACAGCATAGGCCCGGTGGCCGCCGGCCCCCCCGCAGTCGCATGACGGTGGCGCCGTTCGACTGGGCGAGAACCACATCTTCGGGAGGTTGACGAGTTGGCCTTAGGTCACCCTAAGATCGCTGTCGCCAGGCCGTCGCAGGTGGTTCCCGGACAGGAGGCCCCGGTGAGACGGACGTTCGCTGTGTTGCTGGCCGCGACGGCGGTCGTGTCCGCCTGTGGTGGCGACGACGGAGGCTCCGAGGAGGCGACCGAGGCGCCCGCCTGCGATCCCGTCGGCGAGGGTGGGGGCCGGCCCGTGGCGGTCACCCTGAGAGAGTTCACCGTCAGCCCCGAGCCGGCGTCGGTGGCTGCCGGCGAGGTGACGTTCGACCTCCGCAACGAGGGAGCCGAGCCGCACGAGCTGGTCGTGGTACGAGCGGCATCGCCGGCGGAGCTGGCCGTCGTCGACGGTCGGGTCGACGAGGACGCGTTGCCGGCCGGGGCCTTCATCGGCGAGGTGGAGTCGTTCGCCGCCGGGGAGACGTGCGAGGGGACTTTCGAGCTCACCGCCGGCAGGTACGTGCTGTTCTGCAACCTGGTGGAGGAGGAGGACGGCGACGCGGAGAGCCACTTCTTGGAGGGGATGGCCGCCACCTTCGAGGCGACGTGAGCGGCGCGCCACGTCGGTGCGGGCGGCGCGGCGATCGTCCCCTACGCTGGTCGCGGGCGCCGGGCGGAGGTCGCCGTCCTCACGGCGCCGTGCCCCTGTAGCTCAGCATGGATAGAGCGGCTGCCTTCTAAGCAGCGGGTCGCAGGTTCGAGTCCTGCCGGGGGCGCCGGAACGGCGGGTCACTGCCGCCGCTGGCCGCGGCCGGGCGGCGGCGACGGGCTGCTTCGGGCGGCACCCGCGACGTTCGCCACGAACGCCGAGGCAATCCGCTGGTTGCGGCGATGATCACCGAACAGGGCGCAGGGACGGTGGGTGGACCCGCGTCCCAAGGCGACGCTGCGGGAGCTCGCCGGCCAGTTGCTCGAGGGAAGGGCGGAGTTGACGGGCCGGCCGGCGCCGCCGACGCCCTACCCTTTGACGAGGAGGAGGGACCCATGGCCTTCGAGCGGATCACCGTGGAGCAGGAGAGGATGGGCGGCGTGCCGTGCATTCGCGGGCTGCGCATCCCTGTTGCCACGGTGGTGGGGATGGTCGCCGAGGGCATGACCGCGGACGAGATCCTCGAGGCGTACCCGTACCTCGAGCGCGAGGACATCCGTGAGGCCCTTGCGTACGCCGCGGCCGCCGTGCGTGAGCGCCAGCTCCCGCTCCTTCGGGGCGCTTGAGGTTCCTGCTCGACGAATGCGTCTCCCGCTCGTTGCGCCACCGCTGGCCGCGGCCGGGCACAACGTGGTGCACGCCCGTGACCTAGGCCTCACCGGCCAGACCGACGCTGCGGGGAACTCCGACGCCGACGGTCGACGACGCCTCGATGGGTCCCCGCGCGCCGGGGCGCCACACGGCTGTCCGTTCGCCCCCGGTCGGATCGCCGTGGGTGCCGTCTCTACACTCGTCTCGTGTCGACGGCGCCCCCGCAGCCGGTAGGCCACCTCGAGTTGCCGGCAGCCGAACAGCTGGCCCGGGCCCGCCAGTGGGACCCTGCTCCTGAGCCGGTGCTCGACGACCTGACCGGAGACGAGGAAGCCGACTTCGTGACCGCCATCCACTGCTGAGGTTGCACGCCCGCCGGTCGTCGTGACACGAACTGTGCGGCGCCGACCTCGTCCGGTCCACACACCGGCTCCTGGTGCTTTCCCCGGACCGTCCCCACCCCGGCTCCGGAGTCCACGGACGCGGAGCACGACCCTCCCGAGCCCTCGCAGGGCCGCACCGCGTGCCACTTCGGCGGACGGGCGTCACAAAGAGGGCTGTCGATGGACAATGGATCGTGCGCGTCCGGCTGCTGGGGTCGTTCGAGGTCGAGGGAGTCCCGGAGCGCCAGCTCGGCAGCCGGAAGGGGCGGACCGTCCTGAAGCTCCTGGCGCTGGCACGCGGCGCGCCGGTGCCCGTCGACCGCATCGCCGACGTCCTCTGGGGCGACGATCAGCCGTCCCGCCCCGCGGACCAGGTCGGCGTGCTGGTCTCGCGGCTCCGGGGCGTCCTGGGCGCCGAGCGCATCGCCCGATCGGACGCCGGGTACGCGCTGGTCGCCGACTGGATCGACGTCGAGGAGGTCGTCGCCCTCGGGGCGGCGTCGGCGGAGGCGCTGGCCGCCGGGCGCCTCGGAGCGGCGCGTGCGGCGGCGGATGCCGCCCTCGCCCTCGTGCGCGGCCCGTTGCTGCCCGACGAGGACGGGCCGTGGGCGGAGACCGAGCGGCGGGCCGTGCAGGCCGCCGTCACACGCATCCTGCGACTGGCCGTCGACGCGGCTGTCGCCGCCGGTGACCACGGTGCCGCGGCGGCGCTGGCCGAGCAGGGACTGCTCGGTGATCCCTACGACGAGGCGGTGCTCCGCGCCCTGATGGAGGCGCACCTGGCGGCGGGGCGGCCGGCGTCGGCGCTGGCCGCCTACGCCCGTGCCCGCAACCGGCTGGCCGACGACCTCGGGGTACCCCCGACGGCCGACACGGAGGCCGTGTACCTCCGGGCGCTGGTTGCCGCCGACGGCGACAAGGCCCCCGTCCCCTCGCGCCGGGTGGCGCCGCTGGATCTCGTCGGGCGCGGGGACGAGCTGGCATCGCTCGATGCGGCGTTCGCGCAGGCCGGGGCCGGGGGGGTGGCGCTCGTTTTGGTCGAGGGACACGCCGGGATCGGCAAGACGACCCTGGTGAACGCCTGGCAGCGGGCGGTCCAGGGCGAGGCGGTGGTACTGCGGGGCCAGTGCGACGAGCTGGGCCGCGACCTGCCCCTGCAGCCGGTGACCGACGCCGTGGCGGACCACCTCCGCATGATGGGCGCCGACCGGGTGGCCACCGTCGTCGGTGAGGCCGACGCGTCGCTCGGCCCGGCGCTGGGCCCTGCGATCCGGTCGTCGGCGACGGTGCTGACCGACACCGACGCCGCCCGGGCCCGCCTCTTCGCCGCCCTCGTGGACGTGCTCGACCGTACCCGGGACGGCCGGCCGCTCGTGCTCGTGATCGAGGACCTCCACCTCGCCGGCGGCGGCACCCTGGCGTGGCTCGCCTTTGCGCGGCGGCGCTGCCGGCACACCCTCCTTCTGGTGACCACCCGGCCCGGCGGCGCCGAGGGCCTCGATCCCACCCACCGCATCGAGCTGGGCCCGCTGGGGCGGGACGCCGTCACCGAGCTGGTGGGTGACCGGCGTGCCGGCGTCCTCTACGAGCGCAGCGGCGGACACCCGCTGCTCCTCGCCGCTCTCGCCGCGGCCGACGGCGACGAGCTGCCCTCCAGCCTGCCGGATGCGGTGGCCTCCCGCGTCGACTCGCTGGGGAAGCAGGCCGGTCTCACGCTGCGCGCGGCGGCCGTGCTCGGGCCGGAGTGCGACCTCGAGCTGGTGGCCCAGGTCGTCGGCGCTCCCGCCGTGGAGGTTCTCGGTCACCTGGAGGCGGCGTCGCGTGCCGGGCTCATCACCGAGCGCGGGAACCGCTTCGCCTTTCGCCATCAGCTCATCCGCGAGGCGCTGGAGGCGGCCACCGGCGCCGCCCGGCGCGCCCTGGTCCACCAGCAGGCGGCCCGGTCCCTTGCCGCCCGGCCGCGGCCGGACCCACTGGCCGTCGCCGTCCACGCCCGGGCGGGAGGCGACAACCGGCTGGCGTCGTCGTCGTTCGTGGCCGCCGCCGTCGCGGCCGCCGCGCGCTTCGACCTCGACGCCGCCGAGGAGCACCTGGAGGCCGCTCTCGACCTCGACGACAGCGCCGACGCTTACACGGTGCGGGCCCGCGTGCGGATGAGCCGGATGGCGCTCGAGCCGGCGGCGGCGGACGCCGAGCGAGCGGTGGCGCTCGGCGGCGGAGCGGCGGCCCTCGAGGTGGCCGGATGGGTCGCCTACTACCGCCGCCGCTACGACGACGCCCGCGCCTACGCCGACCAGGCACGCGCGCGCGCCGGCGACGGGGCGGTGCGGGTGAGCGCCCTGGCCCTCGCCGGGCGCGTCCGCCACGGTGAAGGGGACCTGGCCGGCGCCGTTGCCCTCCTCGGCGAGGTCGGCGACGCGCCGCCGCCCGTGCGAGGCGTCGCCGACGTCTGGCTCGCCCAGGCCCGGGCCCACCAGGGCCGTCCGCTCGACGCGCTCGAGGCGCTGGCCCGCCCCATGGTGGACCCCGACTCCCTCGCCCACCCGTGGGCTCCGCTGCACCTGCGGTTCACCCGCGTCATCGCCCTCGGCCAGCTGGGCCGGGTGTCGGATGCCCTGCGCGTGGCCTACGAGCTCGATGCCGTCGTCCAGCGCGAGGGCCCGGTCGGCGCCCGCTTCGCAGCACCGGCGGCGAACGCCGGGGCTTGGGTGCTGCGCTGGTCGGGGCGAGGCGACGAGGCCGACGAGCGGAACGCGGCCGCCCTCGACGCCACCGGGGGGGCGACCGGGCCGTCCGGCGGCGCCTTCGCCGAGGGTCACTACGCGGCGCTGCTCGACCTGGCCGACGGCTGCCTCCTCCGCCGGGAATGGCCGGAGGCGGCGGCGCTCGCCACCCGCCTCGGCCCGGTCGACACGTGGCGGGGGACGATGGCCTGGCACCAGCGCCACCGGCTCGGTCTCCTTCGGGCCCGCCTGGCGCTCGCTGCCGGCGACGCCGGGATGGCCGCCCACCTGGCGTCCAGCGTCGCCGAGGACGCCGCCGGGCGGGGTGCCCGGCGCTACGAGCTGCTGGCGCGCGCCGTCGCCGGCCTCGCCGATCCCGGTGTCCCCGACGAGGAGCTCGAGGCCGTGGTCGAGGGGCTGGGCCGGTGCGCGGTGCTGGACGGGTGGCCCCTCGTCGCCGCCCTCGCCGCCGCACGCCGCCGCGACGGGTGGCGGGCCGCCGCCGAAGGCAGCGCAGCCCTGGTGGTGGACGAGGCAGGTGACCGGGCCGGCGCGGCGAGGAGCTTCGTCGAGCGCATGCTCACGGGCTGACCGCCCGCATCACGAGGACGGAGCGCACGAGGGGCGGCGGGCGGTCGCCCAGCCGGCGGACGGACTCTGCCGCGACGGCGTCGCGTTCGCTGGGCGAGAGCCGGGTGACGAACGGCGCGTGCTGCGCCAGACCGAGTCGCCAGGCGACGAGGTCGTACGGGCCGAGGTCGGGGAACGGCACCCTGGTCACCTCGGCGGACGCGTCCAGCCCGGCGCCGAGCGCGGCAGCCGTGGCGTGTTCGACCGTCGCCAGCGCGGCGGTGGCGTTGGTCCGCATCGTCAGGTACCACGGCTCGGGTTCCCATCCCCGGGTGGTGAGAGCCGCCTCGACGGCCGGCTTCACGGGATGGGCGTCGTCGGCGGCGTACGAGGCGGCGAGAAGGGGGCCGCCCCGTCGCGTGACCCGCGCCATCTCGCGCAGGCCCGCAGCCGGTTCGGTGAGGTGGTTCAGCGAGAAGGCGGCCACCGCCGCATCGAAGGCATCATCGGCGAAGGGCAGGGCGAGCAGGTCGCCGACGGCTGCCGGCGGCCGCTCGCCGGCGCGATGGGCGAGCATCCCGAAGGCGGCGTCCATGGCCACGACCGCACCGGCGCCGGCGGCGAGCGCGGCGCGGGAGACCGCCCCCGTTCCCGCTCCGACGTCGAGCACCCGGGCTCCCTCCAACGACACCGGGGAAGCGGCCACGAGGACCCGGGCCAGCCGGTCGTAGATGCGATCAGGGCCCCGGTGCCACGCCTCGCCGGTCGCCGAGTACGCGGCGGCGACGGCTAGGGTCAGAGCCATGCCGCGCCGGCGGACGCGGCGTCACACCACCACGCCAGCTCGACGTCGGGGCCCAGTGCCTTCTCCCAGCCGAACTGGACGACCGCTCCCAGGAGGCACAGACCCAGCTGGCGGTCCCACCACGACCCGGTCTCCACGCCGTGGCGCTCGAGGGCACGGCGGAAGGCGCCGGCGGCGGCCTCCTTCGAGACCGGCAGTCGGGACCGGTCGAGGGCGAGGTGCCAGGCCAGCTCGTGGCAGGCCGGGCCCTCGCCGACGTAGGCCCAGTCGATCAGCACGGTGCGGCCGTCGGGGGCGACGCCGGTGTTCGACGCCTTGACGTCACCGTGCAGGAAGCACGACGGCGTCTCGCGCAGCGCGTCGGCCAACGGCGCGGCGTCGTGGCGGAGGTCGTCGACGAGGCGGACGAGAGGGGCGGGCGCCCGGTCGGCGAAGCGCTGCCATCCCTCGGCCGCCAGGCGGGGCACCCGCTCGGGCCAGCCGAGCGCCCGCTCGCCGTCGACGGCGGCGTGCCCGAACCAGGCCCACCGGGCCGCGTACGGCAGCAGGCCCGGACCGGACCCGGGGTCGTCCCGCCAGCCCCAGGTGGCAGCGCAGAACCCGGCCAGATGGTCGAGGAAGGCGGCGTGCCGCTCCAGGCCGATCGGCTCGTCCCCGGGTGGGAACAGCTCGCCCGAGACGTCGCGCATCAGCACCGCTGCGCCCCACCCGTTCCGGCCGTGCCCGGCCGCCGCACCGACGATGGCGTGGTCGACGAGGTCGGGTGCGGCGTCGAGGAGGCCGGCCGCCCAGGCGCGGACCGTGCGGCAGCCGAGATCGCCCGACACGCGCAGCGCGAAGTCCTGGTCCGGGTGGACGTACTTCACGACGTGGGGCGAGCCGGCGATCCACACCCTCTCGAAGGCGGCCGACGAGCGGCCGTCGGGATTGACGAACGGCTCACGCCGCTCGGCGCCGGCCAGGAGCTCGTCGACCGATCGGGCCGGGACCCGCACGTCAACCACCATCGCCGGCCTCCGCCATCCTGGCCAGCAACCCTGCGTCCCACCGGCCGCCGCAGAAGAACCGGTCGCCGGCAATGCACCCGGAGGTGTCGAGCCGCAGGACATGGCAGTGGTGGGCGGCGTGGGGAACGCCCCGCTCGGACCACGTCAGGAGGTAGGTCAGCACCTCGCCGCCGTCGACGGGCAGCCGCTCGAGCTCCTCGAACACCGCCGGGTGCGCGAACCAGCCGCTGTACTGGCCGGCGAGTGCGGCGCCACCGCGGACGGCGAAGCGCCACCCGGGGACGGTGGCGTCGAGGTGGGCGTCAGCCGAGAACAGGTCGGCCGGCACGCCGTCGCCGCTGGTGATGGCGGCGAGGAAGCGGTCCACGGTCGACAGGCGGCGGACGGCGGCGCCGGTCGGAGGGCTGCTCGTGGTCATGGCGGGATCGTGGGGCCGGCCTCCTGCAGGACGCCTGCAACACCATCGTGCCGCAGCCGCAGGTGCCCGTCCCGCCGGCGTCCTCCCGCCTCCGGATGCGGCGTCTGCTTGCAGGGAGTCTGCAAAGGGCGGTCCGTACCTTCTCGATCGGGCCCCCACGAGGGGCGGCCCGGACCACCGGAACCTGGAGGGATGCGGAATGGCGAGGACGGATGTCCAGCGGGAGATGAAGGAGATGTTCGGCGAGGTGATCGGCTTCGTCGACCTGATCCCGGATGAGTTCATCGATGCCGAGTGGGACCTCATCAAGCGGGTCCAGTTCGGCGAGAGCCTCATCCCGAACAAGTACAAGGAGCTCATCGGGCTCGCCGTCGCGGCCGCGACGCGGTGCCGCTACTGCGCGCTGTTCCACACCGAAGCGGCCAAGCTCTTCGGTGCGACCGACGCCGAGGTCGAGGAGGCCATGCACTACACGAAGCTCGTCGTCGGCTGGAGCACCTACATCAACGGGATGCAGGTCGACTACGACGAGTTCAAGGCGCAGGTCGATCGCGTCGTGGACCACGTCAAGGCGACGGCGGCCTGACATGCGTCTCGGTTGGGACCGACCCGGGGTCGTCCGGGCGACGCTGAAGGTCGAGGAGCTCGCCGCCCTCGTGGCCGGCGCCCGGATGGCGGCCGCCGCTCTGGCGAGCCGGTCGGCCGAGCAGGCCGAGGAGCTGGAGCGGGTGCTCGCCGGCTTCGACCGGGCGGTCACCCACCTCGGGCCGGTTCCCGGCCCGTCCCGCTGAACGCGGGCGGGCCGCCGAGCGCCTCGGCGGCGTCGGTGCGGCGAACCGCAGGTGCGGCTGCTGCATCGTCGGTGCCGAGGCGTCTCGGGTCGCCGCCGCCTCGCGGAGGTGGGCGGCGATGATGATGCTCGTCACGGCGGCCCAGGCGCACCAGAGCGACGCCAGAGCCTCGGTGTAGAGCAGCGCCAGAGCCGGCAGCGCGATGAGGTTCGCCTTGCCGAAGGCCACGACACGGGGGTGGCTCGACGAGAGGAGTGCACCGACGGTCGCCAACATGTACAGCCCGGCGACCAGGCCGCCGTGGCCGAGGCCGGTGTGGTAGGCGATCCGGTTTCCGTCCACGACGGCGCTGACGGGGCCGCCGAGCATGGCCTGGAGGTACAGCAGGGCAACGACGGCGCCGACCGCCCCGAAGCGCGCCACGACGCGGCGACGGAACGCGTCCGGCTCGGCCCAGAGCACGACCATGGGAACGAGCACGGGAAGCACCACGTAGGCGAAGGCCATGTAGACCCACACGGCCGTCCGCGCCGTCGAGGGGGCGACGAGGCCGCTGTCTCCCCACCAGACGAACGCCTCGGTCAGCTGGTGAGCCCCGAAGAGCACGGGCAGCATGCCGAGCGCCAGTTCCGGCGGGCGGCGCGCATGGCGCAGCCCGTGCACGCCGATCGCCCCGACGGCCAACCCGGCCGCCACGTCCATCTCCGCCGAGAAGCACACGGCCGCGCCCCCGAACAGTCCTTTCCCCCCGGCCACGTTCGCTGTTGAGGGCCGGCACGATCCTCGCCTCAGGGAAACGGGCACGGGGCCGCCGTCATTCCCATGTGGGTGGATCCGTCCCGGTTCTCGGTCCGAGGGCCGTCCCTCGTCGGTGGCTGGCCTCCCTGCGGCGGGCGGAGCCGGACGAGCGGGCACCGAACGAGGGTCGGTCCGGTCCGGTCGGACTTGGGGGGGAAAGTGGTCCCAGGAGTATTGACTTCTCGGTGGTTCGGCCTACCGGCGGGCACGAGTCCGACACCATCGCGAAGTCGAGCTCGTCGACGAGTTTCACGGGCAAGTCGTACCAGCCGGCGGGCCGGATGGGGACGAGGCCCCACGCACCGCCCATCGGGAACGGGTAGGTGGCCGTCGACTGGTCGGCTGTCGGCGCGGGTCATCTTCTGCGCGTAGTCGCGGGGTGACGTTCGCCGGCGGCACCGAGCCAGCCGGAGGATCCTGCTCCGGACAACCGCCTATCCCACAGGGGAAACCCAGTTCCCCCCGCCCCGCAGGTCCGATCCGGTGGGGCCGCCACGCCGCTGTACAACCGGCCGGCACCCGGCCGATGGGGGTACCCTGCACCGACCGAGGGGGGCCGATGCCCGACAAGTCTCCACAGAAACCGAACGCCAAGAAGCCCGGCAAGTCGCTGAAGGAGAAGCGGGAGTCGAAGAAGGTGAAGAAGGCCGGGAGCAAGTTCTCCGGCGGCTGAGCCTCGGTGGCTGGCCGTTGCGCCACGACGGCCCGGCGGCACTCCGGCGGCACCGATCGTTCGCACCGCTGTGATCGTTCACCGCGTCCAGCCGGGTTCGACCGTCACCAGGTGGCCCCGCGAACCGGGCGGCGATCCGACGCAGCGACGGCGCCAGGCCGCGGCGCGCGCCGCCTATCGCCACCTCCACCGGCGCTACCCCGGGTTCTGGCGGCGCCTTCAGACGAAGGTGGCGTCCGAGATGGCCAGCGCCCTGCGGAGCTCGGCCCGGTCCTGCGGATCGTGCCGGCCTCCGCCCTCCACCACCGCACCGGGTCCGAGCTCCGCCTCCGGACCGAGCACTACCCCCAGCTCTCGGTGGGCGACCTGGTGGCCAGGTGCCTACACGATGGGACAACACGCACGGCCTCGTCGTCGGCGGCGGAGCGATCGTCTTCGGCGACGGTCGGGTCGACGCCGGCAGCACCAGGGAGCTCGAGCTGGCGGCCGTCGGAGCCGGGATCGACGACATCGAGGCGCCTGCGCGCTGGGCCGAACCGGGCGCGTCGAGCCCGGCGAGCCGCTCTACGAGGAGGTCCGGGAGGCGACCGGCGCCTCGTCCGGTGACTTCCGCGCCGAAGCCAGGATCCCCAGGCCGGCGGAGAGCAACCCGGCGCAGAACTGGCGAGCCGACGATGTCGAGCCCTGTGGGCGGCGCCCATGGTCGGGAGCAGGGGGGCGACCGTGGGGCAGGCGCTGGCCGCCATGCTCGACCCCGACGGAGGGTTCGTCCGCCGGCTCGAGGCCCTCGGCCACGGGCTCGCCGGTACCCGCACCCGGCGACGAGAGGCTCCGCCCGGTGGGCCGGGTCGGTATTCTCGTCGGTGTGCGCTCCGGGGCGTCATGGGCCGCCGCCGTGGCCAGGGCGCTCGGCTTCGTGCTGCTGGTCCCCGTGGGGCTGCTCTACCTGGTGAGCGGCCTCGTCGTCCCGCTGCCGTGGACGGCCGTGCTCTGGGTGCTGTGGCTGGGCGCCGCCGCCTTCGCGGTGGCCTCCCGCCGGCGGCCCGGCGTCGTCCTCGCCGTCCCGCTGGTCGCCGTCGTCGCCTGGGTTGCCTTCGTCAGCGCCGGTTCGGCCCTGTTCGACTGGACCGCGTAGCCCGGGCTCAACGGACGTCGACCACGGCCACCGGGCACGGGGCGTGGTTGATGACGTAGTCGATGCGATGCCCGAAGAAGGCGCGGCTGGTGACCGGCGCCCGCCCGCTGGCCAGGACGACCAGGTCGGCGCGCTCGTCGGCCCGTTCCACGATCGCCTGCTCGGGATGGTCGGCGACGAGGACGTCCGTGTTGACCTTGACCCCCATGGCCTCGCCCATGGCGCCGGCCTTGGCGACGATGTCCTCGCCGATGCGGACGGCGTCGAGGAGCGCCTCGTCACCGCCCATGCGCAGGGTGTGCTGCGGCCCGCTCACCACGTGCACCAGGTCGACCTGGCTGTCCCGCTCGGCGGCCATGGCGAAGCCCACCTCGGCGGCGTACCTGTCGACGTCGCTCCCCGAGAGGGGGACGAGGATGCGGCCCTCGGTCAGCCGCTCGGCCCGGCGCGCCGGGTCGTCGTCCGCCGGTGTGCTCAGCACCAGCAGGGAGCAGGGCGAGTCCTGGATCACCTCCTCGGTGAGGTCGTCGAAGAGCTGCCCCGAGCCGTTGCCGCGGTGCTCGGTGGCGCCGAGGACGAGGAGGTCGTAGCCCCGCCCCGCCTCGGCCAGGATCTTCTGCGACGGCTCGTCCTCCGAGGGGCGGGCGATGCTCCGGGCGCCCTCCAGCTCGTCCCGCACCGGCGTGCGCGGCCGCTTCTTCCCGTCGTGACCGTCCTCGTGGAGCGTCAGGCTGGTGACCTCGACGTCCTCCTTCTCGGTGATCAGGCGTACGACCTTGGCGGCCAGGGCCGCCTGCTCGGCGTTGCCCCGGACCGGGGCCAGGACCCGCTTCAGGTTGCCGACGAAGCTCTCCGTCCGCCGCTCCTCGGCCTCGAGCCGCTGGCGCTCCTCCTCGCTCGGCTCGACGTGCGACAGCGTCCAGCGCAGGATCGGCGGGGCCATCAGGCAGGTGACGACCGCCACCATGAGGATGATCGAGTACATGTCGGCGGTGAGGATGCCGCGGCTGAACCCGGCGGCTGGCGAGCACGCCGAGAACGCGTGCCGTGACGAGGAGCAGGGCGAACTGGAGGAGGAACAGGAGCAGCTCGTGCTCGCCCAGCGCTTGACGCGTCCATCCGGTGCGCTCCTCGAGACAGGCCTTGCGGGCGCGTCGCCCCACGCGGCGAGGGCCGCGACGGCCCGGCCGCCGGTCCCGACGGCCACCCGTGGGACGCCCCTACCCGTCGCGGCGCCGGTCGAAAAGCCGCTCGTCGGCGCCGTCGCCGCCGTGGTCGCAGACCAGTACATGCCCCCCTCCGGGGGTAGCGTCCGCGCCATGAACGTCGACGTCCGCCACGACCCCTCCTTCGCCGTCGCCCGGGTCACCCTCGAACCGGGCGAGCAGCTGCGGGCCGAGTCGGGCGCCATGATGGCGATGTCCGCCGGAGTCACCATCCAGGCCAGCACCCAGGGCGGCATGCTCAAGGGGCTGAAGCGGTCGTTCCTCGGCGGCGAGAGCTTGTTCGTGACGACCTACACGGCGCCGCCCTCGGGCGGCTGGGTGGACGTCGCCCACCACCTGGCGGGCGCCATCGCCGTGCTGGCGGTGACGCCGTCGGAGCCGCTGTCGATCACCAAGGGGTGCTGGCTGGCGTCGTCGGCGGGCGTCGACCTCGACACCAGGTGGGGCGGCTTCAAGAACCTGTTCGGCGGCGAGGGCGGGTTCCTCGTCCACGCCACCGGCACCGGCACCGCCCTGTTGGCCAGCTACGGCGCCATCGACCGCATGGAGCTGGGCGCTGGGGAGGCGGTCGCGGTCGACAGCGGCCACGTGGTGGCGTTCGGCGGCGGCGTGACCAGCCAGCTCCGCAAGGTGGCGGGCGGCATCGTCCAGACGCTGAAGTCCGGCGAGGGCCTGGTGTTCGACTTCGCCGGGCCCGGCTGGGTCATGACCCAGAGCCGGAACCCGGCGGCGCTCGAGGCGTGGATCCGCCAGATCATGCCGGGCCAGACGGGCGGCGCCGGTGGCGGCGCCCTGGGCGGCCTCCTCGGAGGGCGCTGACCCGTCCCGCCCGATTCGTCAGGCGGTGGACGAGGTGGCGTCGATCGGCGTGGCCCCCGCCGACCCGTTGGTGATGGCGACTTTCCGGGGCTTGGCCTGCTCGGCGACGGGGATGGTGACGGTGAGCACGCCCTGGTCGTAGGACGCCTCGATGCGTTCGGGGTCGAGGCCCTCGCCGAGGAAGAGCTGGCGGGTGAACGAGCCCTGGGGGCGCTCGGACACGACCACCTCGTCGTCCTCCTGGCGGCGCCACGTGCGCTCGGCCCGGACCTGGAGGACGTTCTTCTCGACGGTGAGCTCGACCGACTGCGGGTCGACGCCGGGCAGGTCGAAGTGGACCAGGAAGCGGTCGCCGCGCCGGTAGGCGTCGATGGGCATCACCGCCGGTGGACGGGACTGGGCCGACGACCAGGGGGACTGCTGGGCCAGCCGGTCCAGCTCACGGAAGGGATCGAACCGCATCAGCATCGTGGACCTCCTCTGCCGGTGTCGGACGAGCGACGTTTCGTCGTCAGTATACGGGAGCGCCGCCGAACCTGACAACTGCGCCAGCAGCTTTCCTCTTGGCATGACGCGCGTCAGGGGGCCAGGGCGACCCGTTCGACCGACACGGTCGCCCGGCGGAGGGCGCCGGCGTCCACGTCGGCGCCGATCCCCGGGCGGTCGGGCACGGCCAGACGGCCGTCCCGGGCGACGGGCGGCGCCACCAGGTCGGCGGCCAGGTACCGCGACGGGGGCGAGACGTCTCCCGGCAGGGTGAAGCCGGGGAGGGCGGCGAGGGCCAGGTTGGCGGAGCGGGCCAGGCCGGACTCGAACATCCCGCCGCACCACACGCCGACACCCGCCGCTCGGCACACGTCGTGCACCCGGACCGCCTCCAGGTACCCGCCCACCCGGCCGGGCTTGACGTTGACGACCGACGCCGCACCCAGGGCCACGGCGGTGGCCGCCGAGTCCGCCGACGTCACCGATTCGTCGAGGCACACGGGCGTGCGGACCCGCCGGCCCAGTTCGGCGTGGCCCACCAGGTCGCCGGGCGGAAGGGGCTGCTCCAGCAGGGCGAGATGGAAGGGGTCGAGGGCCGCCAGCGCGGCGGCGTCGTCGAGGCGGTAGGCGCCGTTGGCGTCGGCCTGGAGGAGCACGCCGTCGCCGAACCGCTCCCGCACCGCCCGCACGGGCTCCACGTCCCAGCCCGGGGCGATCTTCAGCTTCACCCGCCGGTAGCCCTCGTCCAGGGCGGCGCCCACGTCGTCCAGCAGCTCGGCGACCGAAGTCGGGATGCCGACGGCCACGCCCGCCTCCACCCAGGTGCGGGTGGCACCCAAACGGGCGGCCAGCGAGCGGCCCTCCGCCCGGAGCTCGGCGTCCAGCACCGCCATCTCCAGCGCCGCCTTCGCCATCCGGTGCCCGCGGATGCCGGCCAGCGCAGGGGCGACGCCGGTCGCCGACGGCGGACCGGCCCTCGCCAGCAGGGGGACGAGGTGCGAGCGCAGGACGGCCGCCGCCCCGTCCACGTACTCCGAGGTGTAGTCGGGGTGGGACAGTGCCGCGCACTCACCCCACCCCTCACCCGCGTCGGTGACGACCCGCACGAGCACCACCTCGCGCACCGACGTCTCGGCCAGGGCGGACCGGAAGGGGACGTGGAACGGCAGCCGCACCCGCCGGAGCTCGACGGCCTCCAACCGCACGGCGGGCGCTCCGCGGTCAGGCGTGGGAGCCGGCCCGCCGGCGGGCGGCGGCCGCCAGCCCGCCGAGGGCCAGCAGGGCCAGGCCGGGACCGGCGGTGCCCGGTGCGGGGCCGCTGGCCGGGAGGGGCTCGCGGGGCTCGGCCGTCCCGACGCCCACCTGGCCGGGGAGCGTCGTCGTCGGGAACATGGTGGTCGTCGTGGTGGCGGACCCGCCGACCGCCGGGCCCGTGGCGGTCGTGGTGGTGGTGGCCGCCGACGTCGTGGTGGTGGCGGCCGCGGGGATGGTGTCGTCGTCCTCGTCGTGCAGCACCACGCCGACGACGCCGCCGACCAGCAGGAGGCCGACGAGCAGGAGCAGGGCGCCGGTGCGGGCGGGCGAGTTCACGCGCCGGTGGGCCCGGCGGGTCCGGCGGCGACGACGGGCGATGCCGAGGGCACGGTCCATCCTCGCACCCCGTGCGCCGTCCATCCGGGATGGTCGCGGCGCCGCCGGTCAGCCCAGCGCCGCCTCCTCGGCCTCGCCGTCGTCGGACCACGAGCCGAGCGAGCCGGGGCGCACCCGCCTCGCCCCCACGGGGCCGTCACCGGACGCCTCCCCGTCTCCTGCGTCCACCACGGCGGCGAAGGCGCCGGCCAGCGGGCGGGTCATCGAGGCGTGGAGGCGGGCGCCGTCGACCAGCGCCTCCTCGACCCGACGGTCGGGGAGGAACACGGGCGAGGCGAACGGGACGACGCCGGCACCGGTGAGGCCGGCCAGGGTGGCGGCCAGCTCGGCCCGGGCCCGGCCGCCCTTGGGCGCCCGGTTGAGGACCGGGACCACCTTGGCCGGCGCCACGCCGGCGGCCCGGAGGTCGGTGAGCACGCGCGCCAGGGCGTGCGTGCCCTTGAGGCCGGGCAGCCCCACGGCGAAGACGACGTCGGCGCCCAGCACGGCGGTGCGGCTCATGACGTGGCGCTCCTCCACGTCGAGCGAGCCGCACTCGTCCTCGCCCTCGACGTCGGCGTCGGTGTCGCAGACCACGACCCGGTGCGCGGCGCGCAACGACTCGAAGGCGGCGCTGAACGCCCGCGGCCGGAGCGACGCCCAGAACCGGGCCCGGCGCAGGCCGAGCAGGAGGTGGTAGCCGCGCTCGTTCACGTCGAAGGTGAGGGCGCGGACCTCCTCGGGCGAGAGGCGGCGGCTGCGGTGCTGCTCCACCAGCTCCTGGACGCCGGGCACCACGTCGCGCGCGTCATGGAGCATCGCCTGGTCGGCGTGCAGCGCCAGGTCGGCGAGGAGGACGGCGTGACCCAGGCGGGGGTCGTCGGCCAGGCCCTGGGCGAGGGCGACGGCCACCGTCGACGAGCCGGTCCCGCCCGGCCCGCACACCGCTGCCACGGTCCCCCGCCACGCCGCCACCGGCTCGGGCACGGCGTCGCCCGGGACGGCGTCGCCGCGGCGGATCGGCCGGGCATGGGCGGCCAGCGCGTCGAGGAGGGACTTGGGGTCGAAGAAGTCGGGGAGCACGGCCGCCACCCCGACCGCCGCCCAGTCGCGCGGCCCGCGGCGGTCGTCCACGGCGATGGTGGGGCACCCGGCGTCGCGGGCGGCGTCCACCAGGTCGCGGTCGAGGGCGGGCAGGGCGCCGTCCACCACCAGCGCCGAGAACGGCCGTCCCGACGCCAGGCGGGCCCGTACCTCCTCGCCGGAGACGCACTTCACGAACTCGGCGGGGATGGTGCCCGCGTTGGCCCACTGGGCGACGGCCCGGAACCAGCCCGAGCGAGCCCCGGCGAGCCCGAGGACGACGAAACGCTCGGCCACCCTCAGCCGCCGAGGGGGACGGTGGGCCGGGCAGCCCGGGGGGCCGAGTAGGCGGCGGCCGGCGTCGGGTCCGTCGGGGTGCCAGCCGTCCGCACCAGGGTGACCTCGCCGGCGTTCACGGCATGGGCGACGGCCAGGGCGTCGGCCGACGCCGGCAGGGCGAGGGTGACGACCTCGTCCCCCCGGTCGGACAGCGACGCGGCCGACGTGGTGCGGTCGGCGACCCGGGCGCCGGCCACCACCACGACCGTGTAGGCGTCGCCACCGGTGCCGTACGTGGCCAGGACGTCCACCAGCTCGCCGCGCCGCAGCTGGCCGTTGACGGCGCGGGCCGATTCCACGGGGAACGAGATCTGCCGCCCCGCTGGCGCCTCGCCGCCGGCGAGCACGTCGCTGGACTGCACCAGCTCGCCCTTGCCGACGGGCCCGACGACGACGGCGCCGGCGAGCTGCGACGCCGACCGGTAGGAGCGGGAGGACAGCTCCCCGGGCAGGTCGAGGGCGACGGGCTCCAGGTCGGCCTCGGCCACGCGGTGGCCGAGGGGCAGGTCCCGGCGGGCGACGAGGTACCGCACGTCCGGCCCCGACGTGGCGTCGGTGTACCCGGCGAAGATGCCGACGGCGGCCAGGGCGACCAGGAACCCGCCGGCGACGGCCCGCCCGCCGGGCAGCGCCCGGCGTCGCCGGAGCGGCCGGGCGCCCGCCGCCGCCTCGCCGCGGTAGGCCTCCGGGCGGGCGGTCACGGCGGCGTCACCCATGGCCGACACGGTACGCAAACCGCCGGAAACCCGCTCCGTCCCCTCGCACGGGCGTGAGCATGGTTCTCGGGGCATTTCGTGTCAAGCGGTTCCGTGGTGCCGGGCCGAGGAGACTGGTGTCAAACGGGTCGGCCGCTGACGCGGCCGAACGGCTCGGGTGGCCTGGCCAGCGGTTTCTCGGCTGCCCCGTCACCCGCCCGGCAGGAGGAGCCGGGTTCGACACCAGTCTCCGAGAACGCCTCCCGGCGCTCAGCGGCTGAGCGCCCGGGCGGTGGCGACGTCGGGCGCCAGCCCCAGGCGGACGTCCCGGCCGTCGCAGCGCAGGACGGCGTCCTGCCCGGCACCGTCGGCCACCAGCGCCTCGCCGGGCTCGGCGGCGGCGGGCCGGGCGTCGGGGAAGGCACTGCGGTACCACGCCGTCACCGTGGCGCAGAGCGGCGCCGGGGCCCCGTCCCGCTCGACCAGGACCAGGGCGGCCGCCGTACGGCCACCGTCGCTCCACTGGTGCAGCTCACCTCCCGCCCACGCCCGGGCCCGGCCGGTGGCGTCGTCGAGGGCCCGGCCGGCGTCGCCGCCGGGGGCCTCCAGCAGCCACACCAGCTCGGCCGCCCCCACGGCCCGCCTCGGCTCCGCCCGCCAGGTCCGGCCCGGCGCCGCCGGGTCCCGCGGGTCGACGGCCGCCTCGCGCTCGTCGTAGCGCTCCGGGAACAGGACCTGGGCGGTGGTCGTGGGGGGCTCGTCGTACGCCCGGTCGACCGCCTTCCAGCCGCCGCCGGCGTGGAGGCGGCAGACGAACGCCAGGCCCTGGAGGTACGGGAAGGTCAGGGTGCTGCGCAGGTGGTGGGGGAGCGCGGTCAGCTGCTGCTGAGCGCCGGCCGCGCTGCCCAGGCCGCTCAGCTGCTCGAGCAGGCCGACGTGACGCAGGGCGTAGAGCTGCATGGCCAGCGTGGCGTCGCCCTCGATGAGCGCCAGCTGGGCGAGGGCGGTGTCCTCCGCCCCCGGGGCGGGGCGCTCGGGGGCCAGCGGGAGGTCCAGCACCTGGTCGGTGAGGGCGTGGTCCAGCTCATGGGCCAGGATCATCCGCGTGGCACCGTCGAGCGGCCCCGTGGTTGCCCGCCCGACCACCATCTCTCCCGTCTCGGGATCGTAGAACCCGGCGACCTGGTCGCCCACGGCCCGCAGCGTGAGCTCCCTGAGGTCGGAGCCGGGCGGGAGGGCGCCGAGGGCCACGAGGCCGCGCGCCTGGCGGGCGGCGACCTCGTCGGTCAGCTCCTCGGCCACCTCGGCCCGGACCCGGTCGCGCAGCTGCTCGCGGGGGAGGAACACGGGGTCGGGGAGCCGGCGGAACTCGAGGTCGCGGATCGCCTCGAGGTCCTCGGCGACGGCGCGCATCTGCCCCGCCGCGTCACCGGCCTGCCCGCCGCTCGCACCGCTCCCGCCCCCGACCAGCCCGCCCAGCCCGCCGGACGCCCCGGACACGGCGCCGAAGGCGGTGGCGCACTGCTCGAGCGCGGACGAGGAGAACAGGCCCGAGCCGGGGCCGAGGACGCCCTCGAGGAGGCGGCCCACCAGGCCCTCGGGCCCCTCGTCCTCCTCCGCCGGCGCGTCCTCCCCACGCTCGCGCCGCTCGCTCTGCGCCGCGGCGCGCTCCTCGGCGCGGCGCCGCTCCTCGAGGCGGGCCACCCGCTCCTCCAGGGAGGTCCGCCGTTGGCGCTCCACCACGGCCACGCCCGCCGCCACCAGGGCGACGGCGAGCGCGACGCCGAGCGCTACTCGCAACCGACCGCTCGGCACGGGCGCCTCCGACGTGCGACTCGGGGAACGAGACGCCATGAGGGTAGCCAGAAAGCGCTCGCCGAGGTTACATTTCGCCCATGCCCGACCCGATCACCTGGATGAGCACGCGGGAGACGTCCGAGCGCCTCGGCGTGACGTTGCGGACCCTGTACCGGTTCATCGACGAGGGCCAGATCCCCGCCTACAAGCTCGGCCGCGTGATCCGGCTCAAGGAGAGCGACGTGGAGGCGTTCATCGAGGCGTCGCGCATCCCGCCCGGCACCCTCGATCACCTCTATCCCGAGCCCCGCAGGGAAGCCGCCCGTTAGCTCCGCCCGGCTCAGCCGAGCAGGGTCAGCTCCCGCACCGCCGCCAGCGGGAGGTACAGCGGGGAGTCGGTCCCGCCGTCGAGGCGCAGCGTCACCACGTCGGCGCCGACCGACCGCAGCTCGCCCGCCACCGCGTCGCCGCCGGCGTCGAGCACGACCCGCACCCGGGGCCGATCGCCGGCCAGCCCGGCCAGCGCCTCGACCAGGGTGGCCGCCACCGGGGCGGCCCGCCCGGACGCCGCTTCGCCGGCGCGGGAACCCGGCTCGGGACGCACGGTGGCCACCGCCGAGAACGCCAGCAACGTCGCCATGCCGGCGTGGCGCACGACGCAGAAGTCCTTCGCCACGGCCACGACCTGCCCGTGGACGGTCCGCCCGCCCGTCGTCCGCACCGCCACCCCGGCGCCCGCCTCCGACAGGTCCAGCAGCACCCCGGCGAAGCGGGCGTCCTCCTCGGCCTGCCGGCGCAACCACCGCTCGCGCATGCGGGAGCGGGCCGCCTCGTCCGCCCGCTCCTCCCCCGTCCATCGTGCGAGGTCGGCCAGCATCGCCTCCACGGCTGCCACCGGTGCGACGCTAGTTTCTCGACGGTGGCCGACTGCCTTTTCTGCAGGATCGTGGCGGGCGAGATCCCGTCCCGGCAGGTGGCGTCCACCGCCGGCACGTACGCCTTCCGCGACATCGACCCCGTGGCCCCCACCCACGTCCTGGTGGTGCCCCGCCGCCACATCGCGGACGCCTCGGCCGTCACCGCCGAGGACGGCGACGTGGTGGCCGAGATGCTCACCACCGCCCAGCAGGTGGCGGCCTCCGAGGGCGTCGACGCGTCGGGCTACCGCCTGGTGTTCAACGTGGGGGAGGACGCCGCGAACTCCGTTCCCCACCTCCACCTGCACGTGATCGGCGGCCGGCGTCTCGGGTGGCCTCCGGGCTGACGGTACGCTGAGCCCCGAGCTCCTTTGTCATCCACCTCCGTCAAGATCCTCGTCCCCGGGAACCATCTCATGGTTGGCCTGCTCGGCCAGCGCGACGAGTTGCTGCGCCTCGTGGAGGAGTCCTTCGGGGGCACCACGATCCACGCGCGCGGGAACGAGATCAGCATCGAGGGGGAGGACGCCGAGCGCGTCGGAAAGCTGTTCGAGGAGCTGCTCGTCCTCCTCGAGCAGGGCCAGTTCCTCGACGTGGTGAACGTGGCCCGCACCATCGACATGGTGAAGGCCGACGAGCGGCCCTCCGAGGTGCTCACGGCGGAGGTCCTCCGCTCGAGCCGCGGGCGCACCGTGCGCCCGAAGACGGCGGGCCAGAAGTCGTACGCCGACGCCATCGCCGCCAACGTCATCACCTTCGGCATCGGGCCGGCGGGGACGGGCAAGTCGTACCTCGCCGTGGCCCTCGCCGTGCAGGCGCTGCAGGCCAAGCAGGTCGAGCGCATCATCCTCACCCGGCCGGCGGTGGAGGCGGGCGAGCGCCTGGGGTTCCTACCTGGCACGCTTATGGAGAAGGTCGACCCCTACCTGCGGCCGTTGTACGACGCCCTCTTCGACATGCTCGGCACCGACGCCATGCCCCGCCTCCTCGACAAGGGGGCCATCGAGGTGGCGCCCCTCGCCTTCATGCGGGGGCGGACGCTCAACCGGAGCTTCATCATCCTCGACGAGGCGCAGAACACCACCCCCGAGCAGATGAAGATGTTCCTGACCCGCATCGGCTTCGGATCGAAGGCGGTGATCACGGGCGACGTGACCCAGGTCGACGTCGCCGGGGGGAAATCGGGCCTGTTCGGGCTGGAGGAGATCCTGGGCGGGATCGACGGGCTGGCGTTCGTCCGCCTCACCCGCCGTGACGTGGTGCGCCACCGGATCGTGCAGGACATCGTCACGGCCTACGAGCGGGCCGAGGGCTGACGGCGCCGTGACCGTCGAGGTCTTCGCCGCGGACGAGCAGTCGACCCATCCCGTCGACACCCTGCGCTGGGTGCGCCTGGCCCGGTCGGTGCTCGAGGCCGAGGGCGTGAAGGGCGAGGCCGAGCTGTCCCTTCTCTTCGTCGACGAGCAGGCCATGTCGGACCTGAACAAGCGCTTCGCCGGCAAGGACGGCCCCACCGACGTCCTCGCCTTCCCCATCGACGAGGAGCCGGCCGAGGGCGGCCGCTCGCCCGACTCGGGCGGGAGCGGTCCCGGGTGGGTGCCGGTCGAGGCGTCCGAGCTGCCCACCCTGCTCGGGGACGTGGTGATCTGCCCGTCGGTGGCCCTGCGCCACGCCACCGAGTCCCAGTCGTCGTACGAGGACGAGCTGGCGCTGCTGACGGTCCACGGGATCCTCCACCTGATGGGCATGGACCACGTCGACGACGAGGAGGCCCAGGTGATGGAGAAGCGCGAGCAGGAGTTGCTCGACCGCTTCCACCGCTCCTCGGCGGGAGGGGCGACGTGACACCGACCGAGCTCGTGCTCCTCGGCGTGATCTGCGCTCTGATCCTCCTGGCGGGGTTCTTCGCCATGGCCGAGACGAGCCTCACCAGGATCTCCCGCATCAAGGCCATCACCCTCGAGGAGGAGGGCCGCAGGGGGGCGAAGAAGCTGGCCCGGCTGGTGGAGCACCCCGAGCACTTCCTCAATCCGGTGCTGCTGCTCGTGCTCATGTGCCACGTGGTGGCGTCGATCCTGGTGGGCCTGGTCTTCGACCGCTTCGGTGCCCTCGTCGTGACGGTCGCCACCGTGGCCGAGATCGCCATCATCTTCGTGCTGGCGGAGGCGGCTCCGAAGACGTGGGCCGTCCAGCACGCCGAGCGAGCGGCGCTGCTGGCCGCCCCCGCGGTGTCGGCCATCTCCAACCTGCTCCCGATCCGGCTCCTGGCCCGGGCCCTCATCGGGTTGTCCAACTGGATCCTGCCCGGGAAGGGCCTCAAGCAGGGACCGTTCGTGTCGGAGGAGGAGCTCCTCGCCACGGTGGACGTGGCCACCGAGGACGAGGTCATCGAGCACGACGAGCGCCGCCTCATCCACTCGATCATCGAGTTCGGCGACACCGTCGTGCGCGAGGTGATGGTGCCGCGGCCCGACATGGTGGCCGTCGAGGGGCGGGACAAGGTCAGCGACGTGATCGAGGTGGCCATCGCCGCCGGGTTCTCCCGCATCCCCGTCTACGACCAGGGCATCGACGACATCGTCGGCATCATCTTCATCAAGGACCTCATGCGGGCCGAGCGGGAGGGCAAGGCGGCCGAGGAGGTCCGCAACCTGGTGCGGGAGGCGCACTTCGTCCCCGAGACCAAGCGCGTCACCGAGCTCCTCCGCGAGATGCAGCGGGACAAGTTCCACATCGCCGTGGTGGTCGACGAGTACGGCGGCACGGCGGGTCTGGTCACCCTGGAGGACCTCATCGAGGAGCTGGTCGGCGAGATCGTCGACGAGTTCGACGTGGAGGAGCCGGGTGTCGAGGAGCTCGGCAACGGCGACGTCCGTGTGAACGCCCGCATGCCGATCGACGAGGTCAACGACCTGTTGAAGGCCGATCTGCCCACCGGCGACTGGGACAGCGTGGGCGGCCTGGTGTTCAACCTCCTCGGCCACGTGCCGACCGAGGGTGAGGCGGTCGAGGTCGACGGTCACCGCCTCGTCGCCGAGAAGGTCCAGGGGCGTCGTATCGGCCGGGTCCGCATCACCAAGGCCGAGTCGCCGGCGCCGGCCGCGGCCGAGTAGCCGGCACGGCGGGGGCCGGTCCGGTGCGCTCGGGCTTCGTGGCGGTGGTCGGTCGACCGAACGTGGGGAAGTCCACGTTGGTCAACCGCATCCTCGGCACCAAGGTGTCGATCGTCTCCGACAAGCCCCAGACGACGCGCAACCAGGTGCGCGGCGTGCTCAACCGGCCCGACGCCCAGGTCGTGTTCGTCGACACCCCCGGCGTGCACAAGCCCCGTACCCTCCTCGGCACCCGCTTGAACGACACGGCCGTGTCGGCGGTGGGCGACGTGGACGTGGTCGTGCTGGTGATCGACGCCACCGCGCCGCTCGGGCGAGGGGACCGGTTCGTGGCTGCCCGGGTGCCCGGCGACGCCGTCGTCGTCGTCAACAAGGTCGATGCGGCCTCGCGCGCCCAGGTGCTGGCCCAGCTGGCGGCGGCCGGCCAGCTCGAGCGGGCCGAGTACTTCCCGGTGTCGGCGGTGACGGGCGAGGGCGTGGACGCGCTGGTGGACGCCCTCGTCGCCCGCCTGCCCGAAGGACCGGCGTACTACCCCGACGACATGGTGACGGACGTGCCCGAGGCGTTCTGGGTGGCCGAGCTGGTGCGCGAGCAGCTCCTGGCCGTCACCCGCGACGAGCTGCCGCACTCGATCGCCTGCCTGGTGACGGAGTGGGAGTGGCCCCGCATCCGCTGCGAGATCCTCGTCGAGCGGGACTCCCAGAAGGGGATCGTCATCGGCAGGCGGGGCGCCGTGCTCAAGGAGGTCGGCACCCGCGTCCGCCACCAGCTGCCGCCCGGGGCCTTCCTCGAGCTGTTCGTCAAGGTCGACAAGGACTGGCAGCGCCACGCCAAGGCCCTGGAGCGGCTGGGGTACTGAAGGTTTCGCCGTCGCAAGCGGAGCTTGCTCGGCGAGTTCGATCGTGCTCCGGCCCGGCGGCTGAGCCGCCGGGCCTCCGCTCGACGTTTTCGCCGCCGGCTCCGCCGGCGGGTGGCGTCCAGCCATCGGGGCGGCCTGCGGCCGCGCGCGTGGCCGCACGCCCTGGCGACACACCCACCGCGCACGGCCGCACACGCGCCTCTGGCGACCGTCTGGGTTCAGGTGGCGAGGGCTTCGGCCAGGAAGGCCTCGACCTCGGCGCGGTGGCGGGTGCGGCGCATGGGGGGGAGGGCGCGGACGAGGTCCCAGCGGTAGCCGGCGGTGGCCAGCCGGGGGTCGAGGACGGCGACGACGCCGCGGTCGGTGGCCGACCGCACGAGACGGCCGGCGCCCTGGGCGAGGAGGGTGGCGGCGCGGGGGAGGTCGACGAGCCGGAAGGCACCCGGCCCCGCCCGCTCCCGCCGGGCCTGGACCAGCGGCTCGTCCGGGCGCGGGAACGGGACGCGGTCGATGGTGACGAGGGACAGCGACGGGCCGGGCACGTCGATGCCCTGCCAGTACCCCATGGTGGCGAACAGGCACGACCGCTCGTCGGATGCGAACGCCTCCACCAGCGCCGGCTTGGGCAGGTCACCCTGGGCGAGGACCGTCCACGGGAGGCGGGGCCGCAGGACCTCGACGGCCGCCTGCATCGCCCGCCAGCTCGTGAACAGGGCGAGGGTCCTCCCGCCCGCCGCCTTGACCAGTGCCTCCATCTCGGCATGCATGGCGTCGGCGTACCCCGGGCTGCGGGGGTCCGGGAGGTGGGCGGCGCAGTAGAGGACGGCGTGGTCGGCGTGGGGGAAAGGGCTCCCCACGTCCAGCTCGTCGCACCGCTCGCGCTCGATGCCGACGCGGGCAGCCAGGAGGGGCGGGACGGTGGCGCTGGTGAGCACCGCCGTGACCTCGCTCCAGAGCCGGCTGGCCAGGAGGCCGCCCACGTCGATCGGCACCATGCGCAGCACCGCGCCGCCGGTGCGGCCCTCCACCCACGCCACGTACCCGTCCGGGACCGATGCCGCCAGCTGGAGGTCGCCCGCCAGGTGACCGGCGGCCTGGAGCGCCCGGGCCTTGCGGGCCGAGTCGCCCTCCCCGGAGCGGACGGCGCTCGTCACCCGCTGGAGCCGCTGGGCGGTCAGCTCGACGGCGGCGCCCAGCTCGGTGCCGAGGTCGGGCGGCACGCGCCGGTCGCGCCACGGTGCGCCGGCTTCCTCCAGCCGGACGGCGGCCGACTCGAGGTCGTCGACCGCTCCGGCGTCGTCGGACGCCACCAGCCCACGCGCCGACCGGGCGACCGCCCGTACCCGCCCGGCGCCCAGCTCCAGGCCCAGGCTCTCGGCGGCGACGTCCTCCAGGGCGTGCGCCTCGTCGAACACCACCACGTCGTGCTCGGGCAGCACGTGACCGCCGCTCGCCAGGTGGGCGCCGTACAGGT
>Ga0247717_1000052_pt1 | contig 31654 bp, 27 predicted proteins | sample 24E_NmetaG_FD_189047 | JGI IMG/M metagenome (GOLD analysis project Ga0247717, IMG submission 189047) | Soil microbial communities from hillslope of Landscape Evolution Observatory, University of Arizona, Oracle, AZ, United States - 2-4-E_N | ecosystem: Engineered > Artificial ecosystem >... | reverse complement strand
GTCGGTCGCCGCGGCTCAGCAACGCCAGGACGGCGATCGACTTCTCCGTCGACAGCGTCAGGTCGTAGCCGACGCGCACGACCGGCCGCTGCCGTCGCTCGGCGAACGCCGCGACCTCCCCACGGGTGATCTCGTAGGCCGCGGTCGGTGCATCGCTGGCGCGGCTGGCGACGATCCACGCTCGACCCGGCCGCAGCCCTGATGTCTCCAACGCCTCGATGGATGGACGGTGGTCCTCCCAGTACTTGCAGCAGCCGCGCACGTACTGCCTGCTGACGCCGAGCAGCCGCGCCGCTCGCGTCACCGACAGCACCTCCGCAGGGTCGCCGTCGCCGAGCACCGCGGCGGCGTCGATCGCTGCCCCTCGCGTCGCGACGCGGTCGAGCTCGGCCTCGGTGACCCATCGTTCGCCGCGCTCGTCCGTGAGCGCTCGCACCCACGGCGCGTCGTCGGTGTCGTCGACGATCTCGTGGTCGTCGCCGTCCTCGACCAGCGCGTCCAGCTCGCTGCGCGGCAGCCCCAGCGCCTTGGCCGCGTCGTCGAGCCCGTACAGCCAGGACCCGTCGGCGGCGCGCCTGGTCGCCTGACCGACGGCGAGGTGGTCCCGGTCGGCCGAGCCCTGGGCGCGCAGCAGCCGCTCACCGGTCACCGGATGCCGGCCCTCGAGGACGCGAGCGAACGCCTCGCGCTCAACGACGCCGCCGAGGCCGAGCGCGGCAGCGCCCATGCCCAGCCAGCTTCCAGGGCCCTCGATGGAGTCGGCGTAGTAGCCGCTCGTCCGGTCGACATCCGGTGTCGGCGCGTCCACCTGCGGCGGATCAGTGACGCCCGGCGGGCGCAACTGCTGGGCGACACCGGCCAGGTACTCGACGACCGCCTTAGCCACCTGCCCGGCCGACAGGCGCCCCGACCCGATCGGCGTGACGTTCAGGCGCACGGCGCGCACCGACCGGCCCGCAGGTTTCCCGAAGGGAAACCTGCAAGCGTGTATCTGCGGGTAGGGCGGTCCGCGAGGACGCGGGTGGCGCCGCAAACGTGAGTGGCTCGCGAGGCGTTGGGGTCGAAAACGTGAGCGCGGAGCGAGTTCGCGAGTAGGCCTGGAGAGCGGTGGTTCGCGGTCATCGGGTGACCACGCGAGGGTCGATACCGCTGGTTCCGAAGGCGCGGAGCCTGGCGGCGACCGGCGACTCGACCTGCTCGACCGCCGGCGCCGTCCTCGGCACGCCCGCAGGCTCGAGGTCACGCCCCTCGGCGCGAGCGACCAGCCCGGCGAGGTGGTCGGTGAGCAGCCGCTGGTGGACGGCCTGGACGGGCTCGGGCAGCCGCGCGGCTCGGTGCCGCTCGAGCGCCGGCACCTTGGGATGGATGCCGAGCCGGTCGTCGCCCAGCCAGGCGGCCATCCGGAAGCGCACCAGGCGGTCCATGGTGCGAGGTAGGGGGGCGTTGCGGCCGACGTCGTCGGCATCGGCACGCACGCCGAGGCCAAGCGAGCGGGACAGGGCGACGAGGTCGACCCTGACGCCCTGCGGGTGCTCCTCGAACAGCTCGCCGGCGCGGCGGAGAAGCAGGACGGAGCTGGGGCCCAGCACCGAGCAGTAGACCTGCTCGATGTAGGGGTGGCCCAGCGGGAAGCCGACCCGTTCCAGAGTCGGGTCGAACAGCGGGGACAGCTCGATGGATGCGGGCACGGCGACCTCCACGGGGTGAGGGGGCCGCGCCGGGCGCGTCAGGCCCGGCGCGGCCGGGCGGACCCCCCGTGCAAGCCCTCGCCGGCGGCCAACGGCGACACGAATCCGGAAACGTGAGCGCGCGCGTGAGCGCGGCCACTCACGTTCGTGAGTGGCGGGCGAAGAAATCCCTGCTCAGGACCCGAAACGTGAGTGGCGGCGTGAGCGGGCGCGTGAGCGGCGTCCCGGACGGTGGCGGTGTCCCGAACCGCACACCTCAGGAGACCCGCCATGTGCCGACCCGCCTTCGATGCCCTCGACCGCAACTGGACCATCCTCGTGCGCAGCCCCGAAGCGGCGGCCGCGCTGGACCGCTGGAGTGCGACCCCGGAGCTCGCCGCCCCGGACCTCGACACGCTGGTGGCGCGCATCTGGGCCGCCAGCAAGGCCGAGGCCGACCGGGCCTGCGTGGCGCTGGCCGAGCGGGCCCCGACCGAGGCGACGGCGGCCCGTGTGCTGCTCCAAGTGTTGCGCCCGGGGCTGCGCAACCTCGGGCGCCGTCTCGCGTTCGGCGGGAGTTTCGACGACGTCGACCACGACCTGCTCGCCGTCGCCTGGGAGCGGATCCGGACCTACCGCATCGAGCGCCGCCCGGCGGTGGTCGCCGGCAACATCCTCCTCGATGTCCGCAAGGCCTACGTCCGAAGCGTGCTGGCTCGCCAGCGGCTCATCCCCCTCGAGGACTTGCCCGAGACTCGGTGGCCCGCCGCGCCGTCCGCCGAGCACGAGGCGCTCGATGCCCACGGGCCCAGCCTCCGCCGCGCTCATGCCCGACTCATCGCCGCAGTCGCCAGAGGAGCGATCAGCCCGCTGAGCGCGACCGTCGTCTGGCGCACCCGGGTCCAGCAGGACGACGACGCGGAGGTGGCCGCGGACCTCGGTGTGGGCGTCCGCACGCTGCAACGTCGCCGGCAGCGGGCCGAACGTCAGCTCGCGGCCGTGAGCTGACCGAGGCATGCGTCGTCGACCGTCTCGAGACGCACGGCTGTTGTTGGCCCGCCGCCGAAGAGGAATTGGCGCCGTCGAGTCAAGTCAACCGCCCGGCAACGAGGGCGGCGGCTCGCCACCGGGATCGACGCGACCGGTCATCCGTGGGCCGCCCGCGCCAACCTCGAGTACGGACTTCGTGGAGCCGTCTTGGCCTCCGCCCACCGAGCTGTCTGCGAGGCGTGCAACGGGGCCGCAAGCAGTTCACCACCGTCCCGGACGACACCGCGGCGCGGCCGGCGGATCTGGTCGAGCGTCAGTTCGTCGCCGAGCGACCGAACCAGCTGTGGCTCGCCGACATCACTTATTCGGCCCAGCACCCGGTTATGCGTAGCGATGGTCGGGACGCCTTGGTCGGCGGCGGTGTTGGGCTTGGGACGAGCGGAGCACGAATCCTGTGCGGCACCGAGGAGCGCTCGAAGCTGCTCCCCTCCTACGACCTGCCGCGCTTCCAGGACCTGCTCGGTCGGCTCGGGATCCCCTACGAAGTACGCGCATCGTGGCCCGAGCTCTACGCCGGCATGCGCGACCTCATCGACACGCCCGACGAAGCCGCGCTCGACGATGTCGACGATGGTGACCTCCTCAGCCTCGGCAACCGCCTGTTCAACGCCCACGTCACGCCCGGCCATGCCACCGGCCACCTCTCGCTGTGGGAAGCCGAGACCGGGGTCCTGCTCTCGGGTGACCACCTGCTCCCGCGCATCACGCCCAACCCGGTCCTCGAGCCCGACAACGTCACCGGCGAGCGTCGGCGCAGCCTCGTCGAGTACCTCAACTCCCTCGACCGGTTCGTCGCCCTCGACCCGACGGTCATCCTCCCCGGCCACGGACCCGCGTTCCACGACGTCGGCGCCCTCGTCGCCAACATGCGCGTCCACCACGACCGGCGTGCCGAGCGCGTCCTCGAACTCGTGCGCGAGCTCGGCGAACCGACACCGTTCGCGACCTCGCGACCGCCATGTTCCCCAACCTCGAAGGCTTCGGCGTGATGCTCGGCGTCTCCGAAGCCGTCGGGCACCTCGACCTCCTCGTCGACGAAGGCGTCGTCACCGAGCACGACGGCGCCGGCGCCAACCGCTACAGCGCCGTGTGCTGAGCGTTCAGCGACGTTGCGCCAGCGCGGAGTCGAAAACAGCGGCGACGTCGTAGCGGTAGGCCTCGGCGGCATCAGCGCCGATCTGTACCATGGACATCAGCAGCGACAGGCTGATCGTCAGGATGCCGTTGCCCAGCATCGTTGCGTCGACATCGGTGCGGACAGAGCCGGCGAGCTGGCCCGTTCGCAAGCGCTCGATGCACGCTTTGCGCAGCTCGTTGACCGCCGGTATCTCGAGGACCCGCGAGGTGATCTCGGGCTCGAGGCCACCGAGCAACCGCCGGGCGAGGGGGTGGTGCTCGACGGACGCGAAGAGGTCGAGGATCAGCTGCAACGGCCAGTCGCCGGATCCCGTCTCGCCCTCGAGGTTCGGCAGCCCTGCTCCGATGACCGCGGCAGCGTCGTCGTCGACCGCTGCGATGAACAGCGCTTCCTTGTTCGGGAAGTAGGTGTACGCGACCGTCCCGCCGACCGCCGCGTCGCGGGCGATGTCGGCAACCGACGTCGACCGATAGCCGTCGCGGGCGAAGCGGGCGACGGCTGCATCGAGGATGGCGCGCCGGGTCTGCTCGCCTCTGCTCGGCCGGCCCACCTGCACCACGGTAACCGAATCTGAGGATTCGAGGGAATCGCTCAGTTCCTCTACAGTCGTTGACACCCCCCGGTGACAGGAGCCTTCATGCCCGGCAGCACTTCCAAAGAACGCACGGTCCCGACCCGCCGAATCTCCTTCGAGGAGTCGCTCGCCGCGGTGCCGAAGCACTTCGGCGCCGACGGCGACGTCGTCCTCAGCCACTTCGCGGCGTCGCTCTCCTCGGTCTTCCCCGACGGCGAGGACTTCTTCGTGCGATCGGTCCGCTACTTCCGCGACCAGATCGACGACCCGGTGCTCAAGCGCAACGTCGCCGGGTTCATCGGCCAGGAGGCGATGCACGGGCGCGAGCACCGCGACTTCAACGTCCGCCTCGCCGAGCTCGGCTACCCGACGAAGCACTTCGAGCGCATGACCAAGCGCGGCGTCGAGCTCGGTGAGCGGGTGCTGTCGCCGAAGGTGTGCCTCGCTGCGACGGCCGCGCTCGAGCACTTCACCGCGGCGCTGGCCGAGCTCATCCTCAGCGATCCGGAAGCTCGGGACCTGTTCGGCAACGACGAGGTGAAGAACCTGTTCCTCTGGCACGCGCTCGAAGAGTCCGAGCACAAGGCGGTGGCGTTCGACGTGTACCGCGCGGTCGGCGGTAGCGAGCGCATGCGGCGGCGAACGATGAACGCGGTCGCCGTCGCGTTCATCGGGGGGATGACGTTCGCTGTCGTCGTCTCCCTGCTCGGTGATCGGGCGACGTACCGGCCGCGAGCGCTGCTGCGGGGCCTGCGCCGGTTCTGGCGATCGCCGATGGTCAGCCGAGCGCTGTGGCGTCAGCTGCGCGACTACAACCGCCCCGGCTTCCATCCGGACGATCGGGACACGCACGCGCTCGTCGAGCACTGGCGCGAGGTGCTCTTCGGCACGGCGGGGTACTTGACCGACAAGCTCACGAGCTCGGCGGCGTGATGTCGGCGACGACGGTGGAGCACCTCGACGTGCTCGTGGTCGGTGCCGGCCTGTCGGGCATCTGCGCCGGGCACTACGTGCAGGCCGACTGCCCTTGGGCCTCGTACGCCATCTTCGAGGCGCGCGACTCGGTCGGCGGCACCTGGGACCTGTTTCGCTACCCCGGCGTCCGCTCCGACTCCGACATGTTCACCCTGGGCTATCCGTTCCGGCCCTGGGCCAGCGATCGCATGATCGTCGACGGCGGATCGATCCTGCGGTACATCGAGGACACCGCGGCCGAGGAGGGGATCGACGAGCACATCCGCTATCGGCACCGCATCGTCCGGGCCGACTGGTCGACCCCGGACGCGCGCTGGCACGTCACCGCCCAGCGGACCGACACTGGCGAGACGGTCGAGGTCACGTGTGGGTTCCTGCTCTCCTGCAGCGGCTACTACCGCTACGACCACGGCTACCTGCCCGACTTCCCCGGCATGGATGGCTACGGCGGCACGATGGTGCACCCGCAGGACTGGCCCGACGACCTCGACCACGCCGGCAAGCGCGTCGTCGTGATCGGCAGCGGCGCGACCGCGGTGACGCTCGTCCCCGCCCTTGCGGAGACGGCGGCGCAGGTGACGATGCTGCAGCGCTCGCCGACGTACGTCGCGTCGCTCCCCGGCCGCAACCCAGCGGTCGGTCTCATCCAGCGCGTCCTGCCCGATCGCGTCGGCGGTCCGATCGTGCGCTGGCTCCACGCCCTCGGCACCCAGGCCGCCTACCAGCTGAGCCGGCGCCGCCCGAACCTCGTCAAGCGGATCCTGCGCTTCGCCCTGCAGCGGGAGCTGCCGGCGGGCTACGACATCGACACCCACTTCACCCCGCGATACGACCCGTGGGACCAGCGCATGTGCCTCGTCCCCGACGGTGACCTGTTCAAGGCGATCCGCTCCGGCACCGTCGAGGTCGTCACCGACCACATCGACACCTTCACCGAGACCGGCGTGCGGCTGCAGTCCGGTGCCGAGCTCGAGGCCGACATCATCGTGACCGCGACGGGGCTCGAGCTCCTCTTCGTCGGCGGGATCGAGCTCGTCGTCGACGGCGCGGTGGTCGAGCTGCCGGACACCCTGACCTACAAGGGGATGATGCTCGACGGCGTGCCGAACTTCGCGTTCGCCGTCGGCTACACGAACGCGTCGTGGACCCTCAAGTGCGACCTGACGTGCCGCTACGTCGTCCGCCTCCTCAATCACCTGCGCCGCACCGGGGATCGCCAAGCCCGACCGGTCAACCAGGATCCGACGGTCACGGCCGCGCCGCTGCTCGACCTGTCGTCGGGCTACATCCAGCGGGGCGCGGACCGCATGCCTCGGCAGGGCTCGAAGTTCCCGTGGCAGGTGCACCAGAGCTACCTGCGCGACTACCGCGTCATGAAGCTCGGCGGCATCGAGGACGGCGTGCTCGAGCTCTCCAGTCCAGCCGCCCAGCCGGCCGTGGTCGGCGCCCGGCCGGAAACCGCGACGACCGAACAGGAGCGTGCATCGTGAAGACCTTCGACGGGCGGGTGGCCGCCATCACCGGCGCCGGTTCCGGCATCGGACGCGCGCTCGCTCAGGAGCTGGCGCGCCGGGGCGCGCACCTCGCGCTGAGCGATGTCGACGACGTCGGCTTGGCCGAGACCGTCGCCCTCTGCGAGGGGGCGGGCGTGAAGGTGTCGGGCGCGCGCGTCGACGTCGCCGATCGCGACGCCGTGTACGCGTGGGCCAACCAGGTCGTCGCCGAGCACGGCACGGTCAACCTGGTGTTCAACAACGCCGGGGTGGCCTTGGGATCGACGATCGAGGCCATGTCCTATGCCGACTTCGAGTGGCTCATGAACATCAACTTCTGGGGCGTCGTGCACGGCACCAAGGCGTTCCTGCCCCACCTGAAGGCGTCGGGCGAGGGGCACATCGTGAACACCTCCAGCGTGTTCGGTCTGATCAGCGTGCCGTCGCAGTCGGCCTACAACGCGTCGAAGTTCGCGGTGCGGGGTTTCACCGACGCGTTGCGCATGGAGCTCGAGATCGAGCGGGCACCGGTGTCGTGCACCACCATCCACCCTGGCGGCATCAAGACGAACATCGCGAAGAACGCCCGCTTCGATGACAGCGTGGCCGCTCTGGCTGGCGACGTCGACCGAATGGCCCGATCGTTCGAGAAGATGGCGCTGACCTCCGCCGACAAGGCGGCCCGCCAGATCCTCGCGGCCGTCGAGCGCAACCGGCGCCGGGCACTCATCGGACGGGACGCCAAGGTCATCGACGCGCTGTCTCGCCTCCCCGCCGGCCTCTACCAGCGCGCCGTCGTGCTCGGCGGCCGCCTGTCGTCGGCGCGGCAGCGACTCAGCGCGCGGCGGGCTCGCCGGCGTCGAGCGTGAACCCGGCATAGCCGTCGTCGGCGGCCGCCCGGCACGCCTGAAGGTAGAGCTGCAGGCCCCCGGGCCAGTTCAGCATCTGGCGGGGCTTGCCCGGGATGTTGGCGCCCATGTACCAGGAGTCGGCGCGGGGGAACAGCGTCATCGAGGCGATGCCCTGCACCTGCTCGTTCCACGATTCCTCGGCGTCGGGGGTGGCCTCGATGCGCGTGACGCCCTCGTCGCGGAGGCGGACGAGCAGGTCGACGACGAGATCGCCCTGCACCTCGGCGCACGTCGGCCCGTTGCAGAATCCCGACGGGCTCTGGGGTCCGTACAGGTAGAGCAGGTTGGGGAAGCCGGCGCTCGCCAGTCCCAGGTGGGTGCGGGCACCCTGCTCCCAGTGCTCGGCCAGGTTCGCGCCGGTCGTGCCGCGGATGTCGATGCTCGTGAGGCCCCCGGTGACGGCGTCGAAGCCGGTGGCGAGCACGAGCAGGTCGAGCTCGTGCTCCGAAGCGGTAGTGCGCACACCGGCCGGCGTGACCCGCTCGATCGGCGTGGCCCGCAGGTCGACGAGGGTCACGTTGTCCTGGTTGAACACGTCGTAGTACGTCTGCTCGAGCGACGGCCGCTTGACGCCGAACGGGTGGATCGGCTCCGTCGGGGCCAGCACCTCGGCGAGAGCGGGATCGTCGATGCGCGCTCGCACCTTCTCCCGCCAGAAGTCGTACGCGGTCCGGTTGGACGCCTCGTCGATGAGGATGTCGCTGTAGCCGCCGGCCCAGAAGGCGAACCCACCCTCCGCCCACAGGCGCTCGAACGTGGCCCGGCGCTCGTCGTCTGACACCGCCAGCGCCGACCCGCCGCCCTCGAGGTAGTCGAACCCGCTGTTGGTCTCGCCCCGCCGGCGGAACCGGTCGGGATAGCGCGCCTTCTCGGCGTCCTGCTCCTCGCGGGTGAGCCGTCGCTGCTGCATGGCGAGGGCGAGGATCGGCGTCCGCTGGAACACCGTCACCTGCGCCGCGACCTTCGCTGCCTCCTGCACCACCTGGACGCCGCTGGCGCCGGTGCCGACGACGCCGACTCGCAGGCCCGTCAGGTCGACGTCGTCCTGGGGCCAGTGGGCGGTGTGGTGCCACACGCCCTCGAACTCGTCGAGGCCGGGGAGATCGGGGATGTACGCCTTGGCCGCGAAGCCGGTGCACAGCACGAAGAAGCGGGCCCGCAGCGAGTCGCCGGTGCCGGTGTCGATGTGCCAGCGCCGCCCGTCCTCGTCCCAGCTCGCGCCCTCGACTCGGGTGTCGAAGCGGATGTCGCGCCGGAGGTCCCACACCGCGTCGACGTGCTCGAAGTAGCGGCGCAGCGCGTGCCGGTCGGGGAAGCGCTCGTCCCAGTACCAGTCGCGCCACACCTTCTCGTCCGAGTACTCGTACATGGGGACGTGGGTGTCGACGCGCGCGCCGGGATAGCAGTTCCAGTGCCAGATGCCGCCCAGGCTCGATCCCGCCTCGAGGAGGACGACCGAGAACCCGAGGTCGCGCAGCCGGTGGAGCTGGTACAGGCCGGCGAAGCCGGCGCCGACCACCACCACGTCGAAGTCGGTCGTGCCGTTCATGACGCGACCGGGCGGAAGCGGGGGAGGGCGGTGCCCTTGTCGGTGGCGTCGAAGGTGACCTCGACCCGCATGCCGATGGCGACGGCATCGGGGTCGCAGTCGACGACGTTGGTCATCATGCGCGGGCCCTCGTCGAGCTCGACGTAGGCGACGACGTACGGCGCCGCCTCGCGGTAGGCGCCCTGCCCCTTGCGCACAACCGTGCAGCTGTAGACGGACCCGGTGCCGGCGGCGTCGACCCAGCTCACCGACGTGCTCCCGCACGCCGGGCAGAACGCGCGTGGGTACCAGATCACGGTCGTGCACTCTTCGCAGTGCGGGAGCACCAGCCGACCCTCGGCGGTGGCGTCCCAGAACGGCTGCGTCTCGAGCGTGACGGGCGGCGCCGGTGCGGGCAGCGACGAGGTCATGCGTCCTCCCTCCCGAGCACCAGCGTGGCCGAACCCATGCGGGTCGCCAGAGAGCCGCCGGTGCCGTGCGCGATCGCGAGCTGGCAGTCGGGGACCTGCACGGCGGGGTGGGCCTCGTCGCGCAGCTGGCGAACGGCTTCGATCACCTTCGTCATGCCGCCGCGGTTGGCGGGATGGTTGTTGCACAGCCCGCCGCCGTCGGTGTTGAACGGCAGCCGGCCGTGGGGGGACTGCAGACCGCCGTCGGCGACGAACGCGCCGCCCTTGCCCTTCTCGCAGAAGCCGAGGTCCTCGATCGTCTCGAGCACGGTGATCGTGAAGCTGTCGTAGATCGAGGCGTAGTCGATGTCGCCCGGCGTCACGCCGGCCTCATCGAACGCGCGCGGCCCCGACCACACCGCGCCGGTGTAGGTGAGATCGATGCGCCCGTTGTCGGTGTGCTTGACCGCCTCGCCGGCGCCGAGCACCTTGACGCACGACCGGTCGAGGTCGCGGGCCACCTCGGGCGAGACGACGACCAGCGCGCCGCCGCCGTCGGTGATCACACAGCAGTCGAGCCGGTGCAGCGGGTCCGCCACCATCGGCGACTCCAGCACCTCCTCGACGGTGACGGGCTTCTGCAGCATCGCATTCGGGTTGTGCTGGGCATGTGACGCCGCCGCCACCTTGATCGCTGCCAGCTGTTCGCTGGTCGTGCCGAACTCGTGCATGTGGCGCTGCGCGGCGAGCGCGTAGTTGGCCACGATCGTCGGGCCCCACACGGTCTCGAAGCCGCCCTCCGGCGCGCTGGCGAAGGCGCGGCCACCGCCCTCGAAGCCCCCCGAGCGCGGGTTGCCGGCAAGGGTGATGAGCGCCACCGAGCACTTCCCGGCGGCGATCGCCTGGGCGGCGTGGCCGACGTGCACGACGTAGGACGAGCCGCCGGTCTCGGTGGCATCGATGTGGCGGACACGCAGCCCGAGGTACTCGGCCATCGACATGCCGCCGAGGCCGGGCGCGTCGCCGGCGCAGAAGTAGCCGTCGACGTCGGCCAGCGTGAGTCCGGCATCGGCGAGGGCGCCCATGGCCACCTCGCCGTGGATCTGGGGGATCGTGCGGTCGGGGATCTCCCGCCGCGGGTGCTCGAAGGCGCCGGCGACGAACGCCTTGCCGCGGATGCTCACGGCGCCTCCTTGGCGATGAACGCGCCGACCCGGGCGACGGCCTCGTCCGCCTCGGGGACGGCGCCGGCGAAGAAGTGCCAGACGTGCAGCATGTCCTCTGCGACCGTGAGGGTTACGTCGACGCCTGCCGCGCTCGCTCGCTCGGCGAGGCGGCGGGCGTCGTCGAGCAGGACCTCGGCGGTGCCGACGTCGACAAGGAGCGGGGGCAGCCCGGCGAGGTCGGCGAACAACGGGCTCACCGCCGGGTCGCCGGCATCGCGCTCCCCGCGGTACGCGTCGGCCCAGCGGCCGAGATCCTCGGCACGGACCATCGGATCCACGTCGGCCTTGGTCGCGATCGTCGCGCCGCTCTGGGTCAGGTCGACCCACGGTGACAGGCACACCCCGGCCGCCGGGAGCGGGTCACCGGCGTCGCGCAGCGCCACCAGCGTCGCCACCGTGAGGCCGCCGCCGGCGGAGTCGCCGCCGATCACCGTTCGCGCCGGGTCGGCGCCCCCGGACGTGAGCGCCCACCGATAGGCGCGCACGGCGTCATCGAGGGCGGCCGGATGCGGGTCCTCGGGGGCGAGCCGGTAGCCCACCGACAGCACCCGGGCGCGGGCTGCGGCCGACACGTGGCTGAGCATGGCCCGGTGGCCGAGCACCGAGCCGATGCAGTAGCCCCCACCGTGGAAGTACACGACCGTGCGTCCGGCGTCGGCCTCGGGAGCCACGACCCACTCGGCGGGCACGCCGCCGGCGTCGACCGCGGTGACCTCGGTGCCGTCGGCGAGCGGCATGAGCTGGCCGAGCCCGTCGTAGGCGGCCCGCCACTCCTCGACGGTCATCGCCACGTCGCCCCGCTGCTCGGCGGTGCTCCGCAGCATGGTGACGATCCCCTCGAGTGCCTCGCTCCGCATGGCGCTCCCCCCGTCGATCGATGTGACGTGCGACAGCATGGGCAAGATGTCTCGCCGGGTCAACTTCGGCGCTACGGTCGCGCCGATGGGCGAACCCCACCTTCTCGTCGACGTGGCCGACGGCATCGCCCGGCTCACGCTCAACCGTCCCGACAAGCGCAACGCGCTGAGCCCGGAGATGATCGTGCGCCTGGCCGAGGCGTGGGACCAGGTCGCCGACGACCCGGCGGTGCGCGTCGCGCTGCTCACCGGCGCCGGCGACGCGGCGTTCTGCTCGGGGGCCGACCTCGGTCGCCTCATCCCCTTGTTCACGGGCGGTCGCCCGCCCGAGGACGAGTGGGACGAGCGGCTGCGATCCGAGCCCGGCCTGCTCGACCGGGCGCTGCTGCGCACGACCTCGTTCCCCGTGCCCGTCGTGGCCGCGGCACGCGGGTACGCCGTGGCGGGTGGCATGGAGCTGCTCCTGGCGAGCGACCTGCGCGTCGTCGCCAACGACAGCGAGCTCGGTCTCACCGAGGTGAGCCGAGGCATCCTGCCGGCCGGCGGTGGGCTGTCTCGCCTCGGCCGCCAGGTGCCGTGGGCGCGGGCCGCGGAGATCGTGCTCGTCGGTGACCGGATCCCGGCTTCGGAGGCGCTGGCCATCGGGCTCGTGAACCGGGTCGTGCCCTCGGCCGAGGTGCTGCCCACCGCCGAGGCGTTCGCCCGGCGCATGGCCGAGAACGGCCCGCTCGCGCTGCGGGCAGCCAAGGAGGTGATGGTCACCTCCAACGGGCGCCCGCTGGAGGAGGCGTTCGCCATCGAGAGCCGGGCCGCCGGGGTGGTCATGCGCTCTGACGACGCTCGCGAGGGGCCGCTGGCGTTCATGGAGAAGCGCCAGCCCAACTTCACCGGCCGATGACGGGGGAGCGTGATGGACTTCGACCTGCCCGCTGAGGACGACCCGCGCCGCGTCGCGGTGCGGGCATGGCTGGCCGAGCACCCGTCGCCCACGGGGCGGGCGCTGGCCGAGGCCGGCTACGTCGCGCCGCACTGGCCTGCGCCGTGGGGCCTCGACGCCGACCCGATCCACCAGCTGGTGATCGACGACGAGCTGGCCCGTGCTGGCGTGCGTCGCCCCATGAACCCGATCGGCATCGGCTGGGCGGGGCCGACGATCCTGCACGCCGGCACCGACGAGCAGAAGAACCGCTACCTGATGCCGCTCCTCGCCGGGCAGGAGCTGTGGTGCCAGCTGTTCTCCGAACCCGGTGCCGGGTCCGATCTCGCGAGCCTCGGCACCCGCGCCGTGCGCGATGGCGACGAGTACATCGTCAACGGCCAGAAGATCTGGACGTCACTGGCGCAGTGGTCGCGGTACGGCATCCTCATCGCCCGCACCGACCCCGACGCGCCGAAGCACCAGGGCGTGTCCTACTTCATCTGCCCGATGGACGCTCCGGGCATCGAGATCCGCCCGATCATCGAGATGACCGGCACGCACACGTTCAACGAGGTGTTCTTCACCGACGTGCGCATCCCCGCCGCCAACCTCGTGGGCGAGGAGAACCTCGGCTGGGGGCTCGCCAAGGTCACGCTCGGCAACGAGCGGGTGTCGCTGTCGGGCGGCGGCGCGCTGTGGGGCAACGGACCGGCTGCGGGTGACCTCCTCGACCTCGTGCGCAGCCGGGGCGGCACCGACGACCCGGTGTTGCGCCAGCGGCTCGCCCGCCTCCACATCGAGGCCGAGGTGCTCCGACTCATCCGCCTCCGCACCGTCACGGCGCGGATCAAGGGCGACCAGCCCGGGGCGGAGGCGTCGATCCGCAAGGCGATGGCCGACGACCACGGCCGGCACATCCTCGAGCTGGCCAAGGACCTGGCCGGCGCGGCCGGCATGCTGAGCGACGCCGGCCCGATGGGCGCCGACGCCGGGATGTGGACGCACGGGTTCCTGTTCTCGCCGGCGCTCACCATCGGCGGGGGCACCTCGGTCGTGCAGCGCAACATCATCGCGGAGCGCGTGCTGGGGCTGCCCCACGACATCGACGTCGAGCAGGGCATGACGTGGGCCGAGACGCGACGGAGGAGTGCAGCATGAGCATCGACGAGATGCAGGTGCCGGTGGTGATCGCCGGGGGGCACGCCATCGAGCGCGAGGCGATCGTGACGACCGAGGACCTCTGCGAGCGCGCCGCGCGCGCCGCGCTCGACGCCGCGCCGAGGCTGGCCGATCGCATCCAGCGGGTGTCGGTGGTCAGCACGGTGTTCTCGCCGTCGAGCCCGCGCGGCGCCACCGAGCTGGGCGAGCGGCTCGGGCTGGCAGCCGGAGATCGCGAGACCTCGACCGTCGGCGGCAACACCCCGCAGTGGCTCGTGACGCGCGCCGCCGAGCAGATCAGCCGCGGCGAGTTGGCGGTGACGCTGCTGGCCGGGGCGGAGTCGACGCGCTCGGCGCGCTCCAGCGGCGAGCAGGACCGACTCTTCCGTCGACGCGAGGAGCTCGCGGACGTCGCCGATCCCGTGGTGGGCGCCAGCAGCGACGGGATGCTCTCGGCCGCCGAGATGGTGCAGCAGCTGTGGCAGCCGGCGCACGTGTACCCGCTGTTCGAGAGCGCGATGGCGGCGCGCGCCGGGCGGACCTTTGCCGAGCAGCGCGCGTTCCTCGGGCGGATGCTGGCGCCCTTCACCGAGGCGGCGGCGCGCCACCCCTACGCCTGGTTCCGCGACACCGCGACGCCCGACGAGCTCGCGACGCCGACGCCGGAGAACCGGGTCACCGCCGAGCCCTACACCAAGCGCATGAACGCGTTCCCCAACGTCGACCTCGGCGCCGCACTGATCGTGTGCTCGCTGGCCGAGGCCCGTCGCGCCGGGCTCGCCGATCGCGCCGTCTTCGTCTGGTCGGGGGCCGACGCCGCCGAGGTGCTGGCACCGACGGCGCGTCCACACCTCGCTTCTTCACCCGGCATCGCGGCGGCGACGTCGCGTGCGCTCGAGGCCGCCGGCGTCGGCGTCGACGACATCGCCCGCTTCGACTTCTACTCGTGCTTCCCCTCGGCCGTGCAGGCGGCTGCCGAAGCCGTCGGCATCGCGGTCGACGACCGGCGCGGCCTCACCGTCACCGGCGGGCTGCCGTACTTCGGCGGGCCCGGCAACAACTACCCGATGCACTCGATCGCCACGATGATCGACCTGCTCCGGAGCGAGCTCGGCCTGGCGCTCGTCACCGGGCTCGGCGGGTTCATCACCAAGCACGCCGCCGGCATCTACGGCAGCGAGCCGCCGCCAGCGGGATTCCGCCGCGGTGACACCAGCGCCGACCAGCGCGCCATCGACGCGTCGGCCATCCCGCTCGCGGTCGACGATGCAGCCGGGGGTGCGACGGTCGACGCCTCGACGGTCGTGTACGCGAGCGACGGCAGCGTGGAGTCGGTCCCCGTGATCGCCCGGCTCGACGACGGGCGCCGGGTGGCGGCCAAGGCGCATCCCGGGGAGCTGGCTGGCCTCGCCGGTCAGAGCCTCGTCGGTGCCCGCATCCAGGTCGACGGCTCGCCGGCGACGTTCCGGGTCGAGTCCGAGCCGGCGCTCGCCGGCCGGTAGAACGAAGAAAGGGAGGCACCGTGGGGGGATGGACGTTCGCTGACCTGTGGGAGGTCAACGCCGACGAGCTGCCGGACGCGCCGGCGCTGGTGCAGGGCGAGGTGCGCCGCACGTGGGCGGAGCTCGACAGCCGCGCCGACGGCGTCGCCGCCTGGCTGCTCGGTCTCGGCGTCGCCGAGCAGGACAAGGTCGCGCAGTACCTCTACAACTGTCCCGAGTACCTCGAGTCGATGTTCGCGGCGTACAAGGCGGGCCTGGTGCCGGTGAACACCAACTACCGCTACGCCGATGACGAGCTGCTCTACCTGTGGGACAACGCCGACGCGGTCGCGGTGGTGTTCCACGGCACGTTCGCTCCGCGCATCGAGAAGCTGCGGGACCGGCTGCCGAAGGTGAAGGGCTGGCTTTGGGTGGACGACGGCTCGGGCGCATGCCCGGCGTGGGCCACGCCGTACGAGGAGGCGGCCGCGGCGTCGGTCGAACGCCAGCGGGCGCCGTGGGGTCGCGACGGCGACCACCTCTACATGCTCTACACCGGCGGCACCACCGGCATGCCCAAGGGCGTGATGTGGCGCCAGGACGACCTCATCATGCTGCTCGCCAGCCAGCTCGGTGCCGGGTTCCCCGAGGGGCCCGACTACGAGGCGGTGCGGGCGATGCGCACCGCGCCGGGCGCCATCGCGCTGCCCGCGTGCCCGCTCATGCACGGCACCGGCGCGCTCATCTCGATGGTGACGCTGAGCCAGGCCGGTTGTGTCGTCCTCCTCACCGAGCGCAACTATGACCCGGTCGAGCTGCTCGACACCGTGCAGCGCGAGAAGGCGAACCTCGTCGTGATCGTCGGCGACGCGTTCGCCAAGCCCATGCTGCGCGCCCTCGACGCCGACCCCGATCACTGGGACCTGTCGAGCGTGTTCGCCATGACGTCGTCGGGCGTGATGTGGAGCGAGGAGACCAAGCAAGGACTGCTGGGTCACCACCCGACGATGATGCTCATGGACGGCTTCTCCTCCTCCGAGGCGCTCGGGATGGGCTCGTCGGTCTCCGGCGGCGGGAGCACGGCGGAGACCGCCACGTTCCAGCTCGGCCCCAACGCCCGAGTGATCACCGAGGCCGGCACGTTCGTCGAGCCCGGCTCGGGCGAGATCGGCATGGTCGGCGTCGGCGGGCGCGTGCCGCTCGGCTACTACAAGGACGAGGAGAAGAGCGCGCGCACGTTCAAGGTGATCGACGGTGTGCGCTACTCGATCCCCGGCGACTTCGCCACGGTCGAGGCCGACGGCACCATCCGACTGCTCGGCCGCGGGTCGGTGTGCATCAACACCGGTGGCGAGAAGGTCTTCCCCGAGGAGGTCGAGGAGGCGCTCAAGACCCACCCGGCGGTGCGCGACGCCGTAGTGGTCGGCGTCCCCGACGAGAAGTGGGGCGAGGCCATCACCGCGATGGTGGAGCTGGCTCCGGGGGACACGCCCGACGAAGGCGCGCTGATCGCCCACGTGAAGCAGCGCATCGCTGCGTTCAAGGCGCCCAAGCACGTGTTGCTGGTCGACACCGTGGGCCGGGCGCCGAACGGCAAGGTCGACTACAAGCGCTGCCGTGCCGCGGCGGCCGATCGGGTGGGCGTTACGAGCACGTGATGGCGGCGGAGGGGGCCCCCGCTGCATGGCCTGACGAGCCGGGCGCCGATCGCCGGCCGCTGACGCTCCTGCTGCTGCTCCTGGCTGGTGGCGACCACGTGCCCGCTCGACGAGCGGCGCGGCTCGCGGCGCTGACGGGCATCGACGCTGCCACGTGGGATTCCTGCCTCGAAGGTTTCGGTCGACGCGGACTCGTGTCCGTGGCGACGAGGGCCGATGGCGACTGGCTGGTGGGCACACCCGAGAGCCGCCGCATGCACGGCCACGTCACGGGTCGCTTCGCCGTCGCCCGGGCGGGCGACATGGCCGGCCGGCAGTGGGACGGCCGCTGGCGCCTCGTGGCCTTCCAGGACGCGAACGGTGCCGCCGCGATCGACGCGAGGCAGTCGCTCATCGAGCTCGGTGGCGCAGCCCTGAACGAGCACGTCGTCGTCCTGACCCGTGACTGGCCGGCCCAGCTCGAGCTGCCAGAGCAGACCGCGATCGCCTGGGCAGACCACCTGGTGATCGGGAGCACGACGACACCCCGTGAGGTTGCGGCCAGGTTGTGGCCGATCGACGATGTGGCCGCCGGCTATCGCGCGTTCTGCGATCGATGGAGCGGCGGTGGCCACCCGCGACGGGACGCCGCCGGTTCGCCGACCTTCGCGGCGGCCGATGCGCTCGAGCTGCTGGCAACCTTCTGGCAGTGCTTCGCGCGTGACCCCGTACTGCCGCCGGAGCTCCTCTCGCGACCGTGGCCCGGCCGCCAGGCGAGGAACCTCCTGGCGACGTCGTTTCGCGGTCTCAACATGCACAGCTCTGATCGCGCCGTCGCCGCGGTGCTCCGGATGATCTCCGATGCGCTCGAGCCCGCCGTCGTCTGACGGCTCTCGCGGGGGTCATGACTCGCAAGCGCTCGAGCGCGAGGGTTCAGGCGCCGAGGGCGAGCTCCGACCACGGCCGGTCGGTCATGGGCGCGCCGGCGGCGACGGCGGCGAGCATCGGCGAGTAGCGCGAGCCGTCGCCGAACAGGTCGAAGTCAGGGGCCAGCACCGCGGCCAGACCGTCGAAGTAGAGGATCTGCTTGAACAGCAGGACCATCGACGCCGGCAGCGGCACCCCGTGGGCACCCGCCGTCTCCAGTGCCTCGCGCAGCAGTGGCCCCATCTGCATGTCGCTCAGCGAACCGGTGATGTGGCGGCCGGCGACCTCGGCCAGCGCGGCCCCCGCCTCGGGCGGGGCATGGGCCATCTCGGGCAGCATCGCCATGCCGAGGCCGAGCATCTCGAAGCGGCCGGTGAAGATGCCGTCGAGCATCACCGCGCACGCCTTCTGCTGCTCGGGCGTGACGCGCCCGACGATGCCGAAGTCGACGAGCACTGGGCCGCCATCGTCGCCGACCATCACGTTGCCCCCGTGGCCATCGGCGTGGAAGCGGCCCAGGACGAACGCCGACTCGAGCAGGCTGCCGAGCACCCGGCGGAGGATGTCGTCGGGTCGACCGCCCTTGGCGGCGATGACGGCGGGGTCACGCACGGGGACGGCGTCGACCCACTCCATGACGAGCACGCGGGGGCCCGAGAGCCGTTCGATCGTCCCTGGCACCCGGATGCCCCACGACGTCATGAGGGGGGTGAGGAGCGCCATGTTGTCGAGCTCCCGCCGGAAGTCGAGCTCCTCCTCGAGCCCGACGGCGAGGTCGTCGATGGCTTCCACGATCCGAAGGGCATCGAGCTGGGGGCGGACGCGCACAGCCGAAGCCGCCACCCGGCGAAGCAAGCGGAGGTCGGCCTCGAGGCTGTCGATGATGCGGTCGCGCTGGATCTTCACTGCCACCCGCTGCCCGTCGCCAAGGCGCGCGGCGTGCACCTGGGCCACGCTGCCCGCCGCCACCGGCACCAGGGAGAAGTCGAGGAAGTCGCGGCGCCACGAGGGAAGCTCGGAGTCGAGCACGGCAGCGGTCGCCTCCGGCGATTGGGGAGCGACGCCGTCGTGCAGCCCCTTGAGGGCGTCGACGACCGCCGGCGGGAACGAACCGGGGCTGGCGGCGACGAGCTGGCCAACCTTCACCCATGAGGGTCCGAGCTCCTCGATCGCCCGGCGCAGGCCCTCGAGCCGGTCCCGACGCCGCCAACCGCTGCGCGCCGCGTGGCGGGCCGAGACAGAACCAACGCGCAGCACGCGTCGGAGCAGGGCGCGGCGGGGCAGCGGTGCAGCTCGTCCGAACATCAGTGCCAGCGTATGTCCGCGGATGAGACAGACAGCCAGGAGCGTCGCGTGTCCTCCTCCGACCGTCATTGTCTCAGGCGCCGGCCAACGGGAAAACGGCTGGCGCGCCGCTCGCCGCGGCCCGGAAGCGGAACGGGCCGAGAGCCAGTCCGCTTCGCGGCAAGGGGGGGTGCTTGTTGACCTATGTGATGGTTTACGATAGTTGTGTCCGTGAGTTAGTGGGCACTCACTCACCTCTCGATGTTTGAGGCGAGCGCGCCCGTCAGCCGCTGACCGAGGAGGCCAACCGTGAACCAAGGACGAACGCCGCCTGCCGTGGACCGAGAGGCGTTGCGCCGGAGGTACCGCCTCGAGCGGGACAAGCGCCTGCGGCCGGATGGCAACCAGCAGTACCAGCGCCTGACCGGGCGGTTCGCGTCCTACGCCGTCGACCCCTACACGCCGGTCATGGCCCGCGACGCCGTGACCGACGACGTGACGGTCGCAGTGATCGGGGCGGGCTTCGCTGGCCTGCTGACGGCGGCGAGGCTCGTCGAGGCCGACGTCGGTCGCGTGCGCGTCATCGACAAGGGCGGCGACGTCGGCGGCACCTGGTATTGGAACCGGTATCCCGGCGCTCAATGCGACACGGCGTCGATGGTGTACATGCCGCTGCTCGAGGAGACGGGCCACATGCCGTCGGAGAAGTACGCGCACGGTCCCGAGATCCTCGAGCACTGCCAGCGGATCGCCAAGCACTTCGGGCTCTACGACGACGCCCTCTTCCACACCGAGGTCACCCATCTCGAGTGGGACGACGATCGGGCCCGCTGGAAGGTGCGGACCGACCGAGGCGACGACTTCACCGCACGCTTCGTGTCGATGGGCATCGGCCCGCTGCACGTCCCGAAGCTGCCGGGGATCCCCGGGGTCGACGACTTCGAGGGACGAGCGTTCCACACCAGCCGGTGGGACTACGACTACACCGGCGGCGACCCGACCGGAACGCCCATGACCCGGCTGGCCACCAAGCGCGTGGCCATCATCGGCACCGGCGCCACGGCAGTGCAGTGCATCCCTCGCCTCGCCCGTGACGCCGGTCAGCTCTACGTCTTTCAGCGCACCCCGTCGTCGGTCGACGTGCGGGGCAACCACCCGATCGACCGCGAGTGGTTCGAGTCCATTGCCACCCCGGGCTGGCAGCAGCGCTGGCTCGAGAACTTCACCATGAACCAGCTCGGCGCCGCCGCCGAGGACCTGGTGCAGGACGGCTGGACGGAGCTCGCCCGCCGGATCGTGGGTCGCATCGCTAGCCTCGAGGGGGAGGTCACGCCCGAGCGGATCATGGACGCCGTCGAGGACGCCGACCACGAGAAGATGGAGGCGATCCGGGCGCGCGTGGACGCGGTGGTCGAGGATCCGGCGGCGGCGCAGAAGCTGAAGGCCTGGTACCGGCAGCTGTGCAAGCGCCCGTGCTTCCACGACGAGTACCTGCAGTCGTACAACCGCCCGAACGTGCAGCTCGTCGACACAGATGGCAAGGGTGTGGAGCGCGTCACCAGGACCGGCGTGGTCGCCAACGGCAGCACCTACGAGGTGGACTGCATCGTGTTCGCCTCGGGCTTCGAGGTCGGAACACCCTTCGAGCGGCGCGCGGGGTGCGATCCGATCGGTCTCTCGCACGAGCGGCTCTCGCAGCACTGGGCCGACGGGACTCGCTCCCTCCACGGCGTCCAGGTGCACGGGTTCCCGAACCTGTTCCTCAGCCAGCTCGGGCACGGACCCAACCTCGTTTCCAACGTGCCCCACAACTTCACCGAGACCTCCAGGGCGGTCGCTGCGGTCGTACGTCACGCCGTCACGTCGGCCCACGACGTCGTCGAGGTCACCGAGCAGGCCGAGCGGGACTGGATGGACTTCATCTCCGCCGGCTCGGTCGGAGCGCTCGGTGGGGGGATCGGCTCCGCCGACTGCACGCCCGGCTACTACAACAACGAGGGACAGCCGGGTGAGGGGTTCGCGGCAGACATGACCAAGGGTCATCCCGGAGGACCGATGGCGTTCTTCGAGCACCTGCGGCGGTGGCCCGAGACCGGCTTCGCGGGACTCACGTTCCGATGACGCCATGGCCTCGATGCGAGCTGGGCGCCTGCGACGCGGGCGGGAACGGAGGGGGAACATGGACGTCGAGGTGAACGGCACGCGTTTGCGCGTGATGGACGAGGGATCGGGGCATGCCGTGCTGTTCCTCCACGGCATGGGGTGCGATGGCACCGACTGGCAGCCGCAGATCGACGCGTTCCGAGGAACGAATCGCTGCATCGCCATCGACCACCGCGGCCACGGCCGATCCGACCGCGAGGTCGGCGACGGCTACTCGATCGCCGGGTTCGCGGCCGACGCGCTTGGCGTACTCGACCACCTCGGCGTCGAGCGGGCCCACGTCGTGGGGCTGTCGATGGGCGGGATGATCGCCCAGCAGCTCACCCTCACCGCGCCCGACCGCGTCTGCACCCTGAGCCTCCTCGACACCTTCGCTCGGCCGGGAGCGACGGGTGACGGGCTCGGGGCGATGGCCGACCAGGTCGAGGCTGGCGGCCTCGACGCACTGGCAGCGGGCTTTCAGGCCATGGTGTTCTCCGCGACGACCATCGGTGGGAAGCCCGAGGTCCTCGAGCGCTTCGACACCCAGTTCCGGGCCAACACTCCCGCGTGCCTGGCATGGGACATGCGGGCCATCGCCGCCGTCGATGTCTATGACCGCCTCGGCTCGATCACCGTGCCGACCGTCGTGCTGTGCGGCGCCGAGGACAACCTCACGCCCCGGCCGATGGCCGAGGAGCTCGCCGCCGCCATCCCCGGAGCGACCCTCGAGATCGTCCCCGACGCCGGGCACTTCTCGAACATCGAGAACCCCGAGTTCGTCAACCAGATCCTCGCCAAGCAGCTCGAGCAGCCCTGCGACCACGGAGGTGCGGCATGACCGCCCGTCTCGATGGCAAGGTGGCCCTCGTCACCGGTGCGGCGCGCGGTCAGGGCGAGGCGCACGTGCGCCGGTTCGTGGCCGAGGGCGCCAAGGTCGTCGCCACCGACGTGCTCATCGCCGAGGGTGAGGCGCTCGCCGCCGAGCTCGGCGCCGATGTCGTCTTCGAGCACCACGACGTCGCCGACGAGGCGCAGTGGGCGGCGGTGGTCAAGCGGGCGGAGGAGACCTTCGGCGGCATCGACGTCCTCGTGAACAACGCCGGCATCGCCAGGATGGCGCCGCTCGTCGACATGTCGACCGACGACTATCTCGACGTCATCAAGGTCAACCAGGTCGGTGTCTTCTTCGGCATGCGGGCGGTCGCGCCGGTCATGCAACGACGCGGCGGTGGCTCGATCGTCAACATCTCCTCCATCGACGGCATGGCGGGCATGGCCAACGTCATCGGCTACGTGGCGTCGAAGTTCGCGGTTCGGGGCATGACCAAGACCGCTGCCGTCGAGCTCGGCCCCCTCGGCATCCGCGTGAACTCGGTGCACCCCGGGGGCGTCGACACGCCGATGATCCGTCCGCCCGGGTTCGAAGAGGTCGACTACGACGCCATGTTCGCCCGCTTGCCGATCCCGCGCTGCGGGACCCCCGAGGACATCGCGTCGCTCGTGCTGTTCCTCGCCAGCGAGGAGAGCAGCTACATCACCGGCACCGAGCACGTGATCGACGGCGGCCTGCTCGCCGGCGTCTCTCTGTTCGGGGTCTGATCGACGGTGCCCGCGCCGGCTGTCGCGTCCCGCATGGCCGGCGCCGCGAGGCGCGCCCACCTGCTGACGGTGGCTCGACGGTGCTTCGCTGCCGGCGGCTACCACGCCACCACACTGTCGTCCATCGCGCGGGAAGCAGGCGTCAGCGAGCCGCTGCTGTTCAAGCACTTCGGCTCGAAGGAGGAGCTGTTCCGGCTCTCCATCGCCGAGCCCATGCTCGACCTGCTGCGAACGCGAACCGCCCAGCACCCGGCCGACGAGCCCGTCGAAGATCAGCAGCTCGCCCTCCGGGCGTTCCTCGTCACCTGGGCCGAGCTCGTGCGCGACGAGCGGTCGCTGGCGCTCGCGCTGCTCGCCGATCTGCAGCAGTTCCCCGACGTCGGTGCCGAGCTCGGGGTGATGGTCCGGGACCACGTCGACGCGGTGGCGGCGCACATCGCAGCCACGACCGATCGGCGCGAGTACCGGCGCTTCGACCCCGTCGTCGCCACGTGGTCCGGGCTCGCCGCCGCCACCGTTGCCGGGTTGACCGCCGCCGATCCGGAGGCGTTCGTGGACGAGTACCTCCGCATCCTGCTCCACGGGGTCCTCGCGCCGTGAACGGCGACGTGGTGCTCGCCGTCGACGACCTCCACTTCGCGTACGGCAACGTCCCGGTGCTGTTCGGTACCGACCTCGAGCTCAGGCGGGGCGAGGTGCTCGGCGTCCTCGGCCCCAACGGCGCCGGAAAGACGACCCTGCTTCGCGTCGTGAGCGGGCTCGAGACACCCGCCTCCGGGACCGTCGTCCACGACGGTGAGGACATCACCGCGCACGCCCCCGCCCGACGCGCCGAGCGGGGACTCGTCACGGTCTTCGCCGGCCGGTCGACGTTTCCCGATCTGAGCGTCACCGAGAACCTCCGCGTGAGCGGCCACGTCCTTCGACGCACCCCCGGCCTGCTCGATGAGCGGATCACCGAGACCTTCGACCTCTTCCCGCGCCTGGCCGAGCGCCGAGGCAGCACCGCCAGCCAGCTGTCCGGCGGCGAGCAGCAGATGCTGGCGCTGGCGCGGGCGTTCCTGCTGCACCCGGCCGTCCTGTGCATCGACGAGCTCTCGCTCGGCTTGGCGCCGACGCTGGTCGACCGCCTCTCCGACGCGGTCCGCAGCTTTCGCGAACGTGGTGGATCGGTGCTGCTCGTCGAGCAGTCGATGCCAGTGCTGCTGCACGCGGCAGACCGCGTCGCGCTGATGGAGCGAGGGACCATCCGCCAGGTCCTCGCTGACCCGGCTGACCTCACCGCCGCGCTGGAGGTGCGCACGTGACGCTGTCCCCGGACGTGTTCGTCATCGGGCTCGTCACCGGCCTGACCTATGCCATCCTCGCCGTCGGTCTCGTCCTGATCTACCGCTCCACCCGCGTCATCAACTTCGCCCACGGCCAGCTCGGGGCGGCGTCGGCATTGCTGCTGGCGAAGCTCGTCAACGACCACGGCGTCAGCTGGTGGCTCGCGTTCCCGCTGGCGCTGGTGCTCGCCGCCGGCGTGGGTGCTGCGGCCGAAGCGCTCGTCATCAGACGGCTCGAGACCGCGGCCCGGACCACGGTGATGATCGCGACCATCGGCCTCGCCCAGATCCTCTTCGCCGTGAGCTTCTGGAGCGTGGTCCGCCCCGACACCAACCGACTTGCGCAGGTCGGCTACCCGGTGCCGATCGACTGGAGCTTCGAGGTCGCCGACTACGTGGTGCGTGGCGCCGACCTCATGATCGTGCTGGTGGTGCCGGCCGCGGCCGCGCTCGTCGCCCTGCTCCTGCGGGCCACGACCATCGGCATCCAGATCCGCGCCGTCGCCGCCAACCGCGAGGCGGCGGAGCTGGCCGCGCTGCCGGTGCGGCGAGTGACCATGTCGGTGTGGGCGATCGCGGGCGTCCTGTCGGCGGTGACCGCGATCCTGCTCGGGCCGTTGCGGGGGGCCAATCTGACCGAGGTGCTCGGCCCGTCGCTGATGGTGCGGGCGCTGGCCGCCGCCCTCGTCGGTGGCATGACGAACCTCCCTGTGGCCTTTGCCGCCGGCATCGGCCTCGGCGTCGTCGAGCAGCTCACGTTCGCGAACTTCGCCAGCGGCGGCGTGACCGAGCTCGCCGTCTTCGCGCTGGTGATGGTCATGCTCGTCCGCCAGGCCGGTGCGCTCTCGCGCGTGCGCCGTCGGGCCGACGATGACATCGGGCTCATCCGCCCGCCGCGGACGCTCGCCGACGAGCTGGCCACGCGGCCGTGGGCGGGGTGGCTCCGGCGGGGACCGGTGGCAGCCGCCGCGCTGGCTGCGGTGTTGCTGCCGCTGCTGCCCGGCCTCGACACCCAGAGCAAGGCGTTCCTGCTGACCGAGGTCGTCATCTACTGCCTGATCGGCGTCTCCCTGGTCGTGGTCACCGGCATCTCGGGCCAGCTCTCCATGGGTCAGTTCGCCCTCCTCGGGCTGGGCGCGTACCTCACCGTTCGCCTGGCGCCGAGCGACCTCTCGCTGCCGGTCCTGATGGCGATCGTCGGCGGCGCGTGCGCCCTGGCGGCCGCGGCCATCGGTGTCCCTGCGGTTCGGGTGCGCGGCCTGTTCCTCGGGGTGACCACGCTCAGCTTCGCCGTCCTCGCCTACGGCTATCTCTTCAACCAGCGGTGGCTCACCAACGCCGGCTCGTCGTTCGTCACCCTCCAGGGCACGGCTCGGCTCCCCTTCGTCGGCGACGTCACCACCAACCGCGGCCTCTACTACACCGCCGTCGGCACGCTCGCGCTCGCGCTCGCCGCCCTGGCCGCGCTGCGGGCGTCCGGCGCGGCACGGCGGCTGATGGCCGTGCGTGACAACCCGCTCAACGCCGCCGCCCACGGCGTGCCGCCGGCAGCGACGAACATCGTCGCCTTCGCGCTGTCCGGCTTCGTCGCCGGCGTCGCCGGTGTGCTGTGGGCGCACTCGCACGTCAACTTCGACGCCAACGCGTTCCCCGCGGCGACGTCGCTCACGGTGCTCAGCGCCGCGGTGATCGGCGGCGTGGCGTCACCGGCCGGGGTCATCCTGGCCACGATCGCCGTCATCGGCGTGCCCATCGTGTTCGAGTGGAGCACCGTCCTCGTGTACCTGTTCACCGGTGCCGGGGTGCTGGCGGTGGTGCTGGCGCTCCCCGGTGGGATCGTCGCCGCACTGGTGCGGGCGCGCGACGTCCTGGCTCAGGCGATCGACCGCAACGTGCGCGCCGCCGTGCTCGCCGAAGCAGACGCACCCGGCGCGCCGGCGCTCGAGTGCCGCGGCGTGACGGTGCGCTTCGGCGGCATCGCCGCGCTCGACGGGGTGTCGCTGCGCGTCGAACCGGGCGAGACGGTGGCGCTCATCGGCTCGAACGGCGCCGGCAAGACGACGCTGATGGATTGCGTCTCGGGCTACCTCGCGCCTGACGCCGGAGAGGTCTTGGCCTTCGGCGCTCCGGTCGGCGCCCTGAGCCCCGAGTACCGGCCGTACACAGGTGTGGCTCGCACCTTCCAGGATGCTCGCCTCTACCAGGGCATGACCGTGCTGCAGTGCGTCCTCGTCGCGCTCGAGAGCCGCATGTCCTCCGGGTTGCTCTCGAGCCTGTTAGCCGCGCCGTGGGAGCGCTGGGCTGAGCGCGAGCGCGTCGCCGACGCCGAGACGCTGCTGCGACGAGTGGGTCTGTGGGAGGCGCGCGACGTGCTGCTCGCCGACCTGTCGACCGGCGCGCGACGCGTGTGCGACGTCGCCTGCGCCGCCGCCTTGCGCCCGCGCCTGCTGCTCCTCGACGAGCCGACTGCCGGGGTCTCGCACCAAGAGGTCCCCGCGCTGCTCGACCTCGTGCGCTCGGTCCGGAGCGAGCTCGACTGCGCCGTGCTGCTCATCGAGCACGACATGGCTGTGGTCATGCGCCAGGCCGATCGCATCTACGTCCTAGAGGCGGGAAGCGTGATCGCCGAGGGAGTGCCGGCGGCGATCGCCGACCATCCCGCCGTCATCGAGGCGTACCTCGGGCGGGGCGCCGCCGACCATGCCCCCGCCCGTCGGCGCCGGCGCGCGCAGGTGCAGGCACGACCACGAGCAGGGGGAACGAGATGACGTTCGGGATGAAGCTGCGACTGTGGGCGCGCAACGCGCCGCGCAGCAACGTGCTCGCGACCTCGGCGGTCGGGGTCGCCGTCGCCGTCGCCGTCGTCGCTGCCCTGCTGCCCGGCGGGGGCGACGATGCGGGGACCGCCTTGTTCACCGCGCCGGTCGCCGGCGGTGACACGACGGCCGGTCCGGTCGGCGGCTCCGAGGGAGCGGTAGACGGCTCCGAAGCCGGGGACGCTGCAACCAGCCCGGCGTCAGCTCTGACGCCGAGCGCGGGCGCGGCGGGAGGCAGCACCTCGGGCGACCCCGCGCCGGGCGGGTCGGGCTCGTCGGGCGCCTCCGCACCGGGCGGGGCGGGCGCGGCTGCCGGCAGCGGCGGCTCGGCCGCGAGCGGCGCGCCTGTGCAGCTGACAGCATCCGATCAGGGCGTCACCGAGGAGACGATCAAGGTCGGGTTCCTCATCCCGAGCCTCGCCGGGCTGGGCAACGTGGGCGCGGCCGCCACCGACAGCCGGACGGACTTGGAAGCAGTGATCAAGGCCTACGTCGACCACGTGAACGAGACCGGCGGCGTGGCCGGCCGCAAGGTCGTCTACGTGACCACCGAGTCGGACCCCGTCAACGCGTCGAGCCAGCAGGCGGCGTGCATCCGCCTCGCGACCGATGAAAAGGTCTTTGCCGCCTTCGACACCGCGTCCACGCTCGGCGTTTCCCAGAACTGCTACGCGCAGCGCGGCGTCATCCTCACCACCACCGCGTCGCAGACCAACAGCGAGCAGAACTTCCAGCGCAACGGCGGCATGCTTGCCTCCAGCGGATCGAGCCAGAACCGGGTGCTGCTCAACTGGGCCGACCTCGCCCTGGCCGCCGGGTTCATCGGACCCGACAAGGGCAAGCTCGGCATCCTGTCGACCGAGTGCGCGCCAGACCCCGAGGCGATCGACGGCGACTTCAAGCCGTACCTCAAGCAGAAGGGCATCGACTACCTCGACGTGCGGGTCTCCTGCGACCTCGCCGCCGCCCAGCAGCAGGTCGCGGGCGCTGTGCTGCAGTTCCGCCAAGCGGGCGTCGACCGGGTGCTGCCGTCGGCGATCTTCGTGACCGTCAACAACTTCCTCCAGGCCGCCGAGTCCCAGCGGTACCGGCCCACCTACTACTGCTCCGACATGTGGGGGATGTGCCTCGACATCTTCACGAGCAACTTCCCGGCCGCGCAGTGGGACGGGGCCAAGGGCTTCACGTTCTCCCACAGCGGCGCGGACAAGGCCGGGGCGCCGCTGTCACCGGCGGTGCAGCGATGCTCCAAGATCCTGACCGACGCCGGCGTCCCCGGTGTCACCGAGCAGATGGGCAAGGACGCCGGCGCCGTCGCCTTCTGCGACAGCTTCTTCCTGTGGGTCTCGGCGATGAAGCACGCACCCCCGAACCCCCGCCGGGCCGACTTCCCCGCCGCGCTCGTCGCCGTTGGCGACACCTGGGAGAGCCCGTACGCGGGGCGGGCGATCTTCAGGTCCGGCAAGTTCAACGGCGGCGACGACTACTCGCCGGTGCAGTGGTCGGGCGACTGCAGCTGTTACACCCAGACCGGGCCCCGCGCCGCCGCGGCCCACTGACCAGGAGGGATCGCATGGCAGACCCGGAGCTCGAGTTCCCGATGTTCGACGACGCGGTGAAGCGCGACCCGTATCCGTATTACGCCCGCATGCGCGAGATCGGACCGATCATGCGCAACCCGGCGCTGCTCGGAGCGTGGATGGTGGCCGCCCACGAGCCAGCGCAAGCCGTGCTGACGGACCACGCCCGGTTCTCCTCGGCGCAGATGTCGGGCATGCAGGACCGGATCAGCGCCTTCGACGCCCCGACGATGCTCAACTCCGACCCACCGGACCACGAGCGGCTGCGGGGCGTCGCCGCCCGGGCGTTCACGCCGAGGTCGATCGCCGCCCTCGAGCCGCGGCTGCGCCAGCTCACCGACGCGATGCTGGCCCCGCTGCGAGACGGCGAGCCCTTCGACGTGGTCGACCAGCTCGCGTACCCCCTGCCCGTGATGGCGATCTCCGAGCTGCTCGGCGTCTCGGTCGACGATCGCGAGTCGTTCCGCACGTGGTCGAACCAGCTCATCGCCGGGACGAACGAGCTGGCGTCGGAAGACGACCTCGCCGCCGCACGCGAGGGCGCCGAGCACCTGAAGGAGTACTTCCGCGCCGAGATCGCGCGGCGGCGAGCACGCCCGGGGGGTGATGACCTCGTGTCGCGCCTGGTCGAGGCCAACGCCGGCGAGGTACTCGACGACGCCGAGCTGCTCTCGTCGTGCGTGCTGCTGCTTGTCGCCGGCAACGAGACCACCACCAACCTCATCGCCAACCAGGCGCTGGCGCTCGGGCGCGACCACGAGCAGCGTGCGCGGGTCATCGCCGACCCCGCGCTCGTGCCGGGCGCGATCGAGGAGGTGATGCGCTATGACAGCCCGGTCCAGGCGACGGTCCGGGTTCCCGCCGTCGACGTGGAGCTCGCCGGCCAGCGCGTCGGTGCCGGCGAGATGGTCTTCGTGCTCCTGGCCGCCGCCAACCGCGACCCGACGCGGTTCGAGGACCCCGAGCGCTTCGACGTCGGCCGCGCCCCCAACCCGCACCTCGGCTTCGGCCACGGCATCCACTTCTGCCTGGGTGCCGCTCTGGCCAAGCTCGAAGCCCGCTTGGCCCTCGAGGGGTTGCTGGCGGTGGCGCCCAGCTACGAGGTCCGCGGCGATCCGTCGAGCCTCGACTACGGGCCCTCGTTCATCTTCCACAGCCCGCGGACGCTGCCGATCGTGCGCTGAGGCGTCCGCCGCGGTTGCCGGCGGCCACGGGGATATGCGACAGTAGGCCAGATTTGTCGCATTGGTGCAGGAGGGACCCATGACCGTGACCGACGAGCCGACGCCGGCGTTCGACAAGGAGGCGCTCCGGGCGCTGTACCGCGAGGAGCGCGACAAGCGGCTCCGTGCCGACGGGATCGCGCAGTACCGGCGGCTGGGCGGTGAGCGGGCCGAGGATCCGTACCTCCCGGTCGTGCCCCGCGAGCCCAAGCGCGACCACGCCGCCTTCACGTTCATCGGCGCCGGCTTCGCCGGGCTCGTCACCGGGGCCCGCCTGCACGAACGCGGCATCAGCGGGGTCCGCCTCATCGACAAGGCCGGCGACGTGGGCGGCACCTGGTACTGGAACCGCTACCCCGGCGCCCAGTGCGACACGGCGTCGTTCGTCTACCTCCCGCTCCTCGAGGAGACGGGGCACATGCCCACCGAGAAGTACGCGCACGCGCCCGAGATCCTCGAGCACTGCCAGCGCATCGCCAAGCAGTACGACCTCTACGACCAGGCGCTGTTCCACACCGAGGTCACCGACCTCCGCTGGGACGAGGAACGCCGGTGCTGGCGGGTGCGCACCAACCGGGGCGACGACTTCACGACGCAGTTCATCGGCATGGGCACCGGCCCGCTGCACGTCGCCAAGCTGCCCGGCGTCCCCGGCATCGAGGACTTCCGCGGGCACTCGTTCCACACGAGCCGCTGGGACTACGCGTACACCGGGGGTGACCCGGCCGGTTCGCCGATGGAGCGCCTGGCCGGCAAGCGGGTGGCGATCATCGGCACCGGCGCCACCGCGATCCAGTGCATCCCGCACCTGGCGCGCGACGCTGGCGAGCTGCTCGTGTTCCAGCGCACCCCCTCCGCGGTTGACGTCCGCAACAACGTGCCCACCGACCCGGACTGGTTCGCCACCATCGCCACGCCGGGCTGGCAGCAGCGGTGGCTGGAGAGCTTCACCGCCAACACCATGGGCGCGATGGCGATGGCCGAGGCCGAGGACCTCGTCATGGACGGCTGGACCGACATCGCCCGGCGGGTGAAGACCAAGCTGTTCGAGGCCACGTCCCGCGGCGGGTCCTTCGACGTCAGCACGCTGATGGAGGCCTTCGACGAGGCCGACTTCGAGAAGATGGAGGAGATCCGCGCCAGGATCGTCGGGGCCGGCGAGCCCGAGCCTTCGCCGGGGATGTCGATGCCATCGTCGAGGACCCCGAGACCGCGGCCGCGCTCAAGCCGTGGTACCGCCAGCTCTGCAAGCGGCCCTGCTTCCACGACGAGTACCTCCAGGCCTACAACCGGCCCAACGTGCGCCTGGTCCACACCGACGGCAAGGGCGTCGAGCGGATCACCGAGCGCGGCGTCGTCGCTCTCGGCACGGAGTACGAGGTGGACTGCATCATCTACGCCACCGGCTTCGAGGTCGGCACCGCGTACACCTCACGGGCGGGCTACGAGCCGGTCGGGCGGGGCGGCCGCGCGCTGAGCGAGCACTGGGCCGAAGGCATGCGGACCATGCACGGGCTGCACGTCAACGGGTTCCCCAACGCGTTCATCGTCCAGCTCACCCAGGGCTCGAACCACATCGCCAACGTGCCCCACAACCTCGCCGAGTCGGCCACGACGATCGCAGCCATCGTCGCCCATGCCGTCGAGCACGACCACCAGACCGTCGAGGTGAGCAGCGAGGCGGAGCAGGCGTGGCTCGACCTCATGCTCGGCGGCTCGATGTTCGGT
>Ga0247717_1000051_pt1 | contig 31760 bp, 21 predicted proteins | sample 24E_NmetaG_FD_189047 | JGI IMG/M metagenome (GOLD analysis project Ga0247717, IMG submission 189047) | Soil microbial communities from hillslope of Landscape Evolution Observatory, University of Arizona, Oracle, AZ, United States - 2-4-E_N | ecosystem: Engineered > Artificial ecosystem >... | reverse complement strand
GCATAAGGGAGCTTGACTGCGAGACCTACAAGTCGAGCAGAGACGAAAGTCGGGCTTAGTGATCTGGTACCTCCGAGTGGAAGGGGTATCACTCAACGGATAAAAGCTACCCCGGGGATAACAGGCTTATAGGGTCCAAGAGTTCACATCGACGACCCTGTTTGGCACCTCGATGTCGGCTCGTCGCATCCTGGGGCGGAAGTACGTCCCAAGGGTTTGGCTGTTCGCCAATTAAAGCGGTACGTGAGCTGGGTTCAGAACGTCGTGAGACAGTTCGGTCTCTATCCATCGCGGGCGTAGGGAACTTGAAAGGAGCTGCTCCTAGTACGAGAGGACCGGAGTGGACGAACCTCTGGTGTGCCAGTTGTCCTGCCAAGGGCATCGCTGGGTAGCTATGTTCGGTTGGGATAAGCACTGAAAGCATCTAAGTGCGAAGCTCGCCTTGAGATGAGGTTCCCCACCGGGTCAACCGGGTAAGACCGCAGGGAGATCACCTGTTTGATAGGCGGCATGTGGAAGCTGGGCAACCAGTGAAGCTGAGCCGTACTAATGGTCGAGGGCTTGACCTCTTTCAGCAGCCCACCCATGGGCAGCTGTCGGAGGGTCCGTGGACATCGCCGTTCGCGTCAGGCAGAAGCCGAAGGTCATCGATGCGCCGCGAGGCGCCTGGTCACGTCAGCACTTGCGCAGGGGATCCTGGTGACCCCAGCGGAGAGGCCACACCCGTTCCCATCCCGAACACGGCAGTTAAGCTCTCCAGCGCCGAAGATACTGAGGGGGTAGCTCCTCGGGAAAATAGGTCGTCGCCGGGATCCCTTGCACTTTCTGCGAATCGATGAACGCCCACCATCCGGTGGGCGTTTTGGATTCCCGCGACGACACGCATGGAACTTCAACGTTGGCAGGATCGGCAGAAGTTCGTCTCTGAGCCGCCGGCCTTGACCGAGCTGATCGGCGTGCCGCAGCGCGGGCAGGGCTGGCCGCCCTTCGCGTGCACGCTCAGAAACCCGCGCTGCTCGACCTCCAGCCGGGGCGGCACCAGCTGGCGCAGCGCAGCGATCGCCCACGCCATAACCTCGCCCGTCGCCTCGTACAGGGCATCAACTTCCTCGGCGGTCAGCGAGGCGCGCGTCCGATATGGCGCCAGCCTGGCCGTCCACAGGATCTCATCGCTGTAGGCGTTGCCGATGCCGGCCACGAAGGCCTGGTTGCGCAGCAGGTTCTTCAACTCGCCACTGTGCCGGCCAATGCGCCGTCGCCACTCGTCGAGCGTCAGCGCGGGGTCGTCGGCATCCGGGCCCTGCTCCTGAAACCCGGCAACCGAGCGCTCGATCCCCGCCGGCAGGACGTACAGCTTGCCCATGCGCGTGGCGTCGCGATAGCGCAGCTCGATTGGGCTGCCTGACGGCGGCAGCCAATCTGCCTCGGCCAGCCAGGCAGCGGCCGGCGCCGCCTCGGCTGTGCGCGGCGCGAACGACAGCGCAGCTGCCGCTTTCGGCCAGGGCTTGATGTCCGGTCCCGCCAGCCCCAGCCGTCCGCTGAGCATCGCATTGACGACCAGCCGATCCCGTTCCAAGGCAAACGTCAAGAACTTGCCACGCCGCGTGACGCTGTGAAGACGCTGGCCGGCAAGCGCCCGGATCTCCGCTGGCGTCCCACGCACGACCAGCGGCTCATGCACGACCGCCTGCTCGAGCGGGCGGCCGGCGAGGCCGGCATGCAGCGCATCGGCGAGGATCGCCAGGTCAGGCAGCTCTGGCACGGCCGGCGATTGTAGCCCGCAGATCGTGCGTGGTACCATGCGCGGGCCCTGCGGGGAAACAGCGAGAAGAGCGCGCACGTGCCGACGTACGAAGGAGTCTGACGAGCCCACTGATCCACACGGTCCCAGACCACCACGGACGATGGCCCGGGCGTTTGGCTCGGGCTCTTTGTTTGTCCGGGGAGCAAACCTGAGGAGAAGAAGCAAGTTGACAGCAGAGCGCGTGGATGAGGAGACGGCTGAGCCATCAGCCGCAGAGTCCACCGAGACCGCGGCACAGCCCGCGGACACCACTGACAGTTCGGTGCCGGCGGTTGAGTCCGACGCTACCGCCGAGGCCTTCCCGACCGCCGCCGATGGCGCCGCGCTGACTGGCACCGCCGACCCCAGCCCTGAGGCTGCGATCGGCGCGAGCGGCGCTCGCCCGCTGGGCGATGCCGAGGAGCTGGCTGCCAAGGCCGATGCGGCCGTCGAAGATATGGCCGAGCAGCGCGCCGAGGCTGAGGCCGCCGCCATGACCGGTGAGGCTCACGCCGACGAGCAGGCGCCCGCCGAGAGCTCCGGCGCCGAGGCGACCATGGCCGCCGCGGCCGCCCCCGCTCAGGAAGCCGTCACCGCCGAGCCGCCGGCTGCCGAGGCGCCTGATCCTGAGACCGCCGCCGGCACCGCTGATGCCCATATGGCCACCGAGCCCGAGCCGGCCGCCGAGGCCGAGCCAGCCACCGAGGCGGAGCCAGCCACCGAGGCCGAGCCAGCCACCGAGGCTGATCCCACAGAGGCCGAGCCAGCCACCGAGGCTGAGCCCACCGACGCCGAGCCCCCCGAGGCACCCGCAGCCAAGCGCCGCGCCGTGCCCGACGGCCCCGAGCCAACGACCATGGAGGAACTGCTCAACGAGCAGGAAGGCGAGATTCGCAGCCTCAAGCATGGCGATGTCGTCGAAGGCAACGTTGTTCGCATCGACAAGGACGAGATCCTGGTCGATATCGGTGCCAAGTCCGAGGGCGTCGTCAGCAACCGCGAGCTGTACGGCCGCAACGCGGAGACGCAGCCCAAGCTGAACATCGGCGACACCGTGCTCGTCTACGTGCTCCAGCCAGAGTCGCCGGAGGGCCACGCCGTCCTCTCGCTGCGCCGCGCCGGGCTCGAGCGCAAGTGGCGCGCGATGCAGGAGCAGCTCGACGCCGGCACGATCATTGAGGCGCCGGTAATCGACCACAACAAGGGCGGCCTCATCGTCGACTGCGGCATCCGCGGCTTCGTGCCAATCAGCCAGATCGTCGACTTCCCGCGCCGGCCGCAGAACGAGCAGCCGCGCGACGCGGCCCAGGAGATCGCGGAGAAGCTGCAGCCCTACGTCGGCCGCAAGCTGCGCCTCAAGATCCTCGAGGTCAACCGCAAGGCCAACCGCCTGATCCTGTCGGAGAAGGTCGCGCTCTACGAGGAGCGGCGCGAGAAGCGCGACGAGCTGTTCAGCAGCCTGCAGGTCGGCCAGAAGGTGACCGGCACCGTTCGCTCGATCGCGCCGTTCGGCGTGTTCATCGACCTCGGCGGCATCGACGGCCTGGTCCACAAGAGCGAGCTCTCGTGGAACAAGGTCAACAATCCCGAGGCCGGCTACAAGATCGGCGAGGAAGTCGAGGCTGAGGTCATCGACATCAACCACGAGCGCGGCCGGATCAGCCTGTCGATCCGTCGCCTTCAGCCGGATCCGTGGCACTCGTCGGTGGCTGACCTCAAGGTTGGCGACCTGATCGATGGCGCCGTGACCAAGATCGTCAACTTCGGCGCCTTCGTGCGCGTTCGTGACGGCCTGGAAGGCCTGATCCACATCAGTGAGCTCTCGCACCAGCGCGTCGTCCATCCCGGCGACGTCGTCCACGAGGGCCAGCGCCTCAACCTGAAGGTCATCTCGCTCGACTCGGAGCGCCATCGGCTCGGGCTCAGTCTCAAGCAGGCCGAGGAAGAGCCCGCCCCGCGTCCGGAGCGCGAGCGCCGGCCGCGCCAGGAGCGCGGCCCCGGCTACGACGCGTCGCAGGCGGTGCAGGAGCCGGAGGGCGGCATCGACAACACGCTCGCCGCGGCTTTCGCCCAGGTTCGCCAGCAGATAGAGCAGACGGAGGCGGCCCGCCGCGACGGGGAAGCAGCCGACGACGCCGAGTCCGCCGAAACGACCGCCGAGCCCGCCGAGTCCGCCGAAACGACCGCCGAGCCCGCCGAGACCGCCGCGCCCGCTGCGAGCACTGACGAGCCCGCCGATACCGCCGCGCCCGCTGCGAGCACTGACGAGCCCGGCGCCGAGACCACCGCGCCCGCTGCCAGCACTGACGCGACCCCGGCCGACGTGCCTCCTGCAGAGGAGGTCCCGGCCGCCGAGGACAGCGCCGCCGAAGAGCCTGCGGCAGCCGAGACAACGGCCGCCACGGAAGTCTCGGCCGGGGCTTCGGCCGAGACCGCCGGCGCTACCTCACAGCCCGAAGGCAGCGCCGGAGCCGCCCCGGCCGAGGGTGCCGATGTGGCCGCCGACGAGGCGAAGCCGGCACGCCGAGGCCGCACCAAGAAGGCCGCCGAGCCGGTCGAGGAGGCCGCCGCGCCCGTCGCCCACACATCGGACGAGCCCGCCGAAGGCAGCTCCGAGGCCGCTCCGGCCGACGGCGCCGACACTGAGCCCGCCCAGGACTGACTCGCCTGCCCGGGCCCTCCGGGGCGCCGGGGCCGCGCGACCGTTCGCATTTCTTTAGGTATTCGATGTCGCCTTTGGGGCCCGCATGCGCCCTCGAGGCGTCATGATGGGTTGGCCAGGCGGTCACGGGCCAGTCCCAATGACCCATCGCAACAGGACCGTCGGGCGGTCGGAGCATTCGAGCTGGGTGCTACGATTCTGGTTCAGGGTGCTGGGGGGCGCTTCAGTGGGGACACAGGCTTCGTTTGATGGATCGGTTCGACAAGTTCACTGACCGGGCGCGCAAGGTGCTGACGCTGGCCCAGGATGAGGCGCAGCGGTTCAACCACAACTACATCGGCACCGAGCACCTGCTGCTGGGCCTCGTCCGCGAGGGCGAGGGCGTGGCCGCGCGCGTGCTGGAGAACATGAACGTCGAGCTGGCCAAGGTGCGCACGGCGGTGGAGTTCATCATCGGTCGCGGCGATCGGCCGGTCGTCGGCGAAGTCGGGCTGACGCCGCGCGCCAAGCGGGTCATCGAGCTGGCCATCGACGAGGCGCGTCGGCTGGGCCACAACTACATCGGCACTGAGCACCTGCTGCTCGGCCTCGTTCGCGAAGGCGAGGGCATCGCCGCCGGCGTCCTCGAGTCCCTTGGCGTCAACCTGGACAAGGTGCGCCACGAGGTCATCCGCGTGCTTTCGCAGTCGAGCGCCAGCGGGCCGACGAGCGAGACCAAGCGGGCGAGCAAGACGCCGACTGTCGACCAGCTGGGCATCAACCTGACCGATGCTGTTCGCGCTGGCAAGATCGACCCGGTCATCGGCCGCGAGAAGGAGATCGAGCGGGTCATCCAGATCCTGTCGCGCCGGACCAAGAACAATCCGGCTCTGATCGGCGAGCCGGGCGTCGGCAAGACCGCCATCGCCGAGGGGCTGGCCCAGCGCATCGTCGCCGGTGACGTTCCGGAGACACTGCTCGACAAGCGCGTGCTGACCCTCGACATCGGCTCGCTCGTCGCCGGCACCAAGTACCGTGGCGAGTTCGAGGAGCGGCTCAAGAAGATCATCGAGGAGCTGCGCAACACCTCCGACGCGGTGCTCTTCATCGACGAGCTGCATACGCTCGTCGGCGCCGGCGCCGCCGAGGGCGCGATCGACGCGGCCAACATCCTCAAGCCGCCGCTCGCGCGGGGCGAGCTGCAGTGCATCGGCGCCACGACGCTCGACGAGTACCGCAAGTACATCGAGCGCGACGCCGCCCTCGAGCGCCGCTTCCAGCCGGTCATGGTCGAGGAGCCCACGCTCGAGCAGACGATCGACATCCTGTTCGGCATCCGCGAGCGCTACGAGGAGCACCACAAGGTCAAGATCACCGACGAGGCCGTGCGCGCGGCGGCCGACCTGTCGATCCGCTACATCACCGATCGCCACCTGCCCGACAAGGCGATCGACCTGATCGACGAGGCGGCCAGCCGCGTCCGCCTGCGCCACAGCTCGACCCCGCCCGAGCTCAAGGACGCACAGCGCGAGGTCGACCGGGTCACGCGCCAGAAGGAGACGGCGATCAGCGACCAGGACTATGAGGTTGCCGCCGGACTGCGCGACGAGGAATCCGCGGCACGCGAGAAGCTCGACCAGGAGCGCGAGAAGTGGCAGGCCCAGCAGGGCGACGAGCTGGCCCAGGTGACCGACGAGGACATCGCCCAGGTCGTGGCCATGTGGACCGGCATCCCGGTCACGCGCATCGCCCAGGAGGAGTCGGAGCGACTGCTCCAGATGGAGGACGCGCTGCACAAGCGGGTCATCGGTCAGCAGGAGGCGATCGAGACCGTGTCGCGGGCCGTCCGCCGAGCGCGCGCCGGCCTGAAGGACCCCAAGCGGCCGATCGGCTCGTTCATCTTCCTCGGGCCCACCGGCGTGGGCAAGACGGAGCTTGCCAAGAGCCTGGCCGAGTTCATGTTCGGCTCAGAGGATTCGCTGATCAAGATCGACATGTCCGAGTTCATGGAGCGCCACAACGTCAGCCGCCTCGTCGGCGCGCCGCCAGGCTACGTTGGCTTCGAGGAGGGCGGCCAGCTGACGGAGGCCGTGCGCCGAAAGAGCTACTCGGTGGTGCTGCTCGACGAGATCGAGAAGGCCCATCCGGAGGTCTTCAACATCCTGCTCCAGATCCTCGAGGACGGCCACCTCTCGGACGCCAAGGGCCGGCGTGTCGACTTCCGCAACACGGTCATCATCATGACCAGCAACCTTGGTGCGAAGTCGCTGCTCAAGGACACCAGCCTGGGCTTCCGGCCGGTCGCCGCCGACCACGACGCGATGGCCGAGCAGCAGTACGACCGGATGAAGGAGAAGGTCCTCGACCAGCTCAAGTCGCAGTTCCGGCCCGAGTTCCTGAACCGCGTCGACTCGGTCGTCGTTTTCCGCTCGCTCCAGATCGACGAGATCCGCGAGATCGTCGACCTGATGCTCGCCCGCGTCCGCGACCGGATGCGTGCCCAGCAGCTAGAGCTCGAGGTCACGCAGGAAGCCAAGGACCACATCATCAAGCTCGGCTACGACGTCGACTATGGCGCCCGGCCGCTGCGCCGCGTCCTGCAGAACATGGTCGAGGACCAGCTCGCCGAGGCCCTGCTGCTGGGCAAGTTCCAGCCGGGCATGACCATCCTCCTGGACAAGGGCGAGGACACCGGACTCTCCATCGAGCCTGTCGCCGAGAAGACGCCCGTCGAGGCGCGCTGACCGATGTCGCGGCCCCAGAGCCGCTTCGTCTGTTCCGACTGCGCCGCAGTCAGCCTGCGCTGGGAAGGGCAATGCCGCACCTGCGGCGGCTGGAACACCCTCGTCGAGACCGTCGTCTCCGGCGCCGCCGCGAGGCGCGAGCGCGAGCGGTCGGCGCCCGTCGCCGCGCCGGCCACGACCACGCTGCTGGAGGCAGGCCCCACCGACCACGCCGCCCGCTTGAGCGTCGGCATCGGCGAGCTCGACCGCGTCCTGGGCGGCGGCCTCGTCGCCGGCTCGCTGGTGCTGCTCGGTGGCGAGCCCGGGATCGGCAAGTCGACGTTGCTGCTCGCCCTTGCCGGCGCCGTCGGCGGCCCCGTGGTCTATGCCTCGGGCGAAGAATCGGTCGGCCAGCTGGGCATGCGGGCGGCGCGCCTAGGGCTGGGCGAGCACGGCCGCGCCGGCGACGTGCACGCTCTCGCCGAGACATCAGTCGAGCGCATCCTCGCTGCCGCGGAATCCGCCCAGCCATCGCTGCTCGTCGTCGACTCGGTCCAGACGCTGACCGCGGACGAGCTCGAAGGCCCTGCCGGCTCAGTCGGCCAGGTGCGCGCCGCGGCCGCGCAGCTGCAGCAGTTCGCCAAGCAGAGTGGCGTGCCGGTGGTGCTCGTCGGCCACGTGACGAAGGACGGCACGCTCGCCGGGCCCAAGACGCTCGAGCATCTGGTCGACGTGGTGCTGACGCTCGAAGGCGACCGGTATGCCGGCCTGCGGCTGCTGCGCTCGTCCAAGAACCGCTATGGATCGACCGAAGAGATCGGCGTCTTCGAGATGGCCGCCGATGGGCTGCGCGAGGTCCCCGATCCGGGCCTGGCCTTCGTCGAGGCCCGCTCGCAGGCCGCGCCCGGAGTGTCCGTCGCGGCCACCCTCGAAGGCAGCCGGCCGCTGCTCGTCGAGGTCCAGGCGCTGGTCGCCCCGGCGGGCCAGGCAAATCCGCGCCGGACGGCGGCGGGCGTCGACCCGCAGCGCCTGGCGCTGCTGATCGCGGTGCTGGGCCGGCGCGCCGGCATCGGCCTGGCCAGCCACGACGTCTACGCCAGCCTCGTCGGCGGGGTCAGCATCGACGAGCCCGCGCTCGACCTGCCGCTGGCGCTCGCGCTCGCCTCCTCGCTGCGCGATCGGCCGCTGCTCGGCAGCACGGTCAGCGCCGGCGAGGTTGGGCTGACAGGCGAGCTGCGCGGCGTGAACGGCCTCGAGCGGCGGCTGCGCGAGGCGGCCCGGCTGGGCTTCGAGCGGGCGATCGTGCCCCGGCCCGCGGGCGGCGCGCGGGCTGCCCGCAACGAGCTGCCCGAGCGTGTCGACGGGCTGAAGGTCGTCGGCGTCGAGACGCTGCGCGAGGCGCTGGCCGCGGCTCTCGCGCCACCGGCAGGCCCGTCCGGCGAGGTGCGCCAGGCGAGAGTTCCAGTGCTCGACCGGACGGGGAGCCCGGCCAGCGGTTAGATTGCCCGCATGGAGGGCCCCTTCGCCGACGCGGTGATCGTCGCCGCCGGCGCCAGCCGGCGCATGGGCGGCACGGACAAGCTGGACGCGGATCTACTCGGGCGGCCGCTGCTCGCATGGGCGGTCGAGGCGATGGCGCGAGCCGGATCGGTCGGCAGGCTGGTCGTGGTGAGCGCCGCCGACCGGCTCGACAAGCTGCGAGCCGCCGACTGGCTGGCCGGCGCCGCGCACGGCCGACCGCTCGAGATCGTCGCCGGCGGTGCCCAGCGCTCAGATTCCGTGCGTGCTGGCGTCGCCCGCTGCAGCGCCGAGGTTGTGCTCGTCCACGACGGCGCACGGCCATTGGCCAGCCCGCGGCTGGTCGACGCAGTAGCCATGGCGGCCGCCCGTCACGGCGCCGCCATCCCAGTCGTGGCAGTGGCCGATTCGCTGCGCCGGATCGACGACGCCGGCTGGGTCAGCGGAACGGTCGAGCGCGAAGGCGTGGCAGCCGCCCAGACGCCGCAGGGCGCCCGGCGAGAGCTGCTCGAGGCTGCTTTTGCCGCCGCCGGTGGTGCGTCTTTCACCGACGAGGCGGCGCTCCTCGCGAGTGCCGGCACACCGGTCAGCGTCGTCGAGGGTGAGCCGTCGAACCTGAAGGTCACGCGGTCGTCAGACCTGGAGCTCGCCGGCGCGCTGCTCGCCGGTCGTGCCGGCGGCGGTGATCACGGCAGTGGGCAGGCGGTGACCGGCTTCGGTCAGGACAGCCATCCGTTCGGGCCGGGCGACGGGCTGTGGCTGGGCGGCGTGCTGATCGACGAGGCGCCGCGCCTGTACGGCCACTCGGACGGAGATGTCGCTCTGCACGCCCTGGCCAGCGCGCTATTGGCCGGGATCCGCGGCGGCGACCTGGGCCGGCGCTTCCCGCCAACAGATCCGGCGACGGCCGGCGCGCCCAGCGCAAGCCTGCTCTCGGCCGTGCTGAACGACGTCCGGGCGGCAGGGCTACGGCCGCGGTCGGCGCAGGTCAGCCTGCTCGGTGCTCGGCCGCGACTTGGAGCCGCGCGGCTGGACGCGATGCGCGCGCGGATCGCCGAGCTGCTCGAAGTTGACGAGTCGGACGTCGCGGTCATCGCCTCGAGCGGCAACCTCGGTGGGCCCGAGGGCGCCGGGCTGGTCGTCAGCGCGACCGCGTTCGTCACGCTCGCCACCCGATGAGCCTGCGCCTGACCAACACCCTCGGCGGCGCGGTCGAGGAGCTCGAACCGCTCGAGCCGGGCAGCGTGCGCATGTACTCCTGTGGGCCGACCGTCTACGGACCGGCGCACATCGGCAACTTCCGCTCATTCCTCTTCGCCGACCTGCTGCGCCGGTATCTCGGCTGGTCGGGCTACCGGGTCACGTGGGTGCTGAACATCACCGACGTAGACGATAGGATCATCCGCGACCTCGGCGAAAAGGGCGGCACCCTCGACGAGCTGACGGCGCCGCACATCGAGCGCTTCCTGGCCGACCTGGACCGCCTGCGCGTGACCCGGCCTGACGTCATGCCGCGGGCGACCCAGCACATCGCTGAGATGGCGGCGCTCATTGCCAGCCTGCTCGAGCGCGGCCACGCCTACCGCACCGACGACGGCTCGATCTTCTTCCGCATCTCCTCGTGGCCGCATTACGGCCGGCTGGCGCGGCTCGATCCCGGCCAGCTGGCGCAGGGCGAGCGCGTGGCGGCCGACGACTACGGCAAGGACGACGTTCGCGACTTCGCCCTCTGGAAAGGCCCGCGCGAAGGTGAGCCCTCCTGGCAGACCGAGATCGGCGAGGGCCGGCCAGGCTGGCACATCGAATGCTCGGCGATGAGCATGAGGTACCTCGGCCAGTCGTTCGATATCCACACCGGCGGCATAGACCTGATCTTCCCGCACCATGAGAACGAGATCGCGCAGTCGGAGGCGGCGACGGGGATGCCTTTCGTCAGCACCTGGCTGCACTGCGCCCACCTCCAGATGGGTGGCGCAAAGATGGCCCGTCGCGAGGGCAACATCGCCCGGCCGGACGAGGTCCTCGCCCTTGGCTACCGGCCGGCCCACCTGCGCTACGCCCTGCTGGCGACGCACTACCGCGCACCGCTCGAGTACAGCGAGGAGGCGCTCGACCATGCCCGCGCCGCCGTCGCGCGATTGACCACGGCGGTCCTGGCGCTCGACGCTTATGTCGAGGAACGGCCGGCGGATACGTCACTGGAAGGCCTGCTTGCCAACGCGCGCACGTCGTTCAAGGGCGCGATGGACGATGATCTGAACATGTCAGCAGCATTGGCGGCGGTCTTCGACCTCGTGCGCGACCTCAATCGGCGAATGGACGAGCGCAGCCTCTCGACGGCCGACGCGCGCCGGGCGGCCGCAGCACTGCGTGACCTGGACACCGTCCTCGCCGTGCTCGACGAGCCCGGGTCCCTGCCACCGGGCGCCGAGGAGCTGCTCGAGAGCCGGGCGGCGGCGCGGGCGGCACGCGACTGGGCGGCTTCGGATCGGCTGCGCGACGAGCTCGCGGCGATGAAGGTGACCGTCGAGGACACGCGCGACGGACAGCGCTGGCGGGTGGGCGGCACAGATGGCTGACCGCGACGGACCGCGCGACCGGCGCGACTTCGATCCGCAGCGACCTCGCCGTGGCGGCTTCGACCGGCCACGCCGCGAATTCGACCGCGGCCCTGGTGGCGGCCCGCGCCGCAGCTTCGAGGGGCCGGGTCGGGGCGGCAGCGGGGCACGCCCTGCCTTCGAGCGCCCGCGGCGCGATTCAGACGGTCCGCGCCGCCAGTTCGATGGTCCGCGCCGCGACTTCGATCGGCCGCGGCGCGACTTCGCGCGGCCGGGACCGGGTTTCAACCGGCCTGGGCCAGGGTTCGACCGGCCGCGCCGTGACTTCGATCGTCCGTCAGATGAGGATCGACCAGACCAGGCAGGCGGCGCCGAGGTCGGCGTCGATCGGCCATTCGCCAGACCGCGCGGCAGCGGCTTCGGCCGCCCCCCGGAGCGGCGCGGCCCTGGGCGGCCACCGACTCGGCCACCGTACCGCGGCGGCCCTCCGCGCCCTGCCGGGCCGGCGCGCAGCGACTTCCTGGGCGAGGGCGAGGAGCTGATCGCCGGCCGCCGGCCGGTCGGCGAGGCATTCGCCGCCCGCCGCCAGGCGAGGCGGCTGATCGTCGTGCCCGAGCGCCGGGCGGCGCTCGAATCGCTCGTCCTTCACGCGACGACTCTCCGGCTGCCCGTCGTCGAGGTCGAGGGCGGGACGCTCACCTCGCTGACCGGCTTCGACGGCCATCAGGGAATCGCGCTGGTGGTCGCCGCGCGCCCGCCGGCCAGCGTCGACGATATCGTCGCCCGCGCCCGCGCCCGCGACGAGCAGCCATTCGTGCTCGTCCTCGATTCGCTCGAGGACCCGCAGAACCTGGGCACGCTGCTGCGCAGCGCCGAGGCGTGCGGCGTGCACGGCGTCGTCTACCCGACGCGCCACGCCGCGCCGCTGACCGCGGCCGCGGTGAAGTCGTCCGCCGGCGCGACCGAGCACCTGCTGCTGGCGGCGGTCGACAACCTGCCCGGGACCCTGGCCGACCTGCGTGCCGCCGGCTTCCGCCTGGTAGGGGCCGACGAAGGTGCCGGCCTGCGCTACTCGGAGGCCGATTTCCGCGGTCCGCTGGCGCTGGTCGTGGGCAGCGAGGAACGCGGCATCTCAGGCGCGCTGCGCCGCCGGCTGGACATGACCGTCCGCATCCCGATGCGCGGCCGGGTGGCCTCGCTCAACGCCGCTGTCGCCGGCTCAGTGCTGCTCTTTGCCGCGGCCGATCAGCGCGGCGCGCCCGAGACCGGCGACCGGCCCCCCTTCGACGACCCGCCGCCAGCCGCCGAAGTGGATGAGCCCGTCGCTGATAGCGAGGTGGCGACCGAGCCGGCGAGCCAGACCGCGACCGAGCCGGCGAGCCAGACCGCGACCGAGCCCGCGAGCGAGAAGGCGCCTGAGGGCGCTACGCCAGAGCCGGCCGACGAGGGCGCGCTGCTGCCCGACGACGCTACCTCCACCGGCGACGGCGAGGAGGGCGAGCAAGAGGCCTGATGGGCGCTGCGCATCGAAACGGCCTTGCTGCCCTCGCGGCGGCCAGGTGGTCCGAATTGGCACGCCTGCTGTATCATTGCCGATCGCGCCGACGTAGCTCAATTGGTAGAGCAGCGGTTTTGTAAACCGCCGGTTCCGGGTTCGAGTCCCGTCGTCGGCTCCACAATCGAATAGCACTGCGTGCCCATGTCACCATCGGGCCCGGCTCGAGGCGCGCAGGATCGTGGGTAGGTTGAGCAGGTGGTGAGCTCCGCTGACTGTAGATCAGCCGTCTTCGACTGTGGGGGTTCGATTCCCTCCCTGCCCACCACCAAACACCCGGCACCCGTCGGGCCCACATAGCTCAGCTGGCAGAGCACTTCCTTGGTAAGGAAGAGGTCATGGGTTCAAGTCCCATTGTGGGCTCCATCCCCCAAGCCCCACCCTGAGCAAGTCGCCGTGAGGTGACGCGCCCAAGGAGGCACGAGAAGGACAGATGGCCAAGAAGAAGTTCGAGCGCAACAAGCCTCACGTCAACATCGGCACGATCGGTCACATCGACCACGGCAAGACGTCGCTCACCGCGGCGATCAGCAAGTACCTCGCGCTGAAGGGCTCGGCCGAGTACCGCGCCTTCGATTCGATCGACAACGCGCCAGAAGAGCGCGAGCGCGGGATCACCATCGCCATCGCCCACGTCGAGTACGAGACCGAGCAGCGCCACTACGCCCACGTCGACTGCCCGGGCCACGCCGACTACATCAAGAACATGATCACCGGCGCGGCGCAGATGGACGGCGCGATCCTGGTCGTCGCCGCGACCGACGGCCCGATGCCCCAGACGCGCGAGCACATCCTGCTCGCCCGCCAGGTCGAGGTGCCCTACATCGTCGTCTTCCTCAACAAGGTCGACATGGTCGATGACCCCGAGCTGCTCGAGCTGGTCGAGCTCGAGGTCCGCGAGCTGCTCTCCAAGTACCAGTTCCCGGGCGACGAGGTGCCGGTCATCCGCGGCTCGGCGCTGAAGGCGCTCGAGGCGCCGGACAATCCCGACGACGAGGCCTACAAGCCCATCGCCGAGCTGATGGATGCGGTCGATTCGTACATCCCCACGCCTGAGCGGGCGGTCGACAAGCCGTTCCTGATGCCGGTCGAGGACGTCTTTGGCATCAAGGGCCGCGGCACCGTCGCCACCGGCCGCGTCGAGCGCGGCATCGTCAAGGTCGGCGAGGAGGTCGAGATCGTCGGCATCCGCGACACGCGCAAGGTCGTGGTCACCGGCGTCGAGATGTTCAAGAAGCTGCTCGACGAGGGCCAGGCGGGCGACAACGTCGGCCTGCTGCTGCGCGGCATCGAGCGCGACGACATCGAGCGCGGCCAGGTGCTGGCCAAGGCCAACTCGGTCAAGCCGCACACCAAGTTCACCGCCCGCGTGTACGTCCTGACGCGTGAGGAGGGCGGCCGCCACACCCCCTTCTACAACGGCTACCGGCCGCAGTTCTACCTGCGCACGACTGACGTCACCGGCGCCATCAGCCTGACCGGCGGCGCCGAGATGGTGATGCCCGGCGACAACGTCGACATGGACGTCGAGCTGATCACCCCGATCGCGCTCGAGACCGGCCAGCGCTTCGCCATCCGCGAGGGCGGCCACACCGTCGGCGCCGGCGCGATCACCCAGATCCACGAGTAGGACGGCATGGCCAAGGCTGAGAACCGCCCCGTCATCCACCTTGCCTGCACTGAGTGCAAGGAGCGGACGTACGCGACCGAGAAGAACAAGAAGAATGACCCCAATCGCATCGAGCTCAAGAAGTTCTGCCCGCGCTGCCGTAGGCATACGCTCCATCGCGAGGCAAAATAGATGCGGCCTAGGCGCGTAGCTCAATTGGTAGAGCACCGGTCTCCAAAACCGGCGGTTGCAGGTTCGAGTCCTGTCGCGCCTGCCACCTCATCCCAGTCGAGGTAGATCCACTTGACCCGCTTCCGGCGCTTCGTCGGCGAATCCTGGTCCGAGCTGAAGAAGGTGACCTGGCCGACCCGCGAGCAGACGCGCAACCTGACCGTGCTGGTCTTCGTGATCAGCACCATCGTCGGCATCTACATCGCCGTCTTCGACCTGCTGTTCACCCAGCTGGTCGGCTTGCTGGCGCAGATCACATGACCGAGCTCGAGACCCCGACGCGCGCGCCTGAGAAGCGCTGGTACGTCATCCACACCTACTCCGGCTACGAGAAGAAGGTCAAGACCAACCTCGAGCACCGGATCGAGTCGATGGGCATGGAGGACCGGATATTTCAGGTGCTCGTGCCGGAGGAGGACGAGATCGAGATCCGCTCGGGCCAGCGGGTGACCGTCCAGAAGAAGGTCTACCCGGGCTACGTGCTGGTCGAGATGATCCTCGACCCCGATTCGTGGTTCGTCGTACGCAACACCCCCGGCGTGACCAGCTTCGTCGGCGGCGGCAACATCCCCGGCAGCCGCAACGAGCCCGTGCCGCTCGAGGAGCACGAGGTCAAGCAGATCCTGCGCCAGATGGGCGTCGAGACGCCCAAGTACCGCGTCGCCTTCACCAAGGGCCAGAGCGTGCGCGTGACCGACGGCCCGTTCGCCGAGTTCATCGGCACGGTCGACGAGGTCAACCCCGAGCGCAACAAGCTCAAGGTGCTGGTCAGCATCTTCGGCCGCGAGACACCCGTTGAGCTCGACTTCCTTCAAGTCGAGAAGCTCTAGAAAGGACCGCCCAGCCCCGTGGCCAAGAAGATTCGCACCGTGCTGACGCTCCAGCTGCCTGCCGGCAAGGCAACGCCCGCCCCGCCGGTCGGCACCGCGCTGGGCCCGCACGGCATCAACATCGTCGAGTTCACCAAGAGCTACAACGAGAAGACCGCCGCCCAGTCCGGCCAGGTCATCCCGGCCCAGATCACGATCTACGAGGACCGCTCGTTCACCTTCGTGCTCAAGACGCCGCCGGCGGCGGACCTGCTGCGCAAGGCGGCCGGCATCGAGAAGGGCTCAGGCACCGCCGGCCGCGAGTCGCTGGGCACGGTCACGCGCAGCCAGCTGCGTGAGATCGCCCAGATCAAGATGGCTGACCTCAACGCCAACGATGTCGAGAGCGCGGCACGGATCATCGAAGGCACCGCCCGCTCGATGGGCATCGAGGTCGTCCAGTAAGCAGCGTCGCTCGTGGCGCCCGCACACCCCGCGGCAGAGAGGGGAGGCCCTGACCGGGCCGCCAGCAGGAGACATACAGATGGCCGATCACGGCAAGAAGTACAAGCAGGCGACCGCGCAGGTCGACCGCAGCCAGCTCTACGGGCCCGATCAGGCCGTCGAGTTGCTGAAGGAGACGAGCTTCGTCTCATTCGACGCCACCGCTGAGGCGCACATTCGCCTGGGCGTCGACCCGCGCCATGCCGACCAGATGGTCCGCGGCACGGTCGTGCTGCCTCACGGCACCGGCAAGCGTGTCCGCGTTGTCGTCTTCGCCCAGGGTGAGAAGGCGCAGGAGGCCTTGCGCGCCGGGGCTGACGAGGTCGGTGGCGAGGACGTCGCCAAGCGCATCGAGGGCGGCTGGCTCGACTTCGACGTCGCCCTGGCCGCGCCGGACATGATGGGCATCGTCGGCCGGTTGGGCAGGATCCTTGGCCGCCGCGGCCTGATGCCCAACCCCAAGGCGGGCACGATCACATTCGACCTCGAGCGCGCGGTCAAGGAGGTCAAGGCCGGCCGCATCGAGTTCAAGGTCGACAAGGCGGGTATCATCCACGTCCCGTTCGGTCGGGTCAGCTTCGAGCCGGCCCAGCTGAGCGAGAACCTGGCCGTGCTGATCGACGCGATCAGCAGGGCGCGGCCCAGCGCCACCAAGGGCCAGTACTTCAAGAGCCTGACGGTCACATCGACGATGGGTCCCGGGATCCGCGTCGACGTACCGGCCGTGCTCGCTCAGGCGGCTGCCGCCTAGGGCGCAACATACGCGGGGCGGGCCTTCCGGGCGCCGTCTCCACAAGTGAAGATCGTTCCGCCGCAGACAGCGCTGCGTTTCCCGTGAGGGACTGAAATCGCCGGACCGGCCTCTGCCGGGCCCGGCGGGCACGCCGAGGCAGGGATAAGTCATCGGGCCTCCGCCCAGCGCCGTGTCGCGGCGCCGACTGACCCAGTGCGGAACCAAGCCGCAGGGTCGTCCGGCGCGCCGGGCGTCCAACATCTAGAAAGGAGGCCGCATGCCCACCGAAGCCAAGCGTGCGACGGTGGCCGAGCTGCGCGACGAGCTTGCCGGCAGCAATGCCGCCATCGTCGCCGACTACCGCGGGCTGACCGTTGGTGAGCTGGCGACCATACGCCGGGCGCTGCGCGAGCAGGGCATCCGCTACCGGGTCGTCAAGAACCGGCTGGCCAAGATCGCCGCGGCTGAGGCCGGACGCCAGGCACTCGTCGAGCTGCTCGACGGGCCAACCGGCCTGGCCGTCGGTGCGACCGACGAGGTCACGCTGGCCAGGACGTTCCTCGACGCGATCCGGCCGTATCGGACGGTCGCCGTTCGGGGCGCGGTCATCGGCGAGCGACGCATCGGCAGCGACGAAGTCACTCGGCTGGCAAGCCTGCCCCCGCGCGAGGTCCTGCTGGCCCAGCTGGCCGGCGGCATCGCCTCGCCGATGATCGGCCTGGCGTCAGTCATCTCGGCGCCATTGCGCAACCTCGGCTACGCCCTCTCGCAGCTGGCCGGCCAGCGCGAAGCGGCCAGCTGACCCCGCCAACGATCCCTAGCCTAGCCTTCATCTGAATAACGAAAGGAGTACCAGCCAGATGGCCACCAAGGTCACCCAGGAGGATCTGCTCGAGGCGATTGACGGCATGACCGTCCTCGAGCTGTCCGAGTTCATCAAGAAGTTCGAGGAGCGCTACGGCGTCACGGCCGCCGCGCCGGCCGCCGCCGCTGCCGCGCCGGCTGCTGCGCCGGCTGCCGGTGGTGCCGCCGCCGGTGGCGCGCCCGAGGAGCAGAGCGAGTTCAGCGCCGTGCTCAGCGAGGTCGGGCCCAACAAGATCCCGGTCATCAAGGTCGTGCGCGAGCTGACCGGCCTAGGCCTGAAGGAGGCCAAGGACCTGGTCGACGCCGCTCCGAAGCCGGTCAAGGAAGGCATCGCCCGCGAGGAGGCGGACAAGATCAAGGCCGCCCTCGAGGAGCAGGGCGCCAAGGTCGAGATCAAGTAGCCAGCTTCGAGCGACCCGTCCAGAAAGGGCCCGCCATGCGGCGGGCCCTTTCGATTCCCCGGCCTGCGCTGCTAGGCTCGCGCCGATGACCGACGCTGCCGTCACCATCCGCCCTCCTCGCCGGCTCCCGCCGCCCACGCCACGTGTCGCTTTGGTGATCGTCACGGCCGTGCTCGTGGGCGTGCTGCTTTACCTCGGCCGGCACGCCCTGACGCCGTTCATCATCGGCGGGCTGATCGTCTACATCCTCGACCCGGCCGTTGGCTTCGTGTCGCGTCTGCGCGTCGGCCGGCGGACCATCCCGCGCGGGCTGGCCGTGCTGATCGTCTACGTGATCAGCTTCGTGGTTGTCGTCGAGGCCCTCTCGCTACTGCTCTCGCCGCTGATCAACCAGCTGCTCGACTACATCCGCGACCTGCCCCGGCTGATGGCCTCGCTGGAGGCTGCGCTGGCGCAGCTGAGCCAGCTCTACACGTCGCTCGACCTGCCACCTCAGATCCGCGAGTTCATCGATCGTGCGCTGGTCGACCTTGGCGACGGCGCCGGCGACCTCGACTTCGGCTCGCTGCTGCCCCTGGCGCGAACCATCCTGGGCACGGCCGCCGGGTTCTTCGGCTTCGTGATCATCCCCATCTGGGCGTTCTACATCCTGCGCGATCGGGTTCGCCTGACGGAGCGCTTCGCAAGCGCGCTGCCGGCGGCATGGAGGGACGACGTCTGGTCAGTGCTGAGCATCGTCGAGCGCGTGTTCGGACGCTGGATCCGAGCCCAGCTGGTGCTGGGGCTGATCGTCGGCTTCGCCACCTGGCTGGGCCTGATGGCCCTCGGCTGGCTGGTCGATCCGCGCTTCGCCCAGTTCGCGATCCTGCTGGCGGTCATCGCTGGCATCCTGGAGCTGCTGCCGATTATCGGCCCGATCATCTCCATGATCCCGACGCTGCTCGTCGCGCTGACCACGTCCGATCCACTCGTCGCCGTGGCCGCCACGCTCGTGCTCTACACCGCCATCCAGCAGGTCGAGGGCGCGGTGCTGGTGCCCTGGATCCAGGGCGACGCTGTCCAGCTCCACCCCTCGGTGGTCATCTTCGTGCTCATTGTCGGCGGCTCCATCGCCGGCCTGATGGGCGCCATCCTGGCCATCCCATTGACCGCGGTCGGGATGGCCGTCTACCGCTACCTGTTCGCCCGGCTGAGCGACGACCCGCCACCGCCGGAGACCGAGCCGCCACCGGTCGGCGTCGAGCCGCCGCCGGTGGAGCCGGAGTCTGCCGACGACACGGAGGCGGCGGCTGATGCGGACGACCGTGCGCCGGGCGTTGGATCGGCGGATCGCGACAACGGGGAGTCCTGAGGCGGCCACCGCCGGCCGACGACGTGCGTCTGTTCACACTCGGTGAGGTAACGACAAAGCAAAGCCGCGCGGGGCGTCCCCAGGCGCCGTTTCTGAGCCCATTGTTCACGTACGACGAACAAACGGCCGCGCAACGGGCAAGCTGGTTACGCGCTCGGCGGCGAGTTGGTCGTTAGCTCACAGCCAGTGAACAGCGCGGCTGCCGACTGGGCTGTCTGACTTCCGAACGGTAGCGCTCGCTCGTTACCACTCACCAGTGGCCGTCAGGGGCGTGCCAGTGGTTTGGGGCTGCTACCCCGAACGCACCGTCTCTGACGATATGCGGTCCAGCCGATCCAGATCATGCTGAGCCAGTCTCGCGGAGCCTCTCGAACCCGTCGACGTCAGTCCGTGCTCAGACTGAATCGGCACTGGATGCTCGCGCGTTTGACAGCCCGGGCGTGGCTGCGTACAATGCCCGTTCGGTGAGCGCGGCCTCCACATGTCCTGGATCCCCGTCGACGGGTATGCCTGCCTGTCGGCGCGTCCCCGTGCCCGCCGTCAACGATACCCCAGCCAGTCACGCGACGATCGCCCGTTTTCTCTAGGAGCGCCTGCTGATGATGTCCCTCACCGAGCCGTCCCGGCGTGCCTCGCTCGGCGCCCCCGAGCGCAAGCGCTACGCCCGGATCCCAGAGGTCCTGCCCGTCCCGAACCTGATCGAGCTCCAGCTGGAGTCGTTCAATTGGTTCATCCAGAACGGGCTGCGCGACCTGCTCGATGAGATCAGCCCCATCCAGGACTTCACCGGCCGGGTTATGGAGCTGCGCTTCAAGGACTACGAGTTCGAAGAGCCCAAGTATTCCGAGCTCGAGTGCCGGACGCGTGACCTGACCTATTCCAAGCCGCTCTACGTCTGGGTCGAGCTGCTGATCAAGGAGACGGGCGAGATCCAGCGCCAGCGCGTCTACATGGGCGACTTCCCGTTCATGACTGACCAGGGCACGTTCATCATCAACGGCGCCGAACGTGTCGTGGTGAGCCAGCTGGTGCGCTCGCCCGGCGTGTACTACACCAGCGTCGAGGACCCGGCCACGGGCCGGCCGCTGTACAGCGCCAAGGTCATCCCCAACCGCGGGGCCTGGCTCGAGTTCGAGACCGCCGCCCGCGGCCAGCTGTACGTCAAGGTCGATCGCAAGCGCAAGCTCGAGGCGACCAAGCTGCTGCGCGCCGTCGGCTACGAGTCGAACGACGAGATGTCAGCGCTGTTCGGGCCGATCGACACCGGCGACACGCCGTACATCGCGGCCACGCTCGAGAAGGACGGCACCTCGACCCGCCAGGAGGCGCTGATCGAGGTCTACAAGAAGCTGCGCCCCGGCGACCCGCCGACCGGCGACAACGCCGAGAAGCTGGTCGAGAGCCTGTTCTTCAACTTCCGCCGCTATGACCTCGGCCGCGTGGGCCGCTACAAGCTCAACAAGAAGCTGTCCGGCGTCGCCGAGCGGCTGGGCTTCAACCTCTCAACCGAGCGGATCATCAGCAAGGAGGACATCGCCGCAATCGTCGGCCTGCTGATCGAGCGCAACAACGGCCAGGGTCGCCCGGACGACATCGACCACCTGGGCAACCGCCGCATCCGGGCCAATGGCGAGCTCATCCAGAACGCCTTCCGCGTCGGCCTGCTGCGCATGGAGCGCGTGGTCCGCGAGCGGATGTCGATCCAGGAGGTCGACAAGGCCACACCCAACGCGCTGATCAACATCCGACCGGTCGTGGCCGCCATGAAGGAGTTCTTCGGCGGCAGCCAGCTCAGCCAGTTCATGGACCAGACCAACCCGCTTGCCGAGCTGACCAGCAAGCGCCGCCTCTCGGCGCTCGGCCCGGGCGGCCTGTCGCGCGACCGTGCCGGCTTTGACGTCCGGGACGTGCACCACAGCCACTACGGCCGCATCTGCCCGATCGAGACCCCTGAGGGCCCGAACATCGGCCTGATCGGCTCGCTCGCGACCTACGGCCGGATCAACGAGTACGGCTTCATCGAGACGCCCTACCGGCGCGTCAAGCGGACCGTCGCCCACGACGACGCTGAGATCGCCAACGAGGTCGCCGATGTCGACGTGACCACCAAGTCCGGCTCGATCGTTCTGCGCAAGGGCCAGAAGATGACCAAGGAGGCCATCGCCGAGCTCAAGAAGCAGAAGGTCAGCGCCTTCCCCATCCGGCCGCGCGTGACTGACGAGATCGTCTATCTCGATGCGGAGGAGGAAGAGGAGCACCACGTCGCGCAGGCCAACGCGCCGCTCGACGAGGAAGGCCGCTTCGTCGAGGACCGCATCCCGGCGCGCTTCCGCGACGCCTTCCCCGAGGCCCGGCCGAACCAGATCGAGTACATGGATGTCAGCCCCAAGCAGGTCGTCTCGGTGGCCACGGCGCTGATCCCGTTCCTCGAGCATGACGACGCCAACCGCGCGCTGATGGGCTCGAACATGCAGCGCCAGGCGGTGCCGCTGCTCGAGCCGGAGGCACCCATCGTGGGCACCGGCATGGAGGCCAAAGCCGCCCAGGACTCGGGCCAGGTGCTCGTCGCCCGGCGCGGCGGCGTGGTCCTGTCAGTGACCGCCGAGCGGCTGGTCGTCGAGCCCTTCGACGGCAAGGCCGGCGAGCTCGACGAGTACCGCCTCGAGAAGTTCGTACGCAGCAATCAGGGCACGTGCATCAACCAGCGCCCGACCGTCCAGGTCGGTGACCGCGTCGAGGCCGGCGACCCGATCGCCGACTCCTCCTCGACGGACAACGGCGAGCTCGCCCTTGGGCGCAACATCCTGGTCGCCTTCATGAGCTGGGAGGGTGGCAACTACGAGGACGCGATCGTGATCAGCGATCGACTCGTCCGCGAGGACCTCTACACCAGCATCCACATCGAGAAGCACGAGATCGAGTCGCGCGATACCAAGCTCGGGCCAGAGGAGATCACCCGCGACATCCCCAACGTCGGCGAGGAGTCGCTCAAGGACCTCGACGAGGACGGCATCATCTATATCGGTGCCGAGGTCCAGCCGGGCGACATCCTGGTCGGCAAGATCACGCCCAAGGGCGAGACCGAGCTGACCGCGGAGGAGCGGCTGCTGCGCGCGATCTTCGGTGAGAAGGCGCGCGAGGTGAAGGACTCGAGCCTGCGCCTGCCGCATGGCGAGCGGGGCAAGGTCGTCGACGTTCGCGAATTCAACCGCGAGCGCGGCGACGAGCTGCTGCCCGGCGTCAACCGGCTGATCCGGGTGAGCGTCGCGGCCAAGCGCAAGATCAGCGTCGGCGACAAGATGGCCGGCCGCCACGGTAACAAGGGTGTGGTCGCCAAGATCCTGCCGCAGGAGGACATGCCCTTCCTGCCTGACGGCACGCCCGTGGACATCCTGCTCAACCCGCTCGGGGTGCCCTCGCGCATGAACATCGGCCAGATCCTCGAGACCCACCTCGGCTGGGCGCTGATGAAGCAAAGCCAGGACAGCGGGACCTCGATCAAGGCCGCGACGGCCGTCTTCGACGGCGCCAACGAGGACCAGATCAAGCAGGAGCTAGCCGCCGCCGGCCTGCCCGAGTCGGGCAAGGTCATGCTCCACGACGGCCGCACGGGCGAGCCGTTCGATCGCGAGGTGACCGTGGGCTACATCTACATGATGAAGCTGCACCATCTCGTCGAGGACAAGATCCACGCCCGCTCGACTGGCCCCTACAGCCTGATCACCCAGCAGCCGCTGGGCGGCAAGGCGCAGTTCGGCGGCCAGCGCTTCGGCGAGATGGAGGTCTGGGCGCTCGAGGCTTACGGCGCGGCCAACATCCTGCAGGAGCTGCTGACGGTCAAGTCGGACGACGTCATGGGCCGGGTCCAGACGTACGAGGCGATCGTGAAGGGCGAGGACATCCAGCCGCCCGGCGTGCCCGAGTCGTTCAAGGTCCTCATCAAGGAGCTCCAGAGCCTCGGCCTCAACGTCGAGATCCTCAACGAGAACGAGGAGGAGATCCAGTTCGCCGAGGACGCCTCGGCCTACCCACTGCCTGATCTCGGCGGGATCAACCTCGCCGGCTTCGAAGACTGATCGAGAACCCAGATCGCCTGGCGGCTGTCACGCCGGCAGGCATGCACCGCCGCTCGGGTCGTGTGAGCCGCGCGCGAGCCGCTCGGCACAGCCGCGCCTGACGAAGGAGAACCATGCTCGAGGTCAACAATTTCAACGCCATCCGCATCGCGCTCGCGTCGCCCGAGCAGATCCGTGACTGGTCAAAGGGCGAGGTCACCAAGCCCGAGACGATCAACTACCGCACCCTGCGGCCGGAAAAGGATGGCCTGTTCGACGAGCGGATCTTCGGCCCGTCTCGCGACTGGGAGTGCTACTGCGGCAAATACAAGCGCATCCGCTACAAGGGCATCATCTGCGACAAGTGCGGCGTCGAGGTCACGCGCGCCAAGGTCCGGCGCGAGCGGATGGGCCATATCCAGCTGGCCAGCCCGGTCAGCCACATCTGGTACTTCAAGGGCACGCCCAGCCGGCTGGGCATCCTGCTCGACATCAGTCCACGCAACCTCGAGCGCGTGCTGTACTTCGCGCTCTACATCGTCACCTGGGTCGACGAGGACGCCCGCGCGCGCATGCTTGCCCAGCTGGAGGAGGAGGCGGAGGGCCGCGGTGGCCGGGGCGGCAAGGCCCTAGCTGAGATGGAGGACGAGCTGCGCGGCGACTTCAACCGGCGCAGCGACGAGCTGAACGAGGGCCTGGCGACGCAGAAGCGTGAGCTCGAGGAGGCGCGCGCCGCGCGCACCGCAGAGCTGGTCGAGCGCCAGCAGGCGACCGAGGCTGCGCTGAAGGAGCTGGGCAAGCAGCCCGCCGCCGAGGCGATCGTCTTCGAGCCTACGGGGGAGGTCATCGTCGCCGCCGGCGAGCCCGCCGACAAGGCCGCCCAGGCGAAGCTCAAGAAGGCCGCCGCCGATGAGATCGAGCGTGTCAACTCGGAGATCCAGCAGCGCGAGGCGCTGGAGGAGGAGAACGTCCGCCGCCAGGTCGAGGACCTGCGGCTGCAGATGGACTCGGCACTCGAGGCCGAGCAGGAGCGGCTCAAGGGCGAGGCCGAGGGCGCCAAGGAGGAGATCCGCCGCGCGCGCGACGAGATCCAGAAGCTGCAGCCGGGCATGCTCCTGCCGGAGGCATCGCTCGACGGCTGGAACTACCGCGACCTCGACCGCAAGTACGGCGCCGGCGTCCGCGGCGGCGCCCGCCTGTTCGGCGCCGGCATGGGCGCAGAGGCGGTGCGCGAGCTGATCCAGCGGATGCACCTCGAGGAGCTCGCCCAGAAGCTGCATGGCGAGGTCCGCACCACGTCTGGCCAGCGACGCAAGAAGGCCATCAAGCGGCTGCGCCTGATCGAGGCCTTCCGCCGCTCGGGCAACCATCCCGAGTGGATGATCCTGTCCGTCCTGCCGGTCATCCCGCCCGACCTGCGCCCGATGGTCCAGCTCGACGGCGGCCGCTTCGCGACGTCTGACCTGAACGACCTGTACCGGCGCGTGATCAACCGCAACAACCGGTTGAAGAGGCTGCTCGAGCTGGGCGCGCCGGAGATCATCATCCGCAACGAGAAGCGCATGCTCCAGGAGGCGTGTGACGCGCTGATCGACAACGGCCGTCGCGGGCGCGCGATCGCCGGCACCGGCAACCACCGCCTGAAGAGCCTGTCGGACATGCTCAAGGGCAAGCAGGGCCGCTTCCGCCAGAACCTGCTCGGCAAGCGCGTCGACTACTCGGGCCGCTCGGTCATCGTCGTCGGCCCGGAGCTGAAGCTGCACCAGTGCGGCCTGCCCAAGAAGATGGCTCTTGAGCTGTTCAAGCCGTTCGTCATGCGGCAGCTGGTGGAGAAGGGCTTCGCCCACAACATCAAGAGCGCCAAGCGCATCGTCGAGCGCGTCCGGCCGGAGGTCTGGGACGTCCTCGAGGACGTGATCAAGGACCACCCGGTGCTGCTCAACCGCGCGCCGACGCTCCACCGCCTGGGTATCCAGGCGTTCATGCCGGTCCTCGTCGAGGGCTCGGCGATCCAGATTCACCCGCTGGTCTGCTTCGCCTTCAACGCCGACTTCGACGGCGACCAGATGGCTGTCCACGTGCCACTCAGCCGAGCCGCCCAGGAGGAGGCACGGCGGATGATGCTCTCGACCGCCAACCTGCTCTCGCCGGCTGACGGCGGACCGGTCGTCGCGCCGACGCAAGACATGATCCTGGGCTGCTACTACCTGACCCTCGAGCGCGAGGACCAGGCCGAGCAGCCGCCCATCGCCAGCTTCAGCGACGAGCGCGAGGCGCTGCTTGCCTACGAGGTCGGCCGGATAGACACGCGCGACGTTGCCGAGTCGATGCCCAACCACAGGGTGCCGCGGCTCGATCTCCACTCGCCAATCGAGGTCGTCGTCCAGACGTGGGACGAGGCCACGGAGGCGCCAGTCGAGGCGCTCGTGCGAACGACCGTCGGGCGCGTGGTCTTCAACCAGATCCTGCCCGATCGGCTGCGCTACAAGAACGCGACCATGAACCGCGCAGCGCTGCGCGACCTGGTCGGCGAGTGCTACCGGCTGCTCGGCTCGAACGAGACGGCCCACCTCGTCGACGGCATCAAGCAGGTCGGCTTCCACTACGCCACGCGCGGCGGCATGACCATCGCCGTTGACGACATCACCATCCCGGCCAAGAAGACCGAGCTGCTGCGCGATGCCGACTCGAAGGTCGACGACATCGACCGCCAGTTCCAGCGCGGCCTGATCACCGACGACGAGCGTTACGAGCGCGTCGTGCAGGTCTGGAAGGACGCCACCCAGAAGGTCAGCGACGAGATGATGGATTCGCTCGACCCGACCGGTGCCGTGACGATGATGACCAGCTCCGGCGCCCGCGGCAACAAGGGCAACATCGGCCAGCTGGGCGGCATGCGCGGCCTGATGGCTGACCCGACCGGTCGGATCATCGACGTGCCCGTGCGCTCGAACTTCCGCGAGGGCATGACCGTGCTCGAGTACTTCATCTCGACACACGGCGCGCGCAAGGGCCTCGCCGACACAGCCCTGCGCACGGCCGACTCGGGCTACCTGACCCGGCGCCTGGTCGACGTCGCGCAGGACGTCATCACCCGTGAGGACGACTGCGGCACCGAGGAAGGCACGTGGATCACGCGCCGGGAGACGGAAGAGTTCGCGCCGACCGAGCCGGACGCCTTCCGGCGCCGGCTGATCGGTCGCTTTGCCGCCGGCCCGATCGCTGATCCGGCCGCCAAGAAGGGCGGCGAGGCGATCGTCGAGGCCAGCCAGGAGATCAGCGAGCAGATCTCGCAGCGGATCGATGCCGCCGGCATCGACGAGGTCCTGGTCCGCTCGCCGCTGACCTGTCAGTCACGCTATGGCGTCTGCCGCGCGTGCTACGGCCGCGACCTTGCCACCGGCCAGCTCGTCGGCATCGGCGAGGCGGTGGGCATCATCGCCGCCCAGTCGATCGGTGAGCCGGGCACCCAGCTGACGATGCGCACCTTCCACACTGGCGGTGTGGCCGGCCTGGACATCACCGCCGGCCTGCCTCGCGTCGAGGAGCTGTTCGAGGCGCGCATGCCCAAGGGCAAGGCCGAGATCAGCCATATCGACGGCGTCGTCGAGATCATCGTCGGCGACGGCGGCGCGCGGCGGGTGAAGGTCACCAGCCGCGAGGAGTTCGACACCCCGCTGCGCATCGGCAAGCAGCACGAGCTGCTCGTCGCCGAGGGCGACGTCATCGAGGCGAACCAGGTCGTCGCGCGCCACGAGGCCAAGGACGGCCAGGTCGACGAGGTGCGCGCCCCGGACCGCGGCCAGCTGGCCAAGGGCAAGGACGGCCTGCGCATCCGCAGCGAGGATGTCGTCGAGCGCGAGTACGCCATCCCGCACAACGCCAAGCTGCTCGTCGAGAACGGCCAGCCAGTGCGCGCCGGCGACCCGATCACCGACGGCCCGATCAATCCACAGGAATACCTCGAGACGCGCGGCCGCGATGCCGTGCAGCGCTACCTGGTCAAGGAGGTCCAGCGGGTCTACCGCAGCCAGGGCGTGACGATCAACGACAAGCACATCGAGATCATCGTTCGGCAGATGCTGCGCAAGGTGCGCATCGACCAGCCGGGCGACGCTGAGCAGCTGCCCTTCGAGCTGATTGATCGCTTCGACTTCGAGGAGCTCAACAACGAGGTCCTCGCCGAGGGCGGCGAGCCGGCGACCGCGGAGACGGTGCTGCTCGGCGTGACCAAGGCCTCGCTCAACACCTCCTCGTTCCTGGCCGCGGCCTCCTTCCAGGAGACCACTCGGGTGCTGACCGAGGCCGCGATCAACGGCGCCAAGGACCGGCTGCTCGGGCTTAAGGAGAACGTCATCATCGGCAAGCTCATCCCGGCCGGGACGGGCGCGCCGCAGAACCTGGCCGCGGCTCGTGCCGCCGCCCGGCGCGCGGCAGCCGAGGCCCTCGCCGGTGGCGAGCTGCCGGCAGACTTCGGCGAGGAGGAGATCAACATCTTCCTGGCCGAGCAGGCCGCGCGCGCTGCCGAGGAGGACGAGGCACGCGCTCGGGAGATGGCGCTGAACCCGTTCCTCGAGGAGCCCGAGGCCGAGCCGGAGCCGGACGATGACGACGAGGAGGACAACCCGTTCCTCGCCGACGCCGACGCCGACGCCGGCGCGACGACTGCCTCGGTAACCACTGCCCCGGTCCCGGCCCGCAGCCGGTCTCGGGCAGCGGCCGCCACCGAGGGCGACGGCGCGGAGTAGCGGCCGCGGTCACTGCTCGCGGCGTCCAGGATCGCCTGTTCGCCCCCGGTGAGCTAACGGCCAGCTGCGCTCCAGCCACCCGTCTGCGATAGCTGCCTGTTCGCGCGGCGACAACAGGACGCTGCCGAGATCGGCTGCCGAGCCGCCGGCAAGTCCATCAGGCGTGCTTCTTGACCGTTATCTCACGCCGGGAGAACGAGCCAACCGCGCCGCGATGACGGCGGTTAGCAGCGATCTTCCGCGATCTTGACGCATGTCCGGCCCCTGCTCGACTGGGATTGGCGAGTGAAGCGCATTGGCCGCCGTTGCGTCATGGGCGCGCCTTTGCTAGACTCCCCAGTCGCGGCCTGTGAGCCGCTGACGTCCCCGCTCGGGGGCGGCGCCGCCTCGAATATCGGCCGCGTCGACCAACGGGCGCCACCCACTCAGAGTCACAAAACTTTCCCTCGCCGCGCGTGCCGAGCGGCCCGCGGGGGAGGGCCTGGACAAGGAGTCATCTTTCGTGCCGACGATCAACCAGCTCGTGCGCAAGGGCCGCAAGCCCGCGCTCAAGAAGGTTAAGTCGCCAGCCATGCGCAAGAACTGGAACAGCCTCCGCCAGCGGCAGGAGGCGATCCCCGGCGCCCCGCAGAAGCGCGGCGTCTGCCTCCAGGTGCGCACGATGACCCCCAAGAAGCCGAACTCGGCGCTGCGCAAGATCGCCCGCGTCCGGCTGTCCAACCAGCAGGAGGTCACGGCCTACATCCCGGGCATCGGCCACAACCTGCAGGAGCACTCGGTCGTGCTCGTCCGTGGCGGGCGCGTGCGCGACCTGCCGTCAGTCAAGTACCACATCATCCGCGGCACCCTCGACGCGGCCGGCGTGCGTGATCGCAAGCAGGGCCGTTCGCTCTACGGCGCCAAGAAGCCGAAGTAGACCGACCAATGCCGCGACGCGCCCAGATCCCCCGCAAGGCCAAGTACGCCCCGGCCCTCGCCCGCACCACGGACCGCTTCGTGGTCAAGCTGATGATGGAGGGCAAGAAGGGCCTGGCCGAGCGTATCCTGCGCCAGGCGCTGGCCCGGGCCGAGGCTTCGGCCAAGCGACCCGGCCTTGAGGTCCTCGAGTCGGCACTGCGCAACGCCACGCCGATCATCGAGGTCAAGCCGCGCCGTGTCGGTGGCGCGACCTACCAGGTGCCGGTCGAGATCCGCGGCGACCGCCGCATGAGCCTCGGCGTGCGCTGGCTCGTCCAGGCTGCGCGCAAGCGGCAGGGCAAGAGCATGAGCGAGAAGCTCGCCTCTGAGCTGGTCGACGCGATGAACGGCCTGGGTGCCGCCGTCAAGCGCCGCGAGGACACCCACAAGATGGCTGAGGCAAACAAGGCCTTCAGCCACTTCAAGTGGTAGGCGGGACGGACTGACATGGCACGCCAGGTATCCCTCGCCAAGACGCGCAACATCGGCATCATCGCCCACATCGATGCCGGCAAGACGACCGTCACCGAGCGCATCCTCTTCTACACAAAGAAGATCTACAAGATCGGCGAGGTCCACGAGGGCGCGGCGACGATGGACTGGATGCCCCAGGAGCAGGAGCGCGGCATCACCATCACCGCCGCCGCAACGACCGCCTTCTGGGGCGACCATCGCATCAACATCATCGATACGCCCGGGCACGTGGACTTCACCGTCGAGGTCGAACGCAGCCTGCGCGTGCTTGACGGCGCGGTGGTCGTCTTCGACGGGGTCGCCGGCGTGGAGCCCCAGTCGGAGACAGTCTGGCGCCAGGCCGACCGCTACAACGTGCCGCGCTTCTGCTTCATCAACAAGCTCGACCGCACTGGCGCCGACTTCTGGCGCTGCGTCGATTCGATCACCGAGCGACTGGGTGCAAAGCCGGTACCGGTGCAGATCCCGATCGGCAGCGAGGATCAGTTCCGCGGCGTGGTCGACCTGATCAACATGCGTGCCATCACCTACGGCAGCGACCTCGGCGACAAGATCGTCGAGGGCGACGTGCCGGCTGAGCTGCTCGAGCAGGCCGAGCAGTATCGCCACGCGATGATCGAGGCGGCCGCCGAGATGGATGACGAGCTGACCCACAAGTACCTCGAGGGCGCGGAGCTGACGCCTGAGGAGATCCGGCGAGGGCTTCGCCTGGGCACGCTGCAGAACAAGTTCGTGCCCGTGCTGACTGGCTCGGCGCTCAAGAACAAGGGCATCCAGCCGATGCTCGACGCCGTCATCGACTACCTACCCAGCCCGCTCGACGTGCCGCCGATGATCGGCCAGCACCCATCGACCGGTGCCGACGTGCTGCGCACGGTGGACGACAGCGAGCCGTTCAGTGCCCTGGCCTTCAAGATCGCCGCCGACCCATTCGTCGGCAAGCTGGCCTTCTTCCGCGTCTATTCGGGCACGCTCAAGTCCGGCTCATACGTCCTCAACGCGACCAAGGGCACCAAGGAGCGCATCGGGCGCATCCTGCTGATGCACGCCAACCATCGCGAGGAGATCGAGGAGGTCTACGCCGGCGACATCGCGGCCGCCGTTGGCCTGAAGGAGACCTTCACCGGCGACACGCTGGCCGACCCGGACAAGCCGGTCATCCTCGAGTCGATGACGTTCCCCGAGCCGGTCATCGAGGTCAAGATCGAGCCCAAGACCAAGGCCGACCAGGACAAGCTGGCGATCGCGCTCGGCCGGCTCGCCGAAGAGGACCCGACCTTCCGCGTCAAGACCGACCCCGAGTCGGGGGAGACGCTGATTGCCGGCATGGGCGAGCTTCACCTTGACGTGCTGGTCGACCGGATGACCCGCGAGTTCAAGGTTGCGGCCAACATCGGCAAGCCGCAGGTCTCCTACCGTGAGAGCATCCGGCGCGCGGCTCAAGGCAATGGGCGCCACGTCCGCCAGACGGGCGGCAAGGGCCAGTACGGCCACGCGGTCATCAAGGTCGAGCCGGCCGAAAAGGGGTCGGGCTACGAATTCGTCGACAAGATCGTTGGCGGCACCATCCCGCGCGAGTACATCAAGCCCATCGACCAGGGCATCCGGGAGGCGCTCCAGACCGGCATCTACGCCGGCTACCCGATGGTTGATGTCAAGGTCACCCTGGTCGACGGCTCGTACCACGACGTTGACTCGAGCGAGATGGCCTTCAAGATCGCCGGCTCGCTGGCCATCAAGGACGCCGTCGACAAGGCCGATCCGACCATCCTCGAGCCGATCATGCGGGTCGAGGTGATCATGCCCGAGGAGTTCATGGGCGACGTGATCGGCGACCTGAACAGCCGGCGCGGCCAGATCGAGGGCATGGAGACCCGCGGCACGGGCGACGGGCACCGGACGCAGGTCGTGCGCGCTTTCGTGCCACTCGCCCAGATGTTCGGCTACGCGACCGACCTGCGCAGCATGACCCAGGGCCGAGCGACCTACTCGATGGAGTTCAGCCACTACGCCGAGGTGCCCGCGAGCATCGCCAGCGAGCTCGCGCAGAAGAGCGCCGCGCGCGCCGGAACCGCCAGGTAACCAGCACACCAACCGACCAGCAGCGGAGGGAGCCACGCAGATGGCCAAGAAGAAGTTCGAGCGCAACAAGCCTCACGTCAACATCGGCACGATCGGTCACATCGACCACGGCAAGACGTCGCTCACCGCGGCGATCAGCAAGTACCTCGCGCTGAAGGGCTCGG
>Ga0247717_1000049_pt1 | contig 32545 bp, 32 predicted proteins | sample 24E_NmetaG_FD_189047 | JGI IMG/M metagenome (GOLD analysis project Ga0247717, IMG submission 189047) | Soil microbial communities from hillslope of Landscape Evolution Observatory, University of Arizona, Oracle, AZ, United States - 2-4-E_N | ecosystem: Engineered > Artificial ecosystem >... | reverse complement strand
AGCCTGGAGGAGCCTCCTCGAAACGCTGCGCCGACGCGGCCACGCCATCCTGCGCATGAACTGCGTGTCGAGCCTGCGATGGAGCGACGACGACGTCCAGGCCGCGGCCGATGCCGCCCGCGCCCTCGGCGCGCGCGTCGCGACCTCGAACTACGGGACGTACGTCAACGACCTGAGCCTCTCCGAAGCCGACCGCTTCAAGGCCCTCGACGAATCGCACCGACGCAAGGTCAAGGCGGCGATCCGCGAGAAGCTCGGCTTCGAGACCCTCGACGTCGCCGCGTTCGAGGATTACGTCCGCATGAGCGACGCGACGTTCGCCCGTCAGGGCATCCCGGGTCCCTCCCGCGCCTACCTCGAAGGCCTCCGCGACACCCCGAGCCACTTCACGTTCCACGCCGCTCGCAACGCGGAAGGCGTCCCCCAGGCCGTCGCCCTCATCGCGCACGACCGCGGCACCGCCTACTACCTCCACGGCGGAAGCGGCTTGCGTCCGGCCAAGGGGGCCGGCAACTGGCTCCACTGGGCGCTCATGAACCACCTCGCGGCCCGCGGCATCGCGCGATACGACTTCGGAGGCGTCGACCTCAGGCCCGTCCACGGACAGAGCGACGGCATCCGCGCCTTCAAGAAAAGCTTCGGCGGCGAATTCCGCGAATACCGCGCCATCGACGTCGTCTTCTCGCCCGTCAAGCATCGCCTCATCGAGACCGGGCGCGCGCTCGCGGCGAAGGTCGGGCTCTGAACGGCCGAGGCGCGACCACCCGCATCGTTGCTCCACAAACCCTTTCCCGGTTTCGTCGAGCCCACGCGCATGAACGGGCGCGTGGTGGCCCTCGTGATCGGAGCCCTGGCGGCGGCGAGCGTCTCGGCAGCGGCGGTTCTCATGGCCGCGGGACAGTCCGAGGAACCGAAAGCCGATCAGGATCCCGGACCCGCGCGCTGCGCCGACGGCTGCCCCGACCTCGTCGTCGACGAGTTCACCCTCCGCCGCGACCTCAAGCAGGAGAACATGAGCTTCGGGGCCGCCTCGTGCGCGGTGCGCGAAGGCATGGCGCCCGAGGGCGACCACAACTACCTGCGCTTCTCCATCACGACCCTGAACATCGGCAACGCCGATCTCAAGCTCGGCAACCCGCAGACCCAGCCCGACTTCTTCGAGTTCCAGCCGTGCCACGACCACTACCATTTCCAGAACTACGCGGTCTTCCGCCTCTGGGACGTCTCGGCGTACCTCGAGTACCGCGACCTGCGCGACAAGAACCCGGAAGCGACGGCCGACGACATCCTGCTCACGAACCCGCACCTCAAGGACGGGTTCTTCGCGGGCACCAAGGTCGGCTTCTGCCTGCGGGACACGAGCGGGCCCCGCGGCGTCATGCCCGCGGGCACGCCGCGCTACAGCGACTGCATGGTCGACCAGGGCATCAGCGTCGGGTGGGGCGACCTCTACGACTACACGGTCCACGGGCAGTGGATCATGATCGACGGCGCGACGTCCGGCGCCTACTACCTCGAGGTCGAAGTCAACCCGCTCCGCATCCTCGAGGAGTCGGACTACACGAACAACGCGCTCGCGATCCGGATCAACCTGGCGTGATCACGCGTCGTCCGCAAGCTCCCCGATCGGCCCCTGGTGGAACCCTTCGAGGTCGAGGACGTCGCGCCACGTCTCCTGGCACGCGCACGCAAGCGACGAGAAGACGCGCACGTCCTGGCTCACATTGAAGGCCTGGATCGCGGCGAGGACGTGGTCGTCGCACGTTCCGCAATTGTGCGCGCCGCGGTGCTTGCCGCCCGCGACGGGGTCGCTCTTCACGGGCGTCGACGTCGCCTCCTTCGCGCGCTTCAGGACCTCGACCACGCTCCAGAGCCACGGGGGGCGGTACTGGCCGCGCGTCCAGAGCCGCTCGACGAGCGTGTTCTTCTGGATGTTCATCGGGTTGAACGAGACGGTGGAGGCGTGCGGGCCCGCAAGGCGCGCGGTCGCGACGGCGTCCTCGATGGCCTCCGCCTCCGTGAGGTACGGCGGCTTCACCATCGTGTAGGCCTTGAGCGTCGCGCCGTGGGCGGCGGCCGCCTTCGCGGCGGCCTCGAAGTCGGCGAGGAAGAACTCCTTGTTGACGCTGTAGCGCGCGACGGCGGGGTTCGCGCTCTCGAGGCCGACGCCGACCTCGAGCTTGAGGTCGACCCGCTTCGCCTTCGCGACGGCCGCGACGCGCGATTCGGTCACGTCGGGCGCCTGCGCCTCGACGTTGAGCTTCCGCACGCTCCCGGGCACGAGAGCGACGATGGCGCTCTGCGCCTCCTCGGCGACCTCGTACGGGTCGAAGAAGGAGCCGGAGGTGTAGATCTTCAGGATGGGCTCGCCCTTGTACGAGGCGAGCGCCTTCGTGAATTGCGTGATCAGCTCCTTCGCCTCGATCTTGCGGACGAACGAGTCGTTCACGTAGCCGCAGAACGTGCAGCCTCCGCCGAGCGCCCAGCGGCAGCCCCGCGTGCGGAGGATGACGACGAACGCCTGGACCTCCTTGCCCTCCCACCGGTCGGGCTGCGTGAACGTGGTCGAGGGCTCCGTGGGGTCGTCGTCGCGCACCGTCAGGCGGCGCGCCTCCCGCGAGGCCTTCGCGAGGGGCTGGTAGAACGCGACCTTGGTGAATTCGGGCGTCATTTCCTCGCCTCCTTCGCGGCAACGTGGTGGCGACCGACGACCGCGACGCCTCGTCGAACCTCCGTCATCTCGCTCCCCGCGAGCGCCGCCCGGCCGACGCCGCGGATGTCGCCCGCGTGGTGGAGGACCACCTCGTCCCCGGGACGGACCTCGCGGTCGGCGCCCTTGACGCCGACGCAGAAGACGCTGCCTTTCGGAACGAAGTCCTCGATCTCCACGCGGTACGCGCCGCGCTCGAGGAGGCGGCGGCCGCCGTCGAGCGTGAGCGACAAGAGCCCGCGGTCGGTGAGCATCGCGAGCTGCGTCTCGCCGTCGAAGAGGCGCACGAACGGGGTCTTCCCGCGCGCCGTCGCGCCTTCCGCGAGCGACCGTCCGGCTTCGCCGAACTGCCAGCTCGCGACGGCCGCGAGATCGTCCGCCATGCGGTCGCGCCACGTGACGCGCGGGCCGTCGGCCGTGGCGTCGTTGAGCGCGCGAACGAGCGCGCCGAGGCTCTCGTTCGAGAGCGGGTCGCCTTCGACCGTGTGCTCGAAGTCGGTCAGCACGGGCGCGACGATCTCCATCTCCGTTTCGTCGAGGTGGACGATGACGCGGTCGTACTTGTTGCGCTCGAGGAGCGCGTCGAGGGCGCCGCGGATCATCGCGCGCTCGTCCTCGTCCCAGTGGCCCGTGACGGGGAGATCGTACTGCGCGGCCGGGTAGACGCGCTCCAGCTCGCGCGGCACGACGCCCAGGGGCGAAGTGACGATGACCTCGTGCACGGCGGCGCGACCGGGAACGCGCTCGAGCCATTCCGCGATGCGGCGGTGCGTGCGCGACTCGCTGTAGGGCTTGCGCGCCGAGCAGGGGAGGAGGAGCAGGACCCGAGCGCTCTCGGGCTTGCGGTAGCGCGACTCGATGCGGCGGCGGAAACGCTCGACCTCGGGCCTCTGGAGGCTCTCCTTGCTCGTCGCCGCGAGGACGCCTTCGCGGATGAGCGGGGCGCGCTCCTCGAAGTGGTCGTGGTGCTCGAGGTCGAAGCGGCGTAGGTGCGCGGCCATCTCGGGCGTCGCGCGGATGCGCGTCTCCACGAGGTCGCGCAGGCGGCCCGCCTCGATCGCGGCCGCGACGCGGGCGCGTTCCGTCTCGACGGCCGCAAGCGCGTGGCTTGTAAGCCAATCGAAACCGGTCGCGCCCGAAACGCAGGCGTCGCAGCGGCACGGCCGCGCGCCCGCGCGCTCGACCGCGGCCGCGTCCATCGGGCCCTCGGGCGTGAGATACTGGCCCTGGCGCGCGGCGAGGAGCGCGGCCGAGGAATCGAAGACGTCGATGCCCGCGTAGGCGAGGAGGGCCATCTCGTGCGGGAGGCCGCAGCCCGGCGCGTAGAGGAGGCGACCCGCGCCGACCGAGCGGCGCAGCGTCGTGACGTGGGCCGCGAGCGCGTAGGGGTTCGCAACGAGCGCGCGCGCGGAGCCCATGACGACGAGGTCCGACGCGTCGGTCGGCATGGCGGCGCGCGGGTCGATGGCCACGAGGGCCTGGCCCTTCGCGAGCGCGCCCTCGTTCTCCGCGTGGCCCGCGGCGAGAAGGTCCGCGCCCGAGGCGGGCGCGTACGGCAGCTCGGGGGCGATGGAGACGGCGGCGCCCGGCGCGGGCGCGAGAGGCGAGAAGCGCGAGCCGAGGTCCTGCACCCAGGGGCGATCCCCGGCGGGGGCGCGGCGCGCGAGGAGCGCCTTCGCGTGCGCGGGGGCGGGGTGGCGATCGGTGTCGACGTAGAGGACGACGGGCGTCTCGACGTCGGTTGCCCCGAGCGTCCAGCGCGCCCGGCGGGCCCATCCGTCGCGGGCGAGGACCTCGATCATGGACGTCGCACGTACAGGCTTTGCCTATAAAACGCTTGGGTCCTGGGCTATTCCTTCGAGCGTCCGAAGCGGAAGCGCTTCTTCTCCGGCGGCGTCGCGTCCCCCGGGGGCGCGGCCTCCGCGCGTGCGCGCTTCGGCCAGGCGAAGCGGCGCTTGCCGCTCGCGCTTTCGATCGCGTCGTCGGCGGCCGCCGTCGTGTCCCCGTCCGGCTTGCGGCCGAGCTTCGGGAGCCCGAAGCGGCGCTTCGGCCCCTCGTCCGGCTGCGCCGCCTTCTCCTCGGAGGGCTTGTCGCGCCTGAGGCCCGGGATCGAGAACCTCGACTTCGGCTCCGGCGCGCTCGACGCCTTGACCTCGAGCCCGTCGACCACGGATCGAACGTCCTCGAGCTCTCGACCGCGGTGGCCCGTGACGCTCACGAGGGTCGTGCGCTCCTCGCCCTTGCTCGTGCGGTAGCGGGCCTCGGCGACGAAGCTCTGACCGGTGCGGTAGAGCACCTCCGCGTGGAGGAGATGGCCGTGGACGTTGTGGTCCACGACGGCGCGCTCCTCGTCGGTGAGCGGCTCGACCGGGTCGCGCGTCGCGCGCTCCGGGACGAGCTCGCGCGCGAGCGCCTCGGGGCCGGGCGGCGTCTCGACGGCGGCGGCGCGCGCGGGCGCCACGGGCTCGGGGGCCACGGATTCGACCGCCGGCGCCGGCTCGGAGGCGGGCGCCGCGCCTTCGGGCGCCGGGAGCGCGTCGACGGCGTTGCGGATCTCGTCGAGGGAATCGTGCCGCGCCGGAATCCAGCTCCGTTCGTGGAACTCGACTTCCGCCGCGTCGCCCGCGACGGCGCGCTCGCGGCGACGCTTCTCGTCGCGCGGCGTGCGATCGAGCGCAACGACGCTGATGGTTTCGCGGCTCTCCTCGCGCGTCTCGCGCTCGACCTCGTCCTGCCGCGATTCGGTGCCGTTCTTGCGCGTCATGGGGATTCGTCCTTCTTCTTGAAGCGCCGCGCGAGGGCCGGCGTCTCGGCCTCCTCGTCGGTCAGCGCGCGGATCACGATCTCGAAATCGACCTCTTCGCCTCCGGGGGACGCGAGGTCGTCGCGCCAAGCGGGGTCGAGGTCGGCGGCGCGCGCGAGGGCTTCGAACGCGGCGCGGAAACCGTCGCGCGCAAGCGTTCCGCCGGAGCGGTGGGCGAGCGCCGCGAGCCCGGCGGCCCCGTCCTTCGAGAGGTCGAGGACGTGCACGGCGACTCCGAGCCGCCGCGCCCGATCGCCGAGCGCGGCGCCATCCTTCGGGTCGTCGTCCGTCACGAGGAGGATCGCGTGGCGGTTCGCGGGGTCGGCCGCTTCGAGCAGCGCGGCGAGGGCCGCATCCATCGCTTCGGGCGCACGGGCGCGACCGCGCGGCGCGACCTCGGCGAGACCGCCGAGCGCCGCGCGCTCGAGCGGCGCGAAGGCTGGCTTCGCCGACCGGGGCGGGTGGACGCCCGCCGGCGCATGGAAAGCGACTTCGCCCGCGAACGTTGCGAGCGCGGCGGAGCGCACGAGGTCGCCGGCCTGGCGTTGGAAGGCCTCGAGGTGGCGCCGCGCCTGCGCGAGCCGGCGCGCGCCGGAGGCGTCGGGGCGTCCCATCGACCAGGAGGCGTCGACGAGCAGGACGACGTCGAAGACGTCGCGCTTCGCGAGGGGGGCTGGAAAGACCAGCTCGACCACCGTGTCGGTGGAGACTTTCGCCGGCGAGCGCGGCTCGACCGCGACGACCACGAGCTCGGCGCCCGCGGCCTCGAATCCGTCGCGCGCGGCGAGGATGCGCCCCGCGAGGCTCGCGGCCTCCACGTCCCGCGCGAGCGCGAGCGCCCCCGCCTCGGAGGCGGGCGCGGCGAGGGGACGGAGGACCACGCGGGTCGCCCTCGGGGCCTTCATGGCCGCGCCAAAGTCCAGCCCGATCATAATACTTATGAGGACGACAACCGCAGGACGCGGATCGCCTCGAAGAAGAATCGCTCCTCCGCGACGGTCCGGGCCGCAAACCCGAGCGCCTCCGCGCGAGCCTCGAAGCGCGCGAGGTTGCCTCGGGTCGAGAGCACGACGAAGGCGTCGCCCCCCGGGGCGAGGCGCGGCGCGAGGCCTTCGAGGAAGGCGAGCGCGACCTCCACCCCCTCGTCGCCGCCGTGGAAGGCGCGGTCGATGTCGCCCGCGAGCCGCTCCTCCTCGGTCGAGGGCAGGTAGGGCGCGTTGAAGGTGGCGCGCGCGAAAAGCGGCCGCTCGGGAAAGGCCGCCCAGAGGTCGGAAACGACCGCCTCGACGCGGTCCGCGACCCCGTTCGCGGCTGCGTTCGCGCGCGCGAGCCTCGCCGCCCGCGGGTTCACGTCCGCCGCGACGACGCGGCGTGCGCCGGCCCGGGCGAGCGCGATCGCGGCCGCGCCCGTGCCCGTGCCCATGTCGATCGCGTCCCCGCGCATCGGCCGGCGAGGGATGGACTCGACGAGGAGCCACGTGTCCTCGGCGGGCACGTAAACGTCGGGGTCGAGCGCAAGCCGGAAGCCGCGCTCCTCGAGGATGGCGTCGCTCACGACGCGCCCCCGGGAAGGCGCGCGTGGAGCCAGTCCGCGACCGCGCCGAACGTCTCGGGCGCGAGCGTTTCGGGGCGCGCTTCGCGGTGCGGGAGGTCGGCGAGGAGGGGCTTGAGGGCCGCTTCGTCGACCTCGAGGAGGTGGCTCGCGTGCCTGAGACCGCTCGCAAGCGTCTTGCGCCGTTGGGTGAACGCGGCCGCGACGAGCCTCAGGAAGAGCCCCTCGTCCGCGACCGGGAAGGCCGGCTCGGCGCGCGGCCGCACGCGCACGAGCGCGCTTTCGACCTTTGGAGGCGGGAAGAACACGCCGGGCGGGACGCGCTCGACGATCTCGCAGCGCGCGCGGTACGTCGCGTGCACGCTCAGCCGACCGTAGGCGTCCGTCGCGGGCTTCGCGACGAGCCGCTCCGCGAACTCGCGCTGGTACATGAGGACCGCGACGCTCCACCCGGGGTGATCGAGAAGCCGGAACGTGACCGGGCTCGAGATCTGGTAGGGCAGGTTCGCGACGATCTTGTCGACCTTCGGCAGATCGACCTCGAGGGCGTCGCCCTTCACGATCTCCACGTTCGGGATCGCTTCCCCGGCGAGGACGTCCGCGAGGTCGCGGTCCAGCTCGACGGCGACGACGCGGCGCGCCTTCGCGGCGAGGGCCCGCGTGAGGATGCCGCGGCCGGGCCCGATCTCGAGCACGACGTCGTCGGGTCCGACGTCGGCATGGCGCACCGCGCGCTCGGCGACGCGGGCGTCGGTGAGGAAGTGCTGGCCGAGGCTCTTTTTCGGCCGGTCGTTCATGGCTCGATCCAGAACTCGCGGCCGAACAGCGCGTAGAGCGCGACCGCGACGCCCACGACCATCGCGGCCGTGTTCACGGTTTCGACGCCCCTCTGGCTCGCGTCCACCGCGCCCGCGATGACGGCGAGGACGCCGAGACCGATGCCGGCGAGTCGCCACGCGGGCGGACGCGTCCTGCGCAGGAGCATGCGGGCCCTCAACGGGGAGGGCCGCGCGGGGGCCCGCGCGACGGGCCGCGGGGACCGAAGCTCGGCTCCTCGGGCGCCGGGGGCTGCACGAAGAGGTGGTACTTCTGGTTCGGGTCCGTGATCTCGGTCTCGATGCGGTGGGCGATGAGCTTCTCGGGCTGGTGGAGCGCCTTCACGCGGTCGTCCATCTCCTTGAAGCTCTTGAAGAGGCCGCGCTTGCGCTCCTCCACGATGGCCCACATGAGCTTCTTGCCGAGGCCCGGAAGGAGCTCCAGCATGTGCATGCGGGTCGTGATGGGGCCGGCCTCGTTGTAGAACTTGAGGAAGCGCTCCTCCTGGGCCTTCACCATCTGCTCGACGACGAAGCGGAGCTCGCTCACGGCCGCGTGCGTCATCTCCTCGTGGCGGACGCGTCCGCGCACGTGGTCGACGGGCGAGGATTCGCGAAGTGTCGGGTCGCGCCCGAGGTAGACGCGGTCCCCGACGAGCATGTTCGCGCCATGCCTGGGCACGAGCTCGAGGAGCACGAAGTTGCGCTCACCGACGGAGTAGGCGATCGGGTCGCTCCGCCGCGTGTCGTCCGGACGCCCGCGGGGGAGGAAGTCCAGCACGTAGGCCCAGTCCTCGACCATGGAGAATCACCCAGCCTCGTCACGGCATGTAAGCCCGGACGATCTCAAGTATCTTCTCGATCTCCGAGGGCTCCGGCGCGATGCGGTCCTTCGCGAAGATCGCGCGGACATCGTCCTCGTGCTTGGGCGCGAGGTCGGCGATCTTGTAGGCGTGGAACGGGGTGACCTTGCCGCCGATGTCCATGAGCTTCGCCATGAGCTCGGCGTTCTTGTCGGCTTCGGCGCGCGCGAAGATCGTCGCGTGCTCGAGCGAAAGCTTCTGCTCGTAGGCGAGACCTTCGACCTCGCCGCGGGCCTCGTTCTCGCGCTCGAGGAGCGCCTTGACCTCGGCGAGGGGGACGAAGCGGGCCTGCGGCTCCGCGGTCGCCTCGACGCTCGTCTTCTGAGCCATGGAAATCACTCCTTCTTCGCCGTGGCCGAGACGGGCACTTCCCAGAGGTGCTCGGGCCGGGCGATGATCGACTTCATCTTGCCGCCGACGCGGATGGCGACGACGTAGGCGTCACCGCGGCGCTCGATGACGCGGCCGGTGAAGCCCTGGAACCGGACGTGGGGCGTCCCCTTGTGGACGCTCGGGTTGATCTTGATCGTGACCGAGGTGCCCTCGTCGTACGTGCGCAGCGTGTGCGTGATCGGCGGCATGCCACGCTCGCGGTGGGGCTTCGTCATCTTGTGGCGGGACTTGGACCTCTGGCCCTTGGATCGGACAACCATGTTTTCGAACCTCCGTTTTACGCTACAGGGGGAGCGTCGCCCGGCGCGCCGGCATCGTCGTATTGCACGTCGATGATGTCCAGCTCCGTCACCCGGGCCGGGACGCCGACGAGTTCCGCGAGCGAGGGCGTCGTGCGTCCCTCGTCGCCGGACACGAGTTCCTTGATGTACAGGCCCGCGTCGCCGCGGACCCGGATCACGGCCCTCGCGCCCTCGGCGGCCTCCACGGCGGCGTCGACCACCGTGCGGTCGCGGACCTTGTCCGCGCGCCGGTGTTCGACCCTGGATGGCGTGCGCTGGGCGATTGCCGAACCCCGCAGAGCGGCTACGGCTTTATTAAGGTTCTCTTGCCCGACCTCGCGCTCGAACGCCACGACGGCGCGGTATTCCTTCGTGCCGCGGAAGTCCTTCACGGCCACGACCTCCGCCTTGCGGGCGGGCCTCAGGCCGAGGACCTCGACGCGCCCCGCCGCGTGCGCGTTGATGGCCTTCTCCAGGGCGGCGCAGTCGAGCGCGCGCTTCCTCGGATCCTTGAGCTCGAGGACGAACGGCCGACCCGGACCCAGGCACCGCGCGTCGATGTCCTCGCGGCCCGCGCCGTGGAACGCGCTCTCGGTCGCGCCCGCCTCCCGGCGCGGGATCTCCTCGACGAGCTCCTGCACGCTCGTCGCGTAGAGCTTCCCCGTCCCGTCGCACTGCACGCAGCCGCGTCCCCTGCAGCGCCGGCACGGCCACACCGTCTGCGGGATCCCGCGCTCGTGCTTGCGGTAGCGGCCGTAGAGGAAGAGCCCGCCGTGCTGCAGCTCCACGACGTCGAAGCGCGTGTCGATGATCGCCGCCACGTCCGGATCCTTGAAATCCACCGTGCCGCCCACGCGACCCTGGAGCCGCTTCCCGATCTCGCGGTTGAGCTCCGTGTTCACGTTCTCGGCCTTCTGGGCGTCCACCTGCGCCTTCGCGCGCAGGGCGCCCTCGCGCTCGGAGACGAGCGGGTCGAGGCGCGTCCCGACGAGGTACGTCGAGAACTCGATGCCCGCGAGCGCATCCGCCGCAAGCGATGCGAACTTCTCCAATTCGTCGAAGAGCCCCTCGCACACCTCGCACGCCGCGCTCGCGACGCCCGCCTCGAGCCCCGCGGCGCGCCGCACGATGGCCGCGCGCTCCGGGTTCGTAAGCCCCGTCTCGACGCGCCCGAAGAGGCGGCCGAGACAATGGTCGCAAAGGGACGCGTCCTCGACGGCGCGGCGCGCCTGTTCGAGGATGGGCGGGGATTCGAGGTCGCGCGTCACGCGGCGCCGATGGCCCGTCCCCCATAAGGCCTTTGGGCCCGAGCGTGTTCGCGCCGCGTGCGGATCGGCTGCTCCACGACGCCCGGCGCGCCCCTCGCCCCCGAGCTCGCGCGCCTCGCAGGGCTCGGCTTCGACTTTGCTGAGGTCGCGCTCACGTTCGACGACGCGCGCCTCGAGCGCCTCGAGACCGGGGGCCTCCCGATCGAGACCGCGCACCTGCCCGACGTCGACTTCGGCGACGCCGACCTCGCCCGCGCAAGCGCGCTCGCCGACCTCGCGATCGCCGCGGGCGCGCGGACGCTCGTCATCCACGGCGCCGTGCGCGGCGGCGAGGGCGCCCCGCTCGAACGCAAGGCCGCGTGGCTCGAGGACCTCGCCGCGGGGGTCGCGGCGAAGGGCGCGCGCCTCGCCTTCGAGCACACCGACGAGGACGCCGCCACGATCGGGCGCATCCTCGACCTTGCTCCGACGGCAGGCTTCTGCCTGGACACGGGGCACGCGAACCTGATGACGCCCGACAACCGCAGTCTCGATCTCATCGAGACGTTCGCCGACCGCCTGATCGAGGTGCACCTGAGCGACAACCGGGGCGGCCGCGAGGAGTCGGACGACCTCCACCTGCCGCTCGGCGAGGGGACGGTCCGCTTCGGGCCCATCGCGCGAGCGCTCAAGGCGCGGCGCTGGGACGGGCCCGTCGTGGTCGAGGTCTGGCACGGCGGGTACGAGGACCGGGGACGGGCGCTCGCGCTCGCGCGGCGGTTGTTGGCTTAAGCTCGACAGGCCACCTGCGCCTGGTATCGCCGCGACCTCGGGGGAGCCCACAAATCCCTTCCGTTCGAGCCGCAGCCTTGATGCCCCGCGCGCGGCCTCGCCCCCGCGTGGCCGTATTCGTCGAGCCCAACCCGGACCCCGCCGTCGCGGCGGCGTCCGAGCGCGCCGTCGGCTGGCCGCGCACGGACGCGGAGCTTGCGCGCCGCTTCGCGCTCCCCGGTTCGCTGCACCTCGTCGCGCGCGACTCGAAGGGTCCGGCGCTCGCGACGGCGTCGTGCGTCGTCCACGACGGCTGGCGCGACGTCGCGCCCGGCGGCCTCGCGTGGATCGGCGGCATGGCGGTCGATGCGAAGGCGCGCGGCCGCGGCCTCGGGGCGGCGCTCCTCGACGGGCTTCTCGCGCACGCGCGGGCGCGGGACGTCTCCGTGATCGGGCTCGACGCGACGCGCGAGGGACGACCGCTCTACGAGCGCGCGGGCTTTGGCGAGGTCGACGTTTCCGAACGGTGGTCGCTCCCGCCCTCCGCGACCGCGAAACCGCCCGCGACCCCGCCCGGCGACCACGCGGTGTACCCGATCTCCTCGTGCGAGATCATGGACCTCGTCGCCTTCGACGCGCCCCGCTTCGGCGCCTCGCGCGGCCCGCTCCTTGCGGCGCTTCTCGCCGCGTTCCCGGAGCGCTCGTTCGTGACGTTCTCGCGCTCGACGGGCGCCATCACCGGCCTCGTGTGCGGCCAGGAGCGTCACGTGGGCCCGTGGGTCGCGGACGACCCGGTCGCGGCCGCGTGGCTCCTGCACGCGTGCGTGGCGGCGGGCACGCCGCCCTTCGTGATGGCGCCTCGGTCGAACACGCGCGCCGCGGAGGCGCTCGCGTCGCTCGGCTACGCGCGGGACGGCATCGCGTGCGCGCGCATGACGATCGGCGGGCCGCTGCGGGCCCGGCGAGACGCCGTGTACGGCATCGCCGCGTGGGCGCTCGGCTAGAGCGCGCCGTGCACGACGCGGCCGCCGAGGATCGTGGCGGCGACCCGCGCGTCCTTCACGCGCGTCGCATCCTCGCGCGGGTCGCGGTCGAGGACGACGAGGTCCGCGAGCTTGCCCGCGGAGACGCTTCCCTTCTCCTGCTCGGCGTGCTCGGCGTAGGCCGCGCCGATCGTGTACGCGCGGAGCGCCTCGTCGACGGTGAGGCGTTGCGCGGGCGTGGGCGCGTTCGCGGCCGCGTGGATGCCCGCGAGGGGGCCGAACGGCATGTGGTCGGAGCCGAACGCGACGGCGACGTCCTGGTCGAGGAGGACCCGCAATCGGTTGTGCGCGCCGACCGCGGCCTCGCCGAGGCGGGCCTCGTACATCATGCCCGGGTGGCCCCATTCGCCGATGAAGTTCGGCTGCACGCTCGCGACGATGCCGAGCTTCGCCATCGCGCGGGCCTGGCCGTCGTCGAACAGTTCCAGGTGCTCGATGCGGTGCCGTCGGGCGCGCGGCTCGCCTTCGGGGAGCTTCGCGTAGACGTCGAGGCACTGGGCGATCGCGGCGTCGCCGATCGCGTGGATTGCGAGCTGGAGGCCCGCGGCCGAGACGCGGCGCGCGAGGTCCGCGAGGCGCTCGCGATCGAAAAGGAGCTGGCCCTGTCCGCCACCCGCGTACTGGCCGCGGAGCGCGGCCGTCCTCGACCCGATGCTCCCGTCGGCGAAGAGCTTGACGCCGCCGACGCGCAGGAACGCGTCGCCGAAGCCGGCTCGAAGGGCGAGCGCCTCGAGGGGTTCGACGGAGGGTTCGCGGAAGAGGCACCACACGCGCAGGCCGAGCCGCCCCGCGGCGCGCGCCTCCTGGAGGGCCGCGAAGTCCGCGGCGTCGACGATGCATTGCGCGCTCGTGACGCCGAGGGCCTGCGCCTGCCGGACGATGGCGTCGACGCCTTTCACGCGCGTCGCGGGCGCGGGCGCGACGGCGTCCCACACGCGGTAGAAGTCGTCCTCGCGCACGTGACCGTCGGGGAAGCGCGCGGGGTCAAGGCCCGCGCGCGCGAGCGCGGCCTGCGTCGCGACGCCCATGTGCATGTCGACGCGCGCGAGCACCGCGGCGCGGGCCTTCGCGGCCTGCTCGATTTCGGCGCGCGTCGGCATCGCGCGCGCGTCGCGCCACTTGCTCTCGTCCCATCCGTAGCCGACGACCCAGCCGTCCTCGGGCGTGAGCCCCGCGCGCGCCGCGACGGCTTCGAGGAGCTCGCTCTTCGCGGTCACGTTCGAGAGGTTGAGCCTGAGCGCGAGAACGCCGTACGTCACAAGGTGCGTATGCGCGTCGATGAAGCCCGGAACGACGGTCTTCCCGCGGAGGTCCGCGATGCGCGTGCCTGGACCGGCGAACGCGCGGCACGCCGCCTCGTCGCCGACGGCGAGGATGCGGTCGCCCGCGATCGCGACCGCGCTCGCGGTCGGCGCGTCCCTCTCCATCGTGAGGACGTTCGCGTTCACGAGGAGGAGGTCCGCTTCGCGCGCCACGCGCGGCGATGGTCGGCGGGCGGCAAGAACGCTTGCTTTCAGGCCGGCTTCTCCACGTGCTTCCCGTCGGCCCAGGCCTGCCGCGCGCCCTTCGCGTCGACGACCTCGTCGACGATGGCCTTGCACGCCATGCACCGGAAGCCGTAGCGGCGCTCCCCCTCGGCGCCCGGCGTGCAGGGTTCCGCCTTGAACTCGATGAACTTCGCGTCCGCGCGGCACGAGGGGCAGCGGGCCGCAAAGACCATGGCTGGCATCGACGGGCGATGGCGGCTTCTCGGCTAAAGCCTTGGCGCGGTCAAGGCGCATCTAGACAACGCTTATGGCGGCGCGCGTCGGGTTTCGTCCCGTGCAGCGCCTCCTCGCGTGCCTCCTCGCGCTCCTTGCGCTCCTCCCCGCCGCCACGGCGCAATCCAATCCCCACGAGATGCGGATCACGCTCGACACCTTCCGCGGCCAGGTGACGCCGGGCGAGCGCGCCGTGACGAACGCGACGATCGAGATCACCTGCTCGGCCGCCGCGATGGTCTCGTCCGGGCAGGCGCGGCTTCAGGTCGCGTTCTTCGCGGGGCCCCCCTGGGCGACGCCCGCCGCGCCGACGAGCGTCCGCGTCGATCCGAACGCGTGCGACGGAAAATTCGTCCGCGTGCGCGCGCCCCTCGGGCTCGACGTCGCCCGGGAGGCCCCCGCGTTCGTCGCCGAGACGGTCAAGGCGCGCGCGACGCTCACGACGCCCACCGCGAGCGCGAAGGCCGAGGCCGAAACGGTGGCGGCGCCCCATTGGCGAGGCGACTTCGACGCCGTCGTCGACGGTCCGATCGAGGTCGCGCCGGGCGGTCAGTCCATCCTCGTCGTGCGCGTGACGAACCGCGCGAACGCCGTCACGGAATACACGCTCGAGCCTGAGCACGTGCCCGAGGGGTGGTCCGTCGTGCCGCCCGCGCCGCGCGACATCCCGGCCGCCGCGCTCGGGGGCTCGGGCATCACCGACGAGCTCCGCGTGACGATCGGAAGCCCCGGGTCGGGCGGCGCGCTGAAGGGCGACCTCCGTTTCGTGATCCGGGCGGTCCCGTCCGTCGATCCCACGGCGGGCGAGGTCTCGAAACCGCTTGTCGTCGAGGTGAAGACGACGTCGAAGGCCGTGCCGACCATGGCGCTCGCCGGACCCGCCGCGGCGGCGCTTGCGGCCGCGCTCGCGGCGCGCAGACGGGCGTGACGCGGGCGCCGCCCCGGGAGAAGCATGCAGAGAAACTTGAAGCGGTCCGATCGCGATCGGCCCGTCATGCGACGGGCGCTACCGGTCGTGATCGTCCTGCTCATCGTCGCGCCCGCGGTCGAGGCGCAGGCCGACGACCTTCTGCCGTTCGAGCTCGCGGTCGCGCCGTTCGACGGCCCGATCCCGCCGCTTGCGCCCATGACGCGCACCGCCGTTCTCGTCACCGTTTCGTGCGCGCGGCTTGTGGGGCATTCCGTCGCGTATCCGATGGACCTGACCTTCAGCATCGAGAGCGCCCCCGCCTGGGCGCTCGCTTCCGTGAATCCGACGCGCGTGCCCGTTGGCCTCGACGCCTGCGACGCCGCGACGCGCACGGCGCGTTTCACCGCCTCGATGGGCGTCGTCACGCTTCCGGAGGCGCCCGCGTTCGAGGCCGGCGACATCACCCTCCGCGCCACGCTCCGGGGCGTCGCGGAGACCACGACCCGCGAGGCGATCGTGTCGTTGTCGGCCGACTGGGCGCCGCTCCTCTCCGTCGTCGTGGACGCCCCCGCCCGGGCCGTGGTGGGCGGCGAGACGGCGGAGTTCGTCTTCACCGCGACCAACCGCGGCAACGCGCCCGTCGTGGTCGCCTCGAGCGTCGAGAACGCGACCCGTAGCTGGAACGCGACCGGCCTCGGAACGGCCGCGATCGAGCCGGGCGCAAGCGCGCGCTTCCACCTGCGCGTCGACACGCCGTCGGACGTGCCCACGGACGCGGCCTCCTACACGGTCGCGTTCGCGTGGCATCTCGAAGCCGATCCCCGGCGCGCGAACGAGCCCGTCCTGGCGACCGTCCTGGTTTCGGTCCGGTCCGGATCCGTCGCCGGCCTCGGCGAGGCGCTCGAGGACACCGGGACGCTTCCTCTCGTCGCCCTCCTTCTTCCGGCCCCGGCGCCGCTCGCGCTCGCCCTTGCCCTCGCCTCGGCGGCCGCGGCCTTCCGACGGCGTCCATGACGACCTCGGCGGCATTGTCGCCGCCGTCGACGGGCGCAGACATCGTTAAAGGGTCCACGTCCGCTGGCGCCGTATGCGCTTCGCCCTCCTCGCGCTCGCGCTCCTTGCGCCCGCCGCAGGCGCCGCGGCCGGCCCCCTCGCGGTGGACGTCGTCGTCGCGCCGTTCGAGGGTCCCGTCCCGGTCATCACCGCGATCGCGCAGACGGACGTCAGCGCCACGGTCTCGTGCGCCCTCCTCGCGAACGCGGCCCCCGGAGGACCCGCGACGCTTGAGTTCGCCGTGCGCGAAAGCCCGGCTTGGACGTCGACGTCGATCTCGCCCGCGCGCGTCCAGCTCCCCGCGCCGGGCGCGTGCGACGCGAACACGCAGTCCGCCGTCGCGCGGACGAAGCTCTTCGTCGGGGTCGACGGGAGGGCTCCCGCCTTCGCCCCCGCGCTGATCGTGGTCGGAGCCGTGCTGCAGGGTCCGGCCGGAAAGCAGGAGGGCGAAGGCAACACGACGGTCGAAGCGGATTGGTTGAGCATCCTCGATGTCGACCTCGGGCCGGGGATCGCGAAAGTCGCCCCCGGGAAGACGGCCTCGTTCAAGATCCTCGCGACGAACCGCGGCAACGCGCCCGTCGACGTCCTCGTCGGCATCGACGCGGTCGACCGCGGCTGGAACGTCACGGTCGACTCCCCCCGCGGCGTCGCCCCGGGCGAGTCTCGCGAGGTCCTCGTCGAGGCCACCCCGCCCGCCACGGCCTCCGGAACGACGATCCTCCAGCTGCAGGCCGTCGCGCGCCTTGCCTCGGACCCGACCCGGTTCGGCGACTCGACCCGCCTCGCGCTCATCGTGGATGTCGCGGGCGAAAGCGCGGTCGACCAGGTCGCCCGAGGCATCCCGGCTTTCCCGGGGGCCTTCGCCGCCCTCGCCCTCGTCGCCGGGGCCGTCCTCGCGCGCCGCGTCGTCAAGTGAAAGCTCATCCGTGGGGAGGGCGCTCGCCCCGCGTGCGCGCCCTCGTCGTCGCCCTCGCCCTCCTCGCCCTCGCGGCCCCGGCCGCGGCGCAGAACGACCCCCTCGCGATCACGCTCACCATGACCCCGTTCGAGGGCCCCGTCGCCCCCGGGTTCGGGTTCGGATTCGCGTCGCTCAACGCGACGATGCCGTGCGCGCTCGCGCTCAACGCCGCGCCGCAGCAGGCCGCGACGCTCCGCTTCGTGGTCGAGGCGAGCCCGAACTGGAGCGAGCCCGTCGTCTTCCCGGCGCAGGTCAATCTCACGACCGAGATGTGCAAGGGAACCTCCATCCATGCGCTCGCGCAGGTGTTCGTGGGCGTCACGGACGACGCGCCCGCGGGCGCCGCGGAGCCCTTCCGCGTGAACGCGAGCATCACGGGCCCCCTCGGGACGAAATACGGCACCGCGTCGCAGGACCTCGTGGCCGGCTACCGCGGCGCGATCGACGTCGCCGCGAACGCGACGAGCGCGAAGATCCTCCCCGGCCAGACGGCGACGTTCCGCGTCACCGTCGAGAACAAGGGGAACGACAAGGTCCGCGTCGCGCCCGCCTGGGCCGCGGACCCCCCGGCCGGCTGGAGGCTCGCGGCGATCGACCCCGCGCTCGTGGGCTCGGCGCAGAAGGGCGACAACGCCACCTCCACCACGTTCCTCGTCGCCATCACCGCGCCCGCGGTGGAGGGCGCCGTGAAGGACACGAAGACCTTCAGCCTCCGCGTCTCCGCGACGCGCGACGGCGACGCTTCCGACCCGCCGACGACGCGCACCCTCGGCTTCACCGTCACCTCCGAACGCGTCGTGGAGACGCCGACCCCGAAGCCGTTCGGGGTGCCCGGCCCCGCGGGCGCGCTCGTCGCCCTCGCGCTCGCCGGCGCCGCCGTCCTCGTCCGCGCCCGCCGCGGTTGACGGTTGCGGAAGCTATTTCCGGGGTCCCCTGGCTCCGGGAAGCGCATGGGTCGGGACCTCCGGGCCTACATCCCTCAGGTCAAGCTCCCGCAGATCGCGAAGCTCGAGCCCCTCGCGAAGATTCCCACCATCACGAAGGGCCGCTATTGGCGGCTCCTCTCGGCGATCTACATCGCGATCTTCCTCGTGCGGCTCGCCTTCAGCATCGTCACCATCACGTTCCGGCACTACGTTGACGTGTCGGACACGGTCTACGCGATCCTGGTGGCGGGAAGCCCGCTCGCCGAGTTCGCGACCGTGCTCTTCCTCGGCCCGTTCATCGACCGGCACGGGCGCAAGCCCGCGCTCATCGGCGGCCTCGCCATGGGCGCCGTCTCGCTCTTTGCGCTCGCGCTCACGAAGGACATCTGGCTCCTCTTCCTCGCGAACATGCTCCACGGCGTCGCGGCCGCGGCGATCCTCGTGACGAGCCTCGCGACCATCGCGAGCTATGCGCCGCCCGAGTCGCGCGGCCGCGAATACGGCGTGTATGACTTCGTGAACCTGCTCGGCTACCTCGGCGGCTTCACGCTCGGCTTCATCCTGCTCGACGCGTTCCCCGGCCGCGTCGAGAACAGCTTCATCATCGCGGGCATGCTCGCCGTGCTCGGCCTCGCCTATGCGCATTGGAACGTGCGCGAGGACAGCTTCGGGGCGAAGAGCGATCCCAAGCAGCCGGTGACGCCGCGCAAGCTCTGGACGGTCGTCTCGAATCCCTACGTCTCCGTCCTCGCCGCGCTCTGGTTCGTGGTCTTCATGGTGATGGGGTCGCTCGTCACCTTCTTTCCGAAGGTCTACAACACGGTCTCCGACTCGGGTGGCGCCATCTCGGTCTCGATCCTCGGCGCGGCCGTCGCGTTCTTCGTGAGCCAGTTCTTCTTCGGCAAGCTCTCCGACAAGCACGGGCGAGAGCCCATCATGCTCCTCGGCGTGGGCGCCTACGGCGCGATCGCCCTCATCGTCGGCGCGGCGTTCCTCGCCGATCCCGCGGCCACGCCGCTTGCGCTCTACGGCACTCTCATCGTGTATTGGCCCGTCCTCGCGCTCCTCGGCCTCGTGGCCCTTGCCTTCGCGCCCGCGGCCCTCGCGGCGCTCGCGGACGCCGCGGAAGAAGGCGCGAAGGGCACGACGATGAGCATCTACCCGCTCGTCATCTCGCTCGGGTACATCGTCGGCCCGCCCCTTTTCGGCCTCGCCTCCGACGCGGGCGGGACGGGCGGCATCGTGGCGTTCATCCTCGTCATCGCCGGCCTTCTCGGCGCGCTCACCATCGTCCGGATGCGGCTCGTCGCGGCGGGCCTCGCGCGCATCGCCCGCGCCCCCGCGCAGGCGCCGGTCCTGGAACAGAAGCCGTGATTCAGGCGGGCTTAAACGCGCGGAGCGCCTCGCCCCGGTCGTGCCGGACGACGTCGTGATCGAGACGCGGGGCCTCACGCGCCGGTTCCGCGTCAAGGGGAGCGAGAAGGACCTGACCGCGGTGGACGCGATCGACCTCTCGATCCGTCGAGGCGAGATCTTCGGCCTTCTCGGTCCGAACGGCGCCGGGAAGACGACGACGATCAACATGCTCGTCACCATCCTCAAGCCGACGGAGGGCGTCGGGCTCGTCGCGGGCCGCGACGTCGCGCGCGAACCCACGCTCGTGCGCAAGACCGTCGGCATCGTCTTCCAGGAGCCGTCCATCGACACGATCCTCACCGCGCGCGAGAACCTCGAGCTCCACGCCCGCCTGTACGGCGTGCCGAAGGCCGAGCGCGCCAAGCGCATCCGGGAGATGCTCGCGCTCGTCGGGCTCACGGAGCGCGCCGATACGCTCGTGAAGCAGTTCTCGGGCGGCATGAAGCGCCGCCTCGAGATCGCGCGCGGACTCCTCCACCGGCCGGCCGTGCTCTTCCTCGACGAGCCCACCCTCGGCCTCGATCCGCAGACGCGCGAGCACATCTGGGCCTACGTCCGGAGGCTGCGCGACGAGTACGGCACCACGATCGTGCTCACGACCCATTACATGGGCGAAGCCGACGCGCTCTGCGATCGCATCGGCATCATCGACCACGGCCGGATCATCGCGCTCGGGACACCGCGCGAGCTCAAGGCGACCCTGCGGGGCGACCTCGTGCGTTTGCGTTTCGCGGCGCCCCCGGACGCGGGGCGCTTCAAGGGCCTCGCCGCCGTCGAGAAGGTCGAGGTGAGGGGGAACGAGGCCGCGCTCACGGTGCGCGACGCCGCCGCGAACCTGCCCCGCGTCCTCGCCGCCGCGGGCGAGGTCGAAAGCGTCGAGGTGCATCGCCCGACCCTCGAGGACGTGTTCATCGCGCTCACGGGGCGCGAGATCCGCGACGACACGACGGAAGGCGAGGCGTTCTCGGACGCCATCATGCGCTCCGCGACGGGAGGGAGCAACCGATGAGCGGGCCCGTCGCCCGCGAGCGGGACGCGTCGCGGTCGGGCCCCGCGCTCGGGTGGTCGCACGAGATGCGCGCGATCGGCGCCATCTGGCTCAGGGAGTTCAAGGTCTTCACGCGCGAGCGCAGCCGCGTCATCTCCTCGATGTTCCAGCCGATCCTCTGGATCGCGTTCGTCGGCACGGGTCTCCAGGCCGCCGTGGACGCGGATCGTCTCGGCGGAACGGACTACCAGTCGTTCATCTTCCCGGGGGTCCTCGTGATGAGCACACTCTTCGGGACCATCTTCTACGGCCTCTACATCATCTGGGACCGCAAGCTCGACGTCCTCAAGGAGGTCCTCGTCGCGCCCGTGAGCCGGGCGAGCATCTTCTTCGGCAAGGTCGTGGGCGGAAGCACGGAAGCCGTCATCCAGGCGGTGTTCGTGCTCGTGGCCGGCTACGCGCTCGCGACCCTTGCGCCCTTCGCGTTCGCGGAGGGCATGGCCTCGACGCCCGTCTGGATCCTCCTTCCGGCGCTCGCGGTCGTGCTGCTCCTCGCGATCGGGTTCGTGAGCGTCGGTCTCTTCATCGGGAGCTTCTTCGAGAGCCTCGAAGGCTTCCAGGTGATCGCGAGCTTCCTCACGTTCCCGCTCTTCTTCCTCTCGGGCGCCCTCTACCCGCTCGACTCGCCCGGGTTCCCGACGTGGCTCGGCGTCGTCGCGCGACTCAACCCCGTGACCTACGCCGTGGACGCCCTGCGCGGGCTCCTCATCGGCCAGCACGCCTTCCCGTACTGGCTCGACTTCGCGGTCCTCGTCGGCTTCGCCGCCGTCATGATCGCGGCCGGGACGTGGGCGTTCAACCGGATGCGGTGAAGACGCTCTCGAACACGCGCCGATGGAACCAGTGAGGGCCCCGCTCCGTCTCGGGAGCGAACCGACCCCGCGGCGCGAAGCCGGAAGCGGCGCCGCGCGCGGTCTGCGAAAGCGCGTCCACGTCCTCGTCGTCCACCTCGGTCATCATCCACGTCCGCTCGCGCTCGGCGTATTTCGACGCGTCGAGAACGCGGTGGTACCACAGGAAGTACGTGCGATGCGGCTTCCCCGGCACCGGCATGTAGGCGTTGATCGAGAGGCCCCACGGGTAGACATTGAGCGTCAGGTTCGGCCACACGAACCACCAGAGCGCGAAAACGCGCTTCGTCGGGTGGCGGAAGCGCTCGGCGACCTGATCGGGCGCGAGACCGTGCGCGGGGTCCTTCGCCCACGCCCACTGGAGGACCGCGTCGCCGTGGATCTCGGTCGCGTAGCTTGCGAGGTCGAGCGCGTCCGCGAGGCCTCCGGGCTTGCGGTGGATGAACGGGATGTGGAGCGCGTCCAGGTAGTTCCACGCGTGCTGCTTCCAGTTGCCCGCAAGCTCCCGAGCCTCGACGTCCATGCGGCGCGGCGCGAGCGCGGCGAGGTCGAGCGCGCCGAGCGAGGCCGCGACCGGCGCAAGCGTCGCTTCGAGGGTTTGCGCGGGCGCGCCGATCGACGCGAAAAGGAGGCCGCCCCATTCTCCGGCCGGAAGGGCGCGGAGGTCGTCGTCCGGGGAGGGGAACGCCTCGACCTTCTCGAAGCCGGGCTGGTGGACGAACTTCCCCGCGCAGTCGAATTGCCGCCCGTGCTGCGGGCAGGTGATCGCCTTCTCGCGGCCCGGGCCCGCGACGAGCGTGTGCCACGCATGGGTGCAGACGTTCGGGAACATCCGGAGCGCGCCGTCCCAATCGCGCTGGAGGAAGAACGGCTTGTCGAGGAGGCTCGTCGGCGCGCGGGCGCCTCGGCGGCGAACGAGGTCCGCGAGCGAGCGCGGGTCGTCGCGGGCCTCGTGGGGGCTGCGCTCGGGCACGAGGAGCCAGGCGCGCGGGAAGAGACGCTCGATCTCGAGCGCGAGGAACGCGGGGTCCGTGAACGCCTCCGCGGGAAGCGTCCTCGCCCGCGCGATGTCCGCCGCCACTTCGAATCGCTCGCGCTGCACGTCGCGCGAACGCCCCGCAGCGGGATGAAGGCTCCGCGACGCTCGACCGAAAGCTAGATGGAGCCCCATACGGGTGGGCAGCCGGGTTGACCCATGGCCGAAACCCGTCGCGATCTCGTGAAGACCGTTTGGCCGGACAAGCTCCTGTTCGGCGCCATCATGCTCCTTGTCACGTCGGCCATCGGCCTGCTCCACGGGCTCGTGGGCATGGCGGTCGACATCCGCTACGGAAAGAAGGTTCCCGAGTTCCTGGTCGCGATGCCGCCCGAAGGCACCGTCGTCCTGTCGGCCGCGGCGGCCGTGCTCGCCGTCCTCGCGCTGCGCCGCGTGCAGACCTCGTTCGGCATCGCGGGCGCGGTGAGCGGCGTCCTCGCGCTCGGCCTCCTCGGCCTGGGATCGCTCTTCTCGCTCATCGCGCTCGGTTTCCTCGTCGTCGCCCGACAGGAGGGCGAGGACACGACGCCCGAGACGGCGCGGCTCGCCCCGGAGGACTGGCCCGACAAGTCGCTCGCGGCGAGCCTCCTCCTCTTCATGGCGGGCGGCGTGAACGTCGTCTGGGGCCTCGCGCTCATCCTCGACGTTGTGGGCTTCGGGACCATGGGCGCGGTCGTCGGCCCGCTCGCGGCGGCGGCCGGCCTCTTCGGCCTGGTCGCGAGCTGGTCGCTCTACCATCAGCGCGGCGCGAAGCGGGGCACCGTCGCGGCTCTCCTGAACGTCTTCGCGCTCGGGGCCTACGTCCTCGGCCCCCTGCTCGCCGTCGCCGCGCTCGTGCTCATCGGAAAGGCGCGCGCCGAGGGCGAGTTCGCGGTTCGCGCCAGGCCTGCCTCCGCCGCGGCCCCGGTCGCGAACCCCCCCGCCCCGAAAGGTCCCTGAGTCCCTGGGCACCCGGCCCGTTTCAGGAGGGGCCTTGGCCGCGCGCGTCGATGGCCTCGCATGACCGAGCCGCGACCGGGCGAACGCGCCCTTCCCATGCGCTCGCTCGAGGACGCGGTCCGCTCGCTGAACGCGATGGCGGCCAGGCTCTCCGAGGTCGAGCCCGACCCCTCCCCGAAGACCGAGGCCGGGGACGACGGCGTGCTCTTCGTGCACACCGTCGACGGCCGGACGCTTCCGCGTCGGTGAGCCTACACGACGACGATCGCGCCGACCATGCCGAAGCGGTAGTGCAGCTCGCAGAAGTACGGATACGTTCCGGGCGTCGCGAACGTGCGGCTCACGCGCGCCCCTTGGGCAAGACCCTCGTGGAACGTGTCCGCGTCGCCGTCCGCGTTGGCGGGGTCGTTCGCGACGCCGTCGAGAGCGTCCTCCATCGTGTCGCTCGTCGTCACGGTGTGCGGAAGGAGCCGGCCCTCCCACGTGACCGTAGTCCCCGCGGGAACCGCGAGGACGGGCGAGACGAACGAGAAGCCGGCGGCTTCGACCAGGACCTCGGCTTCCTCCGGCGCCTCCACGACGGGCGCGACGCGCAGCACGCCGGCCCCGTCCGCGACGTACATCGCCCCGTCCGGCCCGAAGAGCACGTCCGTCGGGAGGCCGAGGCCCGTGACGAAGTCGCTCACCCCGACGGCTTCGCCGTCCGGGCCCAGCTCGACGCGCACCACCTTGTGGCCGACGTCGTGCGTCGAGAAGCCCTTGCGGTGCGGCTCGGGGAAGAACGGCCCGCACTCCCCGACGTAGACGGAGCGGCCGTAGGCGCCCGCGAACGCGGCGGGCCCCGGGGTCGGAAGGTCGAGGCCCGTCGCGCACACGTGCCATCCGAGGAGGGCCGTCGCTCGGGGCGCCGTCGAGCAGTCGTGGCCCGCGAAGAGCGGGTTCGTCTCCTTCGAGATGCCCGCGCCGACGGCGCCGGGCTCGCCGACGTCGAAGCAGAACGGGAACGCGAAGTTCGTGCCCGCCCCGGTGACGCGGTAAAGCGCGTCCTGCGAGCTGGGCGAGTCCGCGCCGTTGTTCGCGGTGTAGAGCGAACCGTCCGGGCCGAACGCGACGCCGAAATGGTTTCGGAAGCCCCAGGCGTACGCCTCGACGAGCGCGGCGAACGGGGCGTTGACCGGGTGCGAGGCGATCTCGCTCGCGGGGATCCTCGCGCCCGCGCCGTCGGTCCACCGCAGAATCGCGGGCGTCGCGGCGACCGCGGCCGGGTCGAAGCGCAGCACCGCGCCCGAGTACGGGAACACGTCGGCCGCGCCGCCCTGGATTCCGTTGTCGTTGGGGTTCCCGTTCGCGACGTAGAGCAACCCGTCCGGGCCGAGACGGAGGTGATTCGTGTTGTGGCGGCCGTTCGGGAGGCCGTCCACAACGACCTTCCGCTCGTTGCCGTCGAGGCGCCAGATGCGCCCGTCGGTGCGGCCCGTCGCCGGGTTCGCATGGCTGTCCGCGACGAAGAGCGCGCCGTCGACCCACGCGAGGCCGAGCGGCTGGCTGAAGCCGCTCGCGTGCCGCGCGACGCCGAGGGCGACGGGGCCCGCCTCCGTCCAGAGGACCGTCACGCGCTCCACGTCTCCCGCGAGGGTCGTCGCGTAGAGATCCGGACCCGGCATGCCGGGGCCCCACGCGAGGGCCGTCGGGACCCCGATCGGCGCGAAGGGCGCGATCGCGAAGCCCGCGACGACGTCGGGGACGGGATTCGGCGGATCGAGGGCCGCGGCCGGGGCGGGGACGGCGGCGAGGGCGATCGAAGCGAGGGCCACGAAGACGATGAGCGGGCGGGCGCGCATGGGAAGCCTCCGGCTCGCAAGCCCCCCGGCGGGTCATACCCCTATGCTGGAGACCCCTTTATCGGGCCCCGGGGCGCAGGAAGCCTTTTTGGGATCCATCCGCGTGGACGATCCATGGCGCGCGCTGTCGCCCTCGCGGCCCTCCTCCTCGTCGCCCTCCCCATCGCCTCAGCCCAGGGGCACGACCATGGCGCCGCGGCCGGGAGCGGGGCCGTCGTGACGCGCGACCTCCACCCCTCGGGCCTCGCCATCGTGGGGAGCCTCAGCCACTTCGGCTTCGTGCTCGCGGACGCGGACGGGCAGCCCATCCGGCACAAGGATGGCCTCATCCGCGTCATGCAGGACGGCGTGATCCTGTTCGAGACGATGGCGCACGAGTACGATGGCGTCTATTCGCTCGATTACGTGTTCGTGAAGCCGGGCCCCTTCACCGTGACGCTCGTCGCGAAGATCGGAGACCAGGAGGTCGTCGACGTCTTCGAGGGCGTCGCGGTGATTCCGCGCGCGCCCTTCCCGACGCAGTTCGTCGTCGAGAAGCCCGCGGCCCCCGTCGCGGGCCGCCCGATGACGTGGAAGTACCGCGTCGCCGACGCGAACCTCACGCTCGTCCCGCACACGGACTCCATCTTCGTAGTCGAGCGCCTCCTCGACCGCAAGGTGGTCGTGCGCACGCACGTCCACAGCCACCTCGAGGACCAGGCGCTCACGTTCGTCCTCGACACGCCCGGCGAGTACCAGGTCCGCATGCTCGGCTACGACGCGTTCCCGGGCAAGAACGAGACGGACTTCCTGCCGATCGCGGTCGAGATGCCGCTCACGGTCGCGCGCCCCACCGGGCCCGCGCCCGCGCTCCCCGCCGTCGCGCTCGACGCGGCCGCGCCCGCCGCGGCCGAGGTCCAGGCGGGCGGCTTCGAGCTCAAGATGGTCGCGGACCCCGACGCGCGCGTCGGCTCCCAGAGCCAGATCCGCCTCGGCGCCGTCGCGTGGGACCCCACTCTGAAGCGGCCCGTCCAGCACGTCGACTTCGCCCTCAAGGTCGTCGGTCCCGACGGCGCGGTCCGCTTCGAGTCGGCCTCGCTCCACGAGTACGACGGCGTCGCCGAGGTCCTCGTCTCCTACGCGACGCCCGGCGAGTACAAGGTCGAGTGGACCGCGCGCGCGAAGGGCGAGGAGCGGGAGGGCGCGACGACGTTCACGGTCCTCCCGCCCGTCGTCCCGCTCGATTTCGGGCCCTACGAGATCAAGCTCGTGGTGGACGCGCCGAAGCAGGGCGTTCCCACGAAGATCAAGGTCGACGTCCGCAACGCCGCGGGCCGCCACCTCGACCACGGCGAGAGCGAGATCGCGATCCTCTCCCCATCGAGCCTCGCCCCGATCCTCCTCGCGAAGCTCCACGCGCACAGCTCGCCCCCCGAGGCGACCGTCACGTTCCCCGAGGCGGGCCGGATCCGCGTCCTCGTCCGAACGGAATCGCTCATGCCCGGCGTGACCTTCACGCACGGCGACAAGGGCCTGGGCTCCGAGGCGCTCTTCTTCGTGGACGTCGAGGAGGCCCTCGCGACGCCCTCGATCCCCGTCGTCCCCGCGAAAAACGATCCCCCGCGGTCCATCCCCGCCGCCCCCGCCGTCCTCGCGCTCCTCGCCGGGTTCGGAGCCGCCCTCGCGCGCCGGCCGTAGCGTTCCGGAACCCTTACAACCGCGGCCGCGGCTCGCGGCCCGTGCACCCGGCCCCGGCGCTCGACGTCGTGCCGATCCTGGCCGCCGCCCTCGTGAACATCGTCGTGGGTTTCGTCTGGTACGCGCCGCCCGTCCTCGGAAACGCGTGGCTGAAAGAGCTGGGGAAGAAGCAGGAGGAGCTCGGCTCCCCCGGGCCCGCCTATGCGCTCGTGGTGGTGAGCGCTCTCGTCAGCGCCCTCGCGCTGAACTATGTCATCCACGGCATCTCGGGCGCCTCGCCCACCCTCCAGGACGGCGCCCTTGTAGGCCTCATCGTCGGCGTCGGGTTCGCCGCGACAGCCATGGGCGCGGAATCGATCTTCGGCGGCAAGAGCCTGAAACTTTACCTCATCAACGCCGGTTACCACGTGGTGGCGCTCGCGCTCGCCGGCGTCGTCGTCACCTTCCTCTGATGCCGACCTTCATCCTCCTCGCGCACCGGGCCTCGACCGCCCCCGCCTTCAGCCTGGACGATCTTCCGGGGTCCGGCGGCCGCATGGACATCGTGTGCCGCGTCGTGACAAGCGCCCTCCTCCATTCCCACGGCGTCCGGAGCGACGTGGAGGTCATCGCCCTCCTCCAGGGCCCCCCGGGCGCTCCCGTCGCGGTGCGCTTCGACGGCGCGAAGGTGCGCCGCCTGAACCCCGACGAGCGCAGCACGGCGGCGCTCGTCCGCCGCGCGCTCGCGACGCCCCGCACGGGACCCGTGTGGCGCGAAGCCTCCCCCGGGGTGAGCGTCGCGGACGCGACGCTCGCGGACCTCCTCGACACCCTCGCGACGCGCCCTCTCGTGCTCCTCGACGAAGGGGGCGACGACGCGCGCGCCGCGCCGCCGCCCGCGGACGCGGTGTATGTGATCGGCGACGACCAGGGATTCACGCCCGAAGAGGACGCCGAGGTCCGCGGCCGCGGCGCCCGGGCCGTGAGCCTCGGGCCGCGGTCGCTCCAGGCCGACCAGGCGGTCGTGGTGCTCCTGAACGAGCTGGACCGGGCCGGGGCGCGGTAGGCCTGCCGGGCCGGGGGTCGCGCCCCGTGGCCCGCGAACGAACGCCTCCGCTGAAGCAGTTGGAGCAGCGCGAAAAACTCTTGTCGTTGGGAGGCTGAAGAGAATGCGCGCGCTGCCGACGCGCGCATCCTAGCGAGACCGTATAACCTTTACGATCCGATCACGGGATTGTCGGATTTTCCGACAAGTTCCCTCCAATCTCACGGGATGAGCGACGCCGCCGCCTCGACCGCGAAGCCGTAGAACGGCGCCGGGTAGAGGCCGATCACGATCGTGCCGAGGAGCGCGATCGCGACGGCCGCGATGGCCGAGGCCGGGATCGCGAGGCGCGTCGTGGCGCCGCCCTCGTCCACGTACATCGTGCGCACGATGCGCGCGTAGTAGTAGAGCGAGATGGCGCTGTTCACGACGCCCGCGACCGCGAGCCACACGAACCAGCCGCCGGCCTGGATGGCCGCGCTGAAGAGCACGAACTTCGAGGCGAAGCCGGCAAACGGCGGGATGCCCGCGAACGAGAGCATGAAGATCGCCATCGCGAGGGCGAGGAAGGGCGCGCGCCGGGAGAGGCCGCGCCAGTCGTTCAGGTCCTCGCTCACGCCGAGCGTCGCGACGGCCGCGACCACGACGAAGGCGCCCGCCTTCATGAAGGCGTGCGTCGTGATGTGGAGGAGGCCGCCCGCGAGCGCGAACTGCGTCGCGATGGGAAGCGCGATGAGCATGTACCCTGCGTGCGCGATGGACGAATACGCGAGGAGCCGGCGCACGTTGGTCTGCGAGAGCGCGACGACGTTGCCGACCGTCATCGTCACGACCGCGAGGGCGGCCGCGAGGAACGTCCAGTTGGTCTGGACCGCGACGAGGCCGATGATGAAGATCTTGAAGATGGCCGCGAAGCCCATCTTCTTCGAGGCCGCCGCGAGGAAGGCCGACACCGTGGGCGGCGCGCCGTCGTACACGTCGACCGACCACATGTGGAACGGCACCGCGCTCACCTTGAACGCGAAGCCGGTGAGCACGAACACCCAGCCGAAGACGAGCGTCGGAGCGATGCGGCCCGTCGCGGGGTCGATGAGGCCCGGCGCGCCGACGAGGCCGCCCGAGAGGGCGTCGAGGTTCGTCGTGCCCGCGAGGCCGTAGATGAGCGAGATGCCGTAGAGCGTGACGGCGCTCGAGAGCGACCCGATCACGAAGTACTTCATCGCGGCCTCAGCGCTGTCGGGGGCCTTCTTGTAGAAGCCCGCGAGCGCGTACGTGCAGAAGCTCGCGAGCTCGAGGCCGACGAAGAGCGTGATGAGTTCGCGCGCGGAGGCGACGACCATCATGCCGAGCGTCGAGAACAGGATGAGCGCGTAGTACTCGCCCTGGTGGCGCTCGCGGATCGAGTGCGGGCTCGCGAGGACCACGATGCCCGCGACGAGGAGGAAGATGGCGGCGAAGAAGACCGAGAACGGCGTGACGTCGTACACGCCGTAGACCGTCGGGACGCCCGCGCTCGAAACCGGCAGGGCCTCGACGGCGTCGCGCACGTAGCCGAAGCCGGGGACGTCGTAGAGGCTCGCGAAGCTGAAGACGCCGGCGAGGACGATCGCGATGAGCGCGAAGCCCGCCATGCCCTGGCGCTTGAGGCCGAGCGTGCCGAGGATCGCGGCCGCGAGGCCGGCGATCGTGAGGATCGCAAGCGGCGTGAGGGCGATGATCTCGTTCGGGACGAGCGCCACTCAGGCCACCCCCATCGTGAGGAGAAGGGCGCGGACGGGGCCGTCGAGGACGTCCGTGAGCAGGCGCGGCCAGAGGCCGTAGAGGGCCGTGAACAGGAGCAGGATCGCCAGGGGGACCGCCTCGTGCCAGTGCAGGTCGTACGTGTGTCCGTAGTGGACGCCGGGCTTCTCCGTGAACGGGCCGAAGAAGGCGCGCTGGAGCGCCCACAGATAGTACGCGGCGGAGAGCACGAGGTAGACGAGCGGGATCAGGATGTAGATCCCGAAGGCTTCCCAGGTGGCGCCGTAGATCTGGAACTCCGCGATGAAGGCCGCAAGCCCCGGGAGGCCGAGACCCGCCATCGAGAAGATGACCATGTACGTCGCGGACTTCGGCAGCTTCGCCGCGAGGCCGCCCATCGACGGGATGTCGCGCGTGCCGAGGTTGTGCGCGAGCACGCCGCACAGCATGAAGAGCGCCGGACTGATGAAGCCGTGCGCGAGCATCATGAAGTTCGCTCCGACGAGGCCGAGCTCGCTGCCCGTGTGGACGGACGCCGCGATGCCAAGGAGCACGAGGCCCATCGACCCGATGGACGAGTACGCGACGAGCTTCTTGTAGTCGCGCTGCACGAGGCAGATCGCGGAGGCGTAGATCATGCTCGCGACCGCGATCACGAACATGAGGGGCACGAGCCACTGCGCGCCGAAGGGCGCGACGGGGAGCGCGATGCGGATGAGGCCGTACGAGCCCATCTTCAGCAGCACGCCCGCGAGGAGCACCGAGCCCGCCGTCGGCGCCTCGACGTGCGCGTCGGGGAGCCACGTGTGGAAGGGGAAGACGGGGAACTTCACCGCGAAGCCCACGAAGAGCGCGAGGAACACGATCTGCTGGAAGCCCTGGCTGAAGCGGCCGTTCGCGGCCACGATGTCCTCGATGGCGAAGGAGCGCGCGCCGGACGGGAATGCCTCGAAGTACAGCGCCATGAAGGCGAGCAGCATCACGAGCGAGGCCGTGAACGTGTAGATGAAGAACTTGATCGCCGCGTACTTCTTCCTCGGGCCGCCCCAGATGGCGATGAGGAAGTACATCGGGATGAGCACGAACTCCCAGAAGACGTAGAACAGGAAGAGGTCGAGCGCGCTGAACACGCCGAGGACGGCCGCGTTCAGGATCATGAGCATCGCGTGGAACGTGGAGGCGCGCTCCGTCTGGTCCCAGGCGAAGACGATGCCGAGCGTGACGAGGAGCGCCGTCAGGAAGAACATCGGCGCGCCGAGGCCGTCGAGACCGAAGATGATCTGGATGCCGAGGCCCGGGATCCACTGGTACTTCTCGTAGAAGCCGTAACCGGTCGCGGTCTTCGGGGCGTCGGCGAGCGTGATGAGGAGGTACGACGCGATCGCGAGCGGCACGAGGCTCGTCGCGAGCGCGACGACGCGCGCGATGCGGTGATCCTTCCGGCCGATCGCGAGCGTGAGGCCGGCGCCCGCGAGGGCGCTCAGGATGGCGATGGAGACGAGAGGCAATTCCATTCAGCTCCCTCCGAAGAACGAGATGCCGCGGTCGCGCAGGGCGTCCGTGAGGAGCGGCGCGTACACGATCGCGAGGATGATGAGGACGACGCCCGCGACGACCGCGAACGCGTAGTCCTGGACGTCGCCGGTCTGCCAGAACCTCCAGCGGTCGGCCGTCCTGCCGGTGCGGTTCGCGACGCCGTTCACGACGCCGTCGATGACGTGCTGGTCGAACCAGTCCTCGACGCGCGCCCAGCCGACGACGACCTTCTCCGCGAAGGCGTTGTAGGCGTGGTCGATGTAGTAGCGGTTCGCGAGGACCTTCGAGAAGCCCGTGAGCTCGTCGTCGGCCTTGAGGTTCTTCGCGACGCTCTTCGGTCCCCACCAGGCGTACGCGAGCCCGGCGCCGAGGAGCGCCACGGCGATGGAGGCGTAGGTGAGCGGGACCTCGAACGGGTGGAGGAGCGCCTTCACGAGGCCGCCGCCGTGCGCCTCGCCGTGGCCCGCGTCCGCGACGCCCGCGGCCGCGAGCGTCTCCGGGGAGGCCGCGACCAGGTTGTCCGCGGTGCCGCCCGCGAAGGCGAAGACGACGACGCCGCCCACGAGCGCCATCGCGCCGAGGAAGGCGAGGGGGACGGCCATCGTCCAGCCCGACTCGTGGATGTGGCTCTCGTGCGACCCGTGCTCGCGGTGGTGGCCGGCGTGCCCGTCGCGCGCCGCGCGCCAATCCTTGCCGCGGTACTCGCCCTCGAAGGTCATGAAGTACAGGCGGAACATGTAGTACGCCGTGAGGCCCGCCGTGAGGAGGCCGACGCCGTAGAGGACGTAGTAGATGGGCGCATCGTGGGCCGCGTGGAACACGGCCTCGAGGAGCGCGTCCTTCGAGTAGAAGCCGCTGAACGGCGGAAGGCCCGCGATCGAGATGGTGCCGAAAAGCATCGCGAACGCCGTCACGGGCATCCACTTGCGCATGCCGCCCATCTCGCGCATGTCGTACGGCGCGTCCTCGTGGTGGCGCGCGTGGCCGACGGACCCGGCGCTGAGGAAGAGGCCGGCCTTGAAGAAAGCGTGGCTGAACAGGTGGAAGATCGCGACGGTGACGCCCGCAAGCGCCGCGGCCGAGACGGCGTCGCCGTGGCTGAAGTAAAGCGATCCGCCGACGCCGAGCGCGAGGAACATGTACCCGAGCTGCGAGAGCGTCGAGTACGCGAGGACGCGCTTCACGTCGTTGTTCACGAGCGCCATGCTCGCGGCGAAGAGGGCCGTGAAGCCGCCGATGATCGCGACGACGAGCAGAAGCTCGGGCGTCTGCACCATGAGCGGGTACGAGCGCGCGACGAGGTAGACGCCGGCCTTGACCATCGTCGCCGCGTGGATGAGCGCGGAGAC
>Ga0247717_1000048_pt1 | contig 32785 bp, 31 predicted proteins | sample 24E_NmetaG_FD_189047 | JGI IMG/M metagenome (GOLD analysis project Ga0247717, IMG submission 189047) | Soil microbial communities from hillslope of Landscape Evolution Observatory, University of Arizona, Oracle, AZ, United States - 2-4-E_N | ecosystem: Engineered > Artificial ecosystem >... | reverse complement strand
GGCGCGGTCGACGAGGCCGAGCTGATGACCTACCGCCAGCAGGGCAGCCGGCTGGAGGGCCACCCAACGCCCGTCCTGCCGTGGGTCGACGTCGCCACCGGCTCGCTCGGCCAGGGCCTGCCGATCGGGGTCGGTGTCGCGCTGGCAGGCAAGCGGCTGGATAGGCTGCCCTACCGGACGTGGGTGCTGTGCGGCGACAGCGAGATGGCTGAGGGGTCGATGTGGGAGGCGTTCGCCCAGGCCTCCTTTGATCGGCTGGACAACCTCGTGGCGATCATCGACGTCAACCGCCTCGGCCAGACAGGCCCGACTCGCTATGAGTGGGACCTGGCTGTCTACAGCGACCGCGCCCGCGCCTTCGGCTGGCACTCGATCGAGATCGACGGCCACGATGTCGAGCAGGTGGACCGCGCGTACGAGGAGGCGCTGGCCACCACCGGCCGGCCGACGGTGATCGTTGCGCGAACGGTCAAGGGGGAGGGGGTCAGCGCAGTGGCGAACACGCTGGGCGCCCACGGCAAGGCCGTCGAGGACGAGGCGGCGGCTCTGGCCGAGCTGGGGGAGCGGCCAAACATCACGGTCACCCCGGCAGAGCCGGAGAGCGAAGGCAGCCCGCACCGCTTCCCAGACGGTGGCGGCCTTGAGCTGCCGCGCTACGAGAAGGGCAAGAGCGTCGCCACGCGCAAGGCCTTCGGCGAGGCGCTGGCAGCGCTCGGCGCTGCCCGACCGGACGTCGTCGCGCTCGACGGCGAGGTGGGCAACTCGACCTACACCGAGCTTTTCGAGAAGCAGCACCCCGAGCGCTTCTTCCAGATGTACATCGCCGAGCAGCAGATGATCGCCGCCGCCGTCGGCCTGCAGGTCCGTGGCTGGCGGCCCTTCGCGGCGACCTTCGCCGCCTTCCTGAGCCGGGCCTACGACTTCGTGCGCATGGCCGCCGTCAGCCGGGCGACGCTGGCACTGTCCGGCTCCCATGCCGGGGTCAGCATCGGCGAAGACGGGCCCTCGCAGATGGGCCTCGAGGACCTGGCCATGATGCGTGCCGTCCACGGCAGCACGGTCCTCTACCCGTGCGACGCCAACCAGACCGCCCGGCTGACGGTGGCGATGGCCGATCTGCCGGGCATCAGCTATCTGCGCACCACGCGCGCCAACACGCCGGTCATCTACGACCCGGATGAGGACTTCGAGATAGGCGGCAGCCGCGTGCTGCGCAGCACTGACGAGGACCGGCTGGCGATCGTCGGCGCCGGCATCACCGTCCCCGAGGCGCTCGAGGCCGCCGATCGGCTGGCCCAGTACGGCCTGCACGCGCGTGTCATTGACCTGTACTCGGTCAAGCCGATCGACACCGAAACACTCGTCCGCGCGGCGGCCGAGTGCCCGGCCGGGCTGATCGTGGTCGAGGACCACTGGCCCGAGGGCGGCTTGGCCGAGGCTGTCGCAGGCGCGCTCGCCGGCGGCGACGATCGGCCGCGCATCGAGTCCCTGGCGGTGCGCATCATGCCCGGCTCGGCCACGCCCGAGCAGGAGCTGGCCGAGGCCGGCATCGACGCCGACGCCATCGTGGCCGCTGCCCAGCGGCTGGCGGGGGAGCTGCACGAAGCGATCCCCTGACCGACGCTGAGCCTGGCCAGAGGGAGTACTTTTCGCCGCTTTCGCGTTGCCGCCGCGCTGCCTAGACTCGCCATCGATGCAGATATACGAAGGCAGCGCGCGCCAGGACTACGAAGAGGTGCTCCGCTCGATCGGCGCCTTCCTCGACCAGTGCGCGATGCGCGAGATCGCGATCACAGAGACCGCTGATGGGTTCCTCGTGCAGGGCCTGGCGCCGCAGGTCGAGGAGGGCCGGCCGTGGAACGATCCCGCGGTCAGGCTGCAGAAGCGCAGCTTCCAGATCGTCGAGGACGACGTCAACCGCTTCATGGACGAGGTCGTCGCCCGGCGCAACGCCGGTCGACCGCCGCAGTCCGCGATTCCCGATCCGTTCTATGAGCACGCGTTGCGCGTGCTGGGCCACTACATCGACGAGCAGAAGCCGCGCGATGTCCTGCTCTTCGAGCAGGACCGCTCGTTCGTGGTGCGGCTGCTGATGGCGACGCGCACCGGGCCGCGCCACGTGCTGGCCGAGTTCACGCGCGAGGAGGTCGAGGGGCTGGTCAGCGGCGCCAGCCGGCTGCGCAACCGACCGGGCGCGAGCATCCTCAGCGCCAGCGCCTGACCGCCCGCGGTGCGGGCCGGATCGGATGAAATTGTTGCTCCCGGCCTGGTCCCTGTTCTGGCTGGCGACAGCCGGTTGCGTTACCGTGTGCCGAAGGGACACCAAGCGCGCAGCCCGTCTGGAGGCCTCATGAAGCGACTCATCAAACTGCTCATCACGCTGCTTCTGGTATTGGTCGCGGCAGTCGTGATCATCCCGCTCGTCGTCCTGGCCGGCCTGTTCATCTGGCTGAAGCTGACCGAGGAGGTCGACGAGGAGGCGCTCGAGCTCGAGGAGCTGGGCGAGGACGAGGCGCCCGCCTGATCCAGGGCGCTGGCCGATCCGAAGAAACCGCCCAGCAGGGATAGGTCATCCAGCCCTACGTCGCGCCGGTGGAGCCCGGCCGTGCTCCGGTCAGCTTCCTTGTCGATTACGACGGCACGATCTCGCTGATCGACATCGGCGACGAGCTGATGGCGCGCTACTACCCTGATCAGGAGACGCTGGCGCGCAAGGACGCCGAGTACGACGCCGGCATCCTGGGCTCGCGTGAGCTCATGCAGTGGGACATGGATGTCCTGCCGGACGATCCGCAGCTGCTGCGGCGGGCGGCGGCGGAGATGCCGCAGGATCACACCTTTTCGGCTTTCGTCGGGCGGGTCCGCGAACGAGGCGCGCAGGTCGAGGTAGTGAGCGACGGCTTCGGCTTCTACATCGGCTCGAACCTCGCCGCGCTGGGCGTGCCTGACGTGCCCATCGCGACCAACCACAACGAGCTCCGCGGCGCGGCCGGCCTGAGCTTCCCCTTCGGCCATCCGGCGTGCTTCGTGTGCGGCACGTGCAAGCGCGAGCGGGTGCGTCTCCATCAGGCAGGCGGCCGTGCGGTCGTCTTCATCGGCGAGGGCACGAGCGACCGCTACGGCGCGGCCCACGCCGACCTCGTCTTCGCGCGCGACAGCCTCGAGCGCATCTGCCTTGCCCAGGGCTGGCCGTACCTGCCCTGGCAGCGCTTTGACGACGTGCTCGACGAGGTCGAGCGCGCCTTCGCTGACGGCCGCCTGCCGGAGACCGCTGAGGACCTGCCGCGCTGGCGGGCGACGCACGCGCTCGGACCACGCCCGTTCATCTGCGGTCCGGAGGTCTGGGGCCCCGATCGGACGACGCCGACCATCGCGCCAGATAGCCAATCGACCGGCCGACCTATCATCCCCTCGTGACTCGGACCTCGCCCATCGTCATCGTCCTGCTCACCTTGGCTGTGGCCACGCTGGCGGTGGCTGGCGCGCTGGCTTTCGGCCTCATGCCGCAGCTCGTCGGCGGCTCGCCGAGCGCCAGCCCGACAACGCCTGCCGCGACCGGCCCGACCTCGCCGCCGACGGCTTCGCCGTCAGCCAGCCCGTCGCCGACCCCGACTACGCCGCCAACGCCGACTGCCCAGCCCAGCCCGACCGCGCCGCCGACGGGTGAGCAGAGCTACACCGTCCGGCCGGGCGACACCCTCGAAGCGATCAGCCTGCGCTTCGGCGTCTCGATCCAGGCGATCGTCGCCGCCAACAACCTGGCCAACCCGGACCAGATCTTCATCGACCAGGTGCTGATCATCCCGGCGCCGGGCACCACGCCCGGCATCGGTGACTGCTACCTCGTCGAGATGGGCGACACGCTGGAGGAGATCGCCTACCAGCTCGGCGTGCCGACCCACGAGCTGGCTGAGGCGAACGACCTGGAGAACCCGGACGACATCCGGGCCGGGCAGTGCCTGGTCATCCCCGGGCGTGAGCCTTCGCCCTCGCCCGCCGTTAGCCCGTGATCACGCTGCGCCCGTGACCGAGATTCGGCCCGTCCGCCGTCCATCGCTTGCCAGCCGAGCCATCCAGCGGATTGGCCGGCTCGTGCCACCCTGGCTCGGTGGCCAGCTGCATCGCGCCCCACCCGCGCTGACCTTTGGCCTGACCGGGCCGTTCAACGGCCAGCGCATGCGCGTTGCCGCGGTCCGGGCGATGTTCGGCGCCGTGCCCTTCACGGCGGTCGTGGAGACGGGCACTTATCGCGCGCTGACGACCCGCTTCCTGCGCGGCCTGACTGACGCGCCGCTGGCGACGATCGAGATCAATCCGCGTTACCACGACTACTCGCGCAAGCGGCTCGCCGGCGCGCGCAACGTCTATCCCTTCCTGGGCAGCTCACCGGAGGTGCTCGAGCTGCTCGCCGCCGATGCGTCGTGGACCAGCGGGCCCACCTTCTTCTATCTCGATGCGCACTGGCTGAACAACCTGCCGCTGGTCGACGAGCTGCGCATCATCCGGCGCGCGTGGCCTGACTTCGTGGCCCTGATTGATGACTTCAAGGTCGATGGCGACGAAGGCTACGGCTACGACGACTACGGCCCGGGGAAGAGCCTCGAGCTGTCGCTGGTCGGGCTGCCCGAGTTCGCCGGCCTGCGCGTCTTCTGGCCGGCCATGCCAGCCGACCGCGAGAGCGGCATGCGCCAGGGCTACGTCGTGCTCGCCACGCCGGGCGCGATGGCCGAGGCACTCGCCGGCCTCGCCGAGCTGCGCGACGACGGCGCCCTCGGCGCTGGGTAGCGGCGGCTGCGGCCTGCAGCGATATCAGGGAATCGCTAACATCGGAAAAACCCCGGAGGAACCTAGAGCCGTGGCGAAGTATGTCTTTGTGACCGGAGGCGTGACCTCCTCACTCGGCAAGGGCATCACCGCCGCCAGCATCGGGCGGCTGCTCAAGAGTCGGGGTCTTTCCGTCTCCATCCTGAAGCTCGATCCGTACATCAACGTGGATCCGGGCACGATGTCGCCCTACCAGCATGGCGAGGTGTTCGTCACCGACGACGGCGCCGAGACGGACCTCGACCTGGGCCACTACGAGCGCTTCATCGATGAGAACCTGACCCAGCTGTCGAACGTCACGACCGGCCGCATCTACCAGGCGGTGATCGCCAAGGAGCGGCGTGGCGACTACCTCGGCGGCACCGTCCAGGTCATTCCGCACATCACCAACGAGATCAAGGAGCGCATAGCGCGCGTGGCCCGCGACACGCGGGCCGACGTGGTCGTGGTCGAGGTCGGCGGAACGGTCGGTGACATCGAGTCGCTGCCCTTCCTCGAGGCCATCCGCCAGATGCGCAAGGATGTCGGCCGCGACAACGTGCTCTATGTCCACGTGACGCTGCTGCCCGCGCTCAGTGCCACTGGCGAGCTCAAGACCAAGCCCACCCAGCACTCGGTCAAGGAGCTGCGCGGCATCGGCATCCAGCCTGACGTCATCATCGCCCGCGCGGAAGGGCCGGTCGCCGACGAGCTGCGCGAGAAGATCGCGCTCTTCTGCGACGTCGCCACTGAGGCCGTCATCCCGGCCCCGACGGCCGAGACCATCTACGAGGTGCCGCTCCAGTTCCACGATCACGGCCTGGATGCGCTGATCGTCCGCGAGCTTGGCCTGCAGGACCAGGCCAAGGAGGCCGACCTGGCCGGTTGGCGAGCGCTCGTCGAGCTGATCAAGAAGCCCAAGCCCGAGCTCGAGATCGCGCTCGTGGGCAAGTACATCGAGCTGCCCGACGCCTACCTGTCAGTGACCGAGGCGTTGCGTCATGCCGGCTGGGCGCAGGGCCGGAGCATCGTCATCCGCTGGGTCGACTCGGAATCGCTCAGCGAGGACAGCTATCGCCAGCGGCTGGGCGGGGCGGCGGGCGTGCTCGTGCCGGGCGGCTTCGGCCACCGTGGCATCGAGGGCAAGGTGCTCGCCGCGCGCTTCGCGCGGGAGGAGCGGGTGCCGTACCTGGGCCTGTGCCTCGGCCTGCAGTGCGGAGTGATCGAGTTCGCGCGCGACGTCGTGGGCGCCAAGGGTGCCAACTCGACCGAGTTCGACCTGTTCACTGACAACCCGGTCATCGACTTCATGCCTGACCAGCGCGAGATGGAGGAGAAGGGCGGCACGATGCGTCTCGGCCTCTACCCGGCGCGGCTATCGCCCGGCTCGAAGGCGGCGCAGGCATATGGCGAGGAGGTCGTCTACGAGCGCCACCGCCACCGCTTCGAGGTGAGCAACCGCTACCGCGAGGCGCTGGAGCAATCCGGCATGGTCCTGTCCGGCCAATCGCCCGATGGCCGGCTGGTGGAGATAGTCGAGCTGAAGGACCACCCCTGGTTCGTGGCCAGCCAGTTCCATCCAGAGTTCCGCTCGCGGCCGGATCGGCCGCACCCGCTCTTTAGCGGTTTCGTGGAAGCGGCCGTGGCCCATGCCGGCAAGCCGGCGGAGCGTCGGGCCGAGCAGCGCTCGCCGACCGCAGTCTCCATCGACCGCTGAGCTCCGCGTGACCGCTCCGGCTCTTGACGAGTTCCTCGTCCGCCATGCCGCAGGGCCATTGATGGCGCTGGATCCTGCGCTGGTCGAAGCCCGGCGTAGCGTTACGACGGCGCTGGAAGCCCTGGCTGCGGTGGAGGACAGCCGGCTCGAGCGTCCATGGCCGTGGCGCGGTGAAGAGGCAGACGTGCGCTACGGGCTGTACCGCCAGTTCGAGGCACTGGAGCAGGCTGGGGCAGTGGCCCGCCGCATGATCGCGCGCGGCAACCCGGCCGAGCCAGCTGCACGGCCGATGATCGCCGCCGCGACGGCGGCCCGCTGGGACGCCCACGGCCTCGTGGCCGGGATGGCCGACGACGAGCTCGACCGTGATCCGGGCAACGGCGAGTGGACACTCCGCCAGACGCTGGCCCACATCGTGGCCGGCCAGCGCGGCTACAACTGGGGCAGTGCCTGGTGGCTCTCGCGGCGCGATGCGCCGGCGGAAGACTTCCCGAAGTACATCCCCGAGGGCGTGTCGACCGGCATGCCAGACGAAGAGGAAGAGGGAAAGGGAACGCTGGCGGACATTCGGAACCGGCTCGATGCAGTCCTCGACCAGGGCGCGATGGTGTTCGCCGGGGTGGATGAGAGCCAGCTGGCCGTCCGGGCGCGCTGGTCGGGCATCGCCGTCGACATCGGCTTCCGCCTCGGACGCTGGTCGTCGCACATCCGCGAGCACACCGTCCAGCTCGAGAAGACGCTGGCCATGCTCGGCCGGCCGCTGACCGAGGTCGAGCGCGTGGTGCGCCTCGTCGCCGGCGCGTACGGCCGGGTGGAAGAGACGCTGTACATGTGGCCGGCCGAGGAGCCGTCGGTCAGGGAAGCGACACGTGCCATCCGAGAGGCAACGGCTGCGATCGCCGAAGACGCGGCGAGCGTGCTCCGGGCGGCCCGTTCCGCAGGCGAGGCCGCCACCTGAGCGGGGTCATCTTTGGCCTTGGCTTGACGCTGCTGCAACCCACATCGGCCTAGACTGCGGGGCATGAGAAGGAGCCCTGACTGATGAAGATCTTCCTGGACACTGCTGACATCGAAGAGATTCGAGTCGTCAAGCGCTGGGGCGTGCTCGACGGCGTGACCACCAATCCAAGCCTGTACGGCAAGATCGGCGGCTCGTACGAGGACATCCTGCGCGAGATCTGCGACCTGGTTCCCGGCCCGGTCAGCGCTGAGGTCGTCGCCGAGGACGTCGACGGCATGCTCCGCGAGGGCCGAGCCTTCGCCAAGCTTGCGCCGAACATCGTCGTCAAGGTGCCCATGAGCGAAGCCGGCCTGGAAGCCATCGCACGCTTCGCCGAAGAGGGCATCAAGACCAACTGCACGCTCATCTTCACGGCCAATCAGGGCCTGCTGGCGGCGAAGGCCGGCGCCTCGCTGCTCTCGCCGTTCGTCGGTCGTCTCGACGACATCAACGAGGAGGGCATGACGGTCATCCGCGAGCTGGTCGCGATCGTCGAGCTGCACGATCTGGACACCGAGGTCCTGTCAGCGTCGATCCGCCATCCTCGCCACGTGACCGAATCGGCGCTCGCCGGCGCGCATGTCGCCACGCTGCCCTTCAAGGTGCTCAGCCAGATGGTCCACCATCCGCTGACCGACAAGGGCATCAAGACCTTCCGCGACGACTGGGACAAGGCGCGCGCCGCGGCCGAGGAGAAGAACGCCGAGAGGGCAGCCGCTTCCGCTGGCTGAGCTCGCGCTGGCCCTCCGCGAGGGCGGGTTGCTAGTGCTTCTTGTCGCGCTTCGACTTCTTGGGCTTGTCGCCCTTCTTGGGCTTGTCGCCCTTCTTGGGCTTGTCCTTCTTGTCCTTGGCCTTCTCGTCGCCCTTTGACTTCTTCAGCTTGTCCGCCTTGGGCTTGCCGTCGTCTGGGCCCTGCAGCCGCGGCTCGGCCGGCGGGCCACCGGGGCCGGCGACGGCGCCGCGCGGCTGGCTGACCGCCGGCGGCTCGGCCGGCGAGGCGAGATCTTCCGGGTTGGCCGCGCCGCCGGCAGCGCCCTCGATCCCGGGCGGCTCGAGCGACGCCACGCCGCCTGCTGCCGGCGAGCCGATCGGTAGCACCAGATTGCTCGCGCCAAAGACGACCGCGAGCAGGAGCGTCGCCGCCGTCACTCCTGCCCCGACGGCGAATCCGTTCCTAGAACGGTGACCGCCCGGCGGCGCTGTGACTGCGACGACCGTCGTGGGAGCATCCGCGGCCGGGCTCGCGAGAGCGCGCAGCCCGACTGCCATCTCGGCCGCCGTCGGCCGACGGCTGGCGTCAGGCGCGAGCGCCGCGGCCAGAATCGGATTGACCCGTGCGCCTGGTCCAGCCAGTGGTGGCGGCGGTGCCTGCTGGCTCTCCACGAGCGCGATGGCGTTGGTGGCTGGGAATGGCACCCGGCCGGCCAGAGCCTGGTACATGACCGCGGCCAGCGAGTACACATCGCTTGCCGGCTGCGGCGGCCGGCCGGCGAGCTGCTCGGCAGCCATGTAGGGCAGCGTCCCGACGGCCATCCCCGCGTCCGTCAGCCGGCCCACGCCGGCCAGTCCGCAGATGCCGAAGTCGAGCAGCCGGACGCTGCCGTCCGTGCCCAGCAGCACGTTCGACGGCTTGACGTCGCGATGGATCAGTCCGCGGGCATGGGCATGGGCGAGGGCATCGGCAACGGCGGCTCCGATCGCCGCCCCCTCGGCCGGCGGCAGGGCTCCATCGCGGGCCAGGCGCTGCCCGAGCGTTTCGCCGGGAAGGTGCTCGAAGGCCAAGGCGGGCTGGCCTTTGCCGAGGTGTGCTTCGAGCAGCCGGACCACCCCTGGGTGGCGCAGGCGCCGGACCGATCGCGCCTCCGTCTCGAGGCGCGCAAGTGCCGCAGACTCATCGGCCAGGTGCGGGTGTAGGAGCTTGAGGGCCACCTCGCGCCGTCGGTGCGCGTCCCATGCGTGCCACACCGTCGCGCTGGCCCCAACGCCGAGCCGGCTCAGCAGCCGGTAGCGGCCGAGCACTAGCGGCCCGGCGGTCAGACCATTCACTCGCCACACACTGGCCGCTGAAGGGATGCGGCAGGGCCGGCGCCCGCGGTGGCCGGCTAGCAGGTCCATAACAGAGCGCCTGGCATACTTGACCGGCCTTCCGGTGGTGATATCATCGGTTCGTCCCCGCTTCCCCAGTCGTGCGGCTCTGGTCGTTCGACCTCGGGGCCGTCCCAACGTCGCGACTGCGCGGTCCATTGCATGTGCGCGGGCGGGAGATTGCCCAATTTGAGGCTGCGCGGGCCAGGCGCACTGGCCGATCCCACGAAGGAACCGTTCCCTCGATGAACATCAACGAACTCAAGAGCAAGAACTTCAACCAGCTGGTGCAGATCGGCGGCGACCTGGGAGTTGCTGACGCAGGCGAGCTGCGCAAGGAGGACCTGGTCGAGCGCATCCTGCAGGGCCAGGTCGAGAAGAGCGGCCAGCAGTATGCGACCGGCATCCTCGATGTCGTCGACGACGGCTACGGCTTCCTGCGCCGGCGCGGCGTCATGCCCAGCCCCGATGACATCTACGTCAGCTCCAGCCAAGTGCGCCGCTTTGGGCTGCGCGCCGGCGACCGCGTCAGCGGCGCCACCCGGGCGCCCAAGGACGGCGAGAAGTACTGGGGCCTGCTGCGCGTCGAATCCGTGAACGGCGTTGACCCGGACACGGCCAAGCGCCGGCCCCACTTCGACGCGCTGACACCCATCCACCCGATCGAGCTGATCAACCTCGAGACGGACCCCAAGAACCTGAGCCAGCGGCTGATCAACCTCGTCAACCCGCTGGGCAAGGGCCAGCGCGCGCTTATCGTCTCCCCGCCCAAGGCGGGCAAGACGATGCTGCTCAAGGACATCGCCAACGGCATCACCGCCAACTACCCCGAGATCCTGCTGATGGTCGCGCTCATCGGCGAGCGGCCCGAAGAGGTGACTGACATGCGCCGCTCGGTCAAGGGCGAGGTCATCTCCTCGACCTTCGATGAGCCGACGGAGAACCACACCCGCGCTGCCGAGATGGCGCTCGAGATCGCCAAGCGTCAGGTCGAGACCGGCCGCGACGTGGTCATCCTGCTCGACTCGATCACGCGCCTCGCGCGCGCCTACAACCTGGCCCTGCCGCCCTCCGGCCGGACACTGTCAGGCGGTATCGACCCCATCGCCCTCTACCCGCCCAAGCGGTTCTTCGGTGCCGCGCGCAAGATCGAGGAGGGCGGCTCGCTGACGATCATCGGCACCTGCCTGGTCGACACCGGCTCGCGCATGGACGACGTCGTCTATGAGGAGTTCAAGGGCACCGGCAACTCGGAGCTCATCCTCGACCGCAAGCTGGCCGAGAAGCGCGTCTTCCCGGCCATCGACGTCCAGCGCTCGGGCACCCGCCGCGAGGAGCTGCTGCTCGAGGAGGGCACGCTGCGCATGGTCTGGACGATGCGCCGCATGCTCAGCGCGGTCGGTACCAACGAGGGCATCGAGCTGCTGCTGAACCGCCTCGCCAAGTCCTCCTCCAACGCCGAGTTCCTGGCCTCGCTCACCAAGGCGGGCAGCGTCGAGGCTTAGGGCTCGGCGCTACAGGCGCTCGCATGTTTCTGGATGACGTCGCGATCACCGTCCAGGCGGGCGACGGTGGTGACGGCGCGTCGAGCTTCAGGCGCGAGGCGCACGTGCCGCGTGGCGGGCCGGACGGCGGCGACGGCGGCCGAGGCGGCTCGGTCTACCTGCGCGTCGATGCGGGCGAGACGATGCTCCGCGACTACCGCTACCGCCACCACTTCAAGGCCGACTCGGGCGGCCGCGGCCAGGGCTCGAAGAAGCACGGCAAGGCCGGCCGCGACCTGGACCTGCCGGTCCCGCCGGGCACCGTCGTCAGCGACATCGACACGGGCGACCTGATCGGTGACCTCGTCGCCGCCGGCCAGCGACTGCTCGTCGCCCGCGGCGGACGCGGCGGCCTGGGCAACGTCCACTTCGCGACCGCCACCCACCGCGTGCCGACGCACGCACAGAAGGGCGAGCCGGGCCAGCGCCGGCGCCTCCGCCTCGACCTGCGACTGATCGCAGATATCGGCCTGGTCGGGCTGCCGAATGCGGGCAAGAGCACGCTCCTCGCTGCCCTGACCGCGGCCACGCCGCAGATCGCGGCTTATCCCTTCACCACGCTCGAGCCCAACCTGGGCGTGCTCGACCTGTTCGCCCACAACGATGCCGACGAGCGGCGGGTGGTGGTCGCAGACCTGCCCGGGCTGATCGAGGGCGCGAGCGCGGGCGCCGGGCTGGGCCATGCCTTCCTGCGCCACGTCGAGCGGACGCGTGTCCTGCTCCACGTCGTCGACCTGGCGGCGGCTGATCCAGAGCGTGACTACCGGACCATCCGCGACGAGCTGGAGGCGCACGACCCGGCGCTCCTCGACAAGGTCACGGTCGTTGCCGCCAACAAGCTCGACCTGCCCGCGGCCGCCGGCTGCCTGCCGGCCTTTCGCCGCGCGCGCAAGCGCGAGAAGCTGGATGTAGTGCCAATCGCCGCCGCGACCAGCGAAGGCATCCCCGCCCTCGTGGCAAGGCTCGCCGAGCTGCTGCCTGACGCGGCGACGCTGGCCCGCCCGGGTGAGCCCGTGGGCGTCGTCGTGCACCGCCTCGAATCGGCAGGCGACGCCTTCTCAGTCGAGCGCGTGGATGACGGCTCGTTCCGCGTCCACGGCCGGCGCATCGAGCGCCTCGCTGCCCAGACCGACTTCGAGAACGAGGAATCGGCCGCCCGCTTCCAGCGCGACCTGGCCCGGCTGGGCGTCGAGCGCGCGCTCCTGCGGGCGGGGGTCAGCGGCGGCGACAACGTGCGCTTTGGCAGCGTCGAGCTCGAATGGCAGGACGAGTCGGCGGACGGCGCGTGAGCAGGCGCTGGGGCATCCTCGGCGGCACCTTCGACCCGGTCCACTACGCCCACCTCGCGATCGCCGAGCAGGTGCGCGAGCAGCTCGGCCTGGCGGGCGTGTCCTTCGTGCCCGCCGGCCAGACCGTCCACAAGCCGGCCGAATCGGTCAGCCCGGCAGAGCACAGGCTGCGCATGCTCGAGCTCGCCACGGCCGGCAACCCGATCTTCGTCGTTGACCCCATGGAGATCGTCCGTGGCGGACCCTCGTACAGCGTCGACACGCTGACCGAGCTGGCGCTCCGGCAGCCGGAGGACGAGCTCTACTTCATCGTCTCTGCCGAGGCCGCGCGCCAGCTGCCATCGTGGCGCGAGCCGCAGCGAATCCTCGACCTGGCCCGGCTGGTCGTCGTGCCCCGGTTGGGCTACGAGACGCCGGACCGGGCCTGGCTGGAAGAGCGGTTCCCCGACCGCGGCGGGCGCTTCGACTTTGCCGCCGCGCCGGCGCTGGGCCACTCGGCGTCTGACATCCGCGCCCGCGTCGCCGCCGGCCGCTCGATCCGCTACCTCGTGCCGGATGTCGTGGCCGGCTACATCAGCCAGCATGGGTTATACAGGAGCAGATGACCGACCCGACCACCTCCTCCTCGTCGCCCGACGAGCGGCCCGGCCTGCCCCGCCGTGCCGGCCGGCCGGGCCGCGACGGCGATCCCGCCGCAGCCAATGCGACTGACGCCGACGCGCTCGCGCTGGCCCGGCGGATAGTCGACCTTGCCGCTGACAAGAAGGCGAACGATGTCGTGCTGCTCGAGATCGGCGGGCTGACCGCGATGGCCGACTACTTCGTCATCTGCTCGGCCCCGTCCGAGCGCCAACTTGGCGCGATCGCCGACGGCGTGGTCGAGGGCCTGCGCGAGGAGGACGTACGCCCGATCGGACGCGAGGGCACCGCCGGCGCGCACTGGCTGCTGATCGACTACGGCTCGGTGATCCTGCACGTCATGGGCGCACCCGAGCGCGACTTCTATCAGCTCGAGCGCCTGTGGGCGGACGCGCCGCTGCTGCTCAGGGTGCAGTAGCGAGCGGTCCTGGGGACAGCAGGGCTGCGTAGGAAGGTCGGCGCAAGACGCCGTACCTCTGAGCCATGCTAACTGCACTCGAGCGCACATAGCATCCCGGCCATGGCCTGGTTCGACGACGGTTGCCCGCAGTGCAGCAGGCGGCTGGTCAACTCACGATTTGACGCCACGTTCCGAATGCCTGACGGCGAGGAGCGGCTGGCGTTTGCCGTGCCGGCCGGGCTGTGCGAGGACTGCCAGCAGCTGTACGTCGACCCTGACCTGATCGACCTGCTCGACTTGCCCAAGGGCCGCTGCGTCTTCGCGATCGAGAGCGACCTGGTCCTCCAGGGCAACGCCTGGTCAGGCGCCGAGTGACCTTCCCGGCCCGACCGCGGCCGGCTTCCGCCCTGCCGGTTCACCCGCCACGCGCCTGACCCGCTCGCCGATCCAGACGATGAGGTAGAGGCGCGTCGCGCCATCGGACAGCGAGTGCGGCCCGCCGTCCGCCGCTATGCCCTTGCTCAGCAGGTCCAGCTCGAAGAGTCCGGTCAATGCACCGTCGAGCGCCGCCGGCTCCCAGGTTTGCGCCTGCTCGGCCAGCTTCTGGGCTCGGAACGGCTGAAGCTTGAGGGCACGCGCCAGCTCGGGCGGCTTCGTGCCGGCGGCGAGGTGATCGCGGATCACGATCAGCTCGCGCAGCCGGCGGTGCAGCTGCGCGACGAGCAGCGGCAGGGCAGTGCCGCCATCGAGCAGCCGCTCGGCGAGCCGGACCGCCTCGGCGGCGCGACGGTAGCCGATCGCGTCGAGGAACGCCCAGGTCGACCCTGGCACGGCCTCGCCGACGAGCGCCTCGACATCGTCGCGCGTGATCGTCCCGTCGGGTCGGTACAGGGCCAGCTTCTCGAGCTCGGCATTGGCCAGCTCAGACTGCCGCCGCCGGTCCACGTCGCCCTCGCGCACGTACGCGCCAACGCGCTCAGCCAGCAGCCGCGCCGTGCCCGGCCCAAGACGCGTCCCAAGCTCCTGCGCGCGCCGTTCGAGCCAGCCCTCCATCCGCTCGCGGGTCAGCGCCGGCAGCTGCTCGACGCGCCCGCCGGCTTGCTGGATGGCCTCAGCCAGGGCACCCGAGGCCGCCGCACCGCTGGCCCCTGCGGCCGTCAGCTCGACGAAGCACAGCCCGTTGCCCGGTGCCAGCAGCCGGGGCAGGGCCAGCGTGCGTGCCCGCGCCGCACCCTCGCGCAGCAGCGCGCCAGGCTGGCGCACGATGACCGCGCAGCCACCGCCGAACAGCGGCGACGTGGCCAGCCGCTGCTCGATCTCGTCCAGCAGCCGCGTCCTGCGCCTGGCTGTGCTGTCGCCGGACGGGGCATCCGCCTCCTCGCCGGCCGAGACGCGCCATCTGTCGAGCGGCGCGCCTGCCTCGGCCTCGAGCGCGCCAGCCCAGGCTCGCGCGGCGTGCTCGACACCAAAGGCGTCCTCGCCCCAGAAGTAGGCCAGCGGCGGCGTCGGCGTGGCCGGGACGGTCACCGCGAGCGTTCCTGCCGCGCGTTGGCGACGGCACGCCCCGCCCAGCGCATGCGCCCGAACTGCGCCGGCTCGAGCCCCACGACCGCGCAGACCTGGCGCTCCAGCTCCCGCGCCCGCTGCTCAGCCGTGGCGTGCGACTGCCCGTCGCCCGGGAAGCGCCTGTGCCACTCGGCGAAGCGGACTGCCATTGGCACGAGCCGCCGGGTTGCGCGCTTGTCGGCGTAGGCGACCAACCGTTCCTCGAGCGTGGCCGCGCGCGACCAGCGCTGCCAGTGAGCGTCGTCCGCGAGGCGCGTGACCGGGTGATTGGCCACCGCTGCCGCAAGCTCGCCGTGGCCGCGCTCGCTCAGCCAGGCGGCGCCCGCATGGCCGTGGCCCAGCGCGTGCAGCGGATGGGCAGCGGCCAGGGCCTTGTCGATGTCGTGCAGCAGCGCCGCGCTCTCGACGAGCGGCCGATCGACTGCGTGCCCGGCCCGCTCCGCACGCCGGGCGAGGAACGAGCCCACCTCCGCCACGGCCAGCGAGTGGCGCAGCAGCCACTCAGGGGGCGCCAGCGAGAGCAGAAGCTGCGCCGCCTGCCGGCGCGAGGGCACGACCATCCCATCGATTGTAGGGAGGCGCTGGCTGGCCGACCGCCGGCGCCGGGATCGGGCAGAAGCCGACGCCGGTCGAGCGGACGACCGGGCCATCGCCGAGCGGCCTGCCACCCGAGGTGAGGACGCGCAGGTCACGCCCATCAGTGCTGACCTCGACTGACCCATCGAGGTCCGTGCGCAACACCCGGGCGCCGCTGCGCTCGAGCCGCGCGACGGTCGCCGGCGACGGATGGCCGTACGGGTTGCCAGTGCCGGCGCTGATGACAGCCAGCCGGGGCGCCAGCCGCTCGAGGAAGGCGTCCGTCGTCGCGCTGCCGCTGCCGTGGTGGGCCACCTTCAGCACGTCCACCCGGCCTGCAAGGCCGCGTCCCAGCAGCCGACCATCGATCTCCTCCTCGACATCGCCGGTCAGCAGCAGCCGCCGGCTGCCGAAGTCCAGCTCGAGGACGATCGAGACATTGTTCACTCCCTTTCCGCCATCGGAGGGTTTCGCCGGCACCTGTCCTGCGATGGGCCAGTGGACCTTGGCTCGGACCCCGTCGAAGTCGAACGTGTCGCCGGCGGCGAGCGTCCGGGTCCGCTGCCCGGCAGCGGCCAGCCGCTCGCGAAACGCGGCATCGCCCGGCCCGAGCCCGATCATGCCCGGCTCGGCGATCGACCCGATGCGGTAGCGGTCGAGCAGCAGCGCGAGGCCGGCGACGTGGTCTTCATGAGGGTGGGTGATCACGATCAGGTCGAGCCGCCGGTCCCATGCCGGCAGGCGCGCGTCGAGCTGGGTCAGAAGGAGGTCCGGATCCGGGCCCGTGTCGACCAGCATCCGACTGCCGGCCGGTCCGACGAGCAGGATCGCGTCGCCCTGGCCGACATCCAGGACGGTCATGTGCAGGCGGCCGTCCGGCCGGGCACCGGCCACGATGCTGACCAGCAGCGCCACGCAGGCCACGGTTGCCGCCACCACCGTCACCGGGCTGGGGCGGCCCGAGCGCGGCACGGCCGCAAGCCTGGCCTCCGGCGCCCGCGCAGCCAGTCCATGGGTTCGCCGGCGGACCAGCGCCAGCACCACCACGCCTGCCGCAGCGGCCGTAGCTAGGTCGAACGGTGGGGCGAGATCGATGGCGGCGAAGGGCAGCGCCGCGCACATCCGCGCGACGGCGATCAGCGCCCCGACCAGCAGCGCTGCGACGAGCTCCAGCGGTGCCAGCAGGATGCCCGGCAGCCCCGCACCGGCCATACCGCCGACAGCCACCGAAAGCCCGGCAGCGGCCATCGCCGGCGCGATCAGCGGTGCCGCCAGGAGGTTCGACAGCGGCGCCACCAGCGACAGCCGGCCGAAGTGGAGCAGCACCAGCGGCAACGTCGCCAGCTGTGCCGCCAGCGACACGCCGAGCGTCTCGAGGAGCCACCCCGGGACCGGCGCCGGCGCACGCGCAGTGAGCCACTCGCTGAAAGGCGTCGCCCAGCGCAACAGGCCGGCCGTGGCCGCGACCGACAGCTGGAAGCCAACGTCAGACGCGGTCGCGGGCTCGATCGCGAGCAGCACCAGGACCGCCATCCCCAGCGCCGCTGCCGCCTGGCCACTCCGGCCGGATATGCGCAGCAGCAGCACAGTGCCTGACATCGCCGCCGCCCGCAGCACGCTCGGCGACGCGCCGGCAAGCAGCGCGTAGCCACAGATCAGCGCAATCAGGGCGATCGAGCGCGGCCGACGGGGCAGCGGCCGCAGCAGCGCGCTGGCCAATGCCGCGACGAGGGCGATGTGGAAGCCGCTGATGGCCACGACGTGGCTTAGCCCTGATGTCCGGAAGTCGGCCGCGACGTCCCGTGCGACGCGATCGCGCAGGCCAACGACGATCGCCGCCGCCAGCCCGGCCTGCGGCTCCGGCAACGCGCGAGCGAGGCTCTCGCCGGCCGCGCGCCGGACGTGCTCCAGGGCGGCGTTGGGCGTGTCGTCAGTCGCCAGCACGCTGAGCGAGCGCGCTCGGAGCGTGAAGCCGGCCCCGCTGCGCGCGAGAAACTCGCCGAAGCCCGACTCCTCGGCGGCTGGCGCCGGCTCCAGCCGGCCGTCCAGCTCGACTACGTCGCCGGGGACGGCATGTGGGTAGCGTGGCAGCGTGGCGTAGGCGCGCGGCCCGGTCTCGCCGGTCGGTGGCAGCAGCTCGACGATCGCGCGCTGCGAGCCCCGCCCCGGCGCGAAGATCGACACGACGCGCGCGCGGTGCGTGCCGGCGCTCAGCCACTCGTCGTCCAGCTGGGCAACCGCGGCTGGTGCCGAGATAGTGAGCCTGAGCAGGATCAGCCCGGCGCCGCCGAGCAGCAGCGCCGTCCCGCGCCGGCCGAGGAGCAGCGCCGCCAGGGAGGCCGTCCAGCACAAGATTACGGCGAGCAGCGTCGGCACGCCCGCGCCCAGATGGACGCCGCCCAACGCCGCGACCAGCGCGCCACAGGCCAGCCAGCCGACGCGCGGCACGCCTCAGGGTCCGACGGTGACCAGGTCGCGGATCTTCTCGAAGGTGGCTGGACCGACGACTTTCCGTGCGAGCAGGTCATCAACCGATGCGAACGGCGCCTCCAGCCTCGCCGCGATGATCTTGGCCGCCGTCGCCGGCCCGATGCCGGGCAGGGTCTCGAGCGTCGCCTGGTCGGCGCTGTTCACCTCGATCAGGCCGTTTACGGGAGCCCCGCCGCCGCCGACCGGTGGCGCCGTCGACTCCACTGCCTGCTCGCCGCGCCGCGGCACGTGGATCTTGGCGCCATCATCCAGCCGCTCGGCGAGGTTGAGCCGTATCCCGGCGAGCTCGACGTCCAATGCCGGGCTGTAGCCGCCGGCCGCCTCGATGGCGTCGCCGACCCGGCTGCCCACCGGCAAGCGATAGAGCCCAGGCCGCGCGACCGCGCCTCCGACGTCGACGAGGATCTCCGCGGTCGCAGCCATCGGCGACGCGCTCCCACCAGCCGCCGCAGCAGGATCAGTCGGCGCCGGGCCAGGGCCGAGGACCACGCCTGTGCTGGGTGTCGCCAGCGTGAGCGCGAGGGCCATCCCGGCAGCAGCCGCCAGCCCGAGCGCGCCGATGGCCACCAACCGCCAGCCGGCTCCTGCCGCCGTCTCTGGCGAGGCCGATCCCGCCCGCCCATCCGGTGCCGCCGGCTCGACGGCACGCCAATCCGGATTTCGGTCCATGCGTCCCTCCTCGGCGGAAGAACGGCGGGTACCGGCGGGCTGGCGGTCTCAGCGATCTGCGCCCGCCAACCACCCTGGGCACCGTGAGCGGTCGGTGAGCGCGGGCGAACTCTAGGCGGCCATGCTTACTGCGCGGTTATCGGGCCTGTGGACGCCCGCTGGCCGGTCAGCCCAGAAGCGGACGCACCTCGCGCACAAGTCGGGTCATCGTCTCCTCGTCGTAGGGCGAGGGCAGCCCGATCACGAGATGGCGGTAGCCGATGTCGACGTACTGGGCCAGCGCTCCAGCGACCACGTCCGGTGGCCCGACCGGCTGGTCGGCCGGCGAGCGCCCGGCCCAGGTGCTGGCGTCGCCGTTGTGGCGGAACAGGTCGGCCAGCACGCGCTGGGCCTCCTCGACCGTGTCACGGACGATGATCGGGCCCATGTTCGCCGTGCGCTCGATCTCGCGCTCGTCGCGCCCCACGTCTGCGCAGTGCTGGCGCAGGATCTCCTCCTTGCGCTTGACGTTCTCGAAGCCGCCGCCGACGTTGTTCATGTCCGCGTAGCGGGCGACGAGGCGCAGCGTCACCTTCTCGCCGCCACCGCCGACCAGGATGGGCAGCTGCCGCTGGACCGGTGCCGGCAGGTTGCGCACCTCGCGCATGGCGTAGTGCGGCCCGGCCGCCGACGGCTGCTCGCCGTGGAGCATGCCGCGCATGACCGGCAGTGCCTCGCGCAGCCAGCGCAGCCGCTCGCCCGGGCTCTCCCCAAAGTCCAGGCCGAACGCGGTGTGCTCCGTCTCGAACCAGGCCGCGCCAATGCCCAGGATCGCCCGGCCGTGGCTGATGTGGTCGAGGGTGGTGACCATCTTGGCCACCAGGGCCGGGTTGCGGAACGGGTTGGCGCCGACCATCAGCCCGATCTGGACACGCTCGGTCGCCTGCGCCCACGCGGCGAGGGTCATGTAGCCCTCCAGGATGGGCCCGTCATCTGAGCCCACGATGGGATACAGGTGGTCCCACGTCCACAGGCTGTCGTAGCCCAGCTCGTCAGCCAGCCGGCCGGCGCGGAGCATGTCGGGCCAGGTCGCGTGCTGGTTCCAGCAGAGTGCGCCTAGCTTGATCGAATCACTCATGCGGACATGTTACGGCCCGCCGGGAGGAGGGCCGGCGGGCCGATGTCTTGATTGTTCGATTGCTCAGTGGCCGGGGACGAAGTCGCGCCACCCCAGCTCAGTGCTCGGGCCCAGCTGGGCGTCGGCGATGCCTGACGCCAGGCCCTTCCGGATGCGGCCAGCGACGCCGCCGATGGTGCGCGCCAGCCCGAAGCCGCTGACCTCCCGACGCGCGGCGGACGCCGTTCGCGCGGCGCGCAGCCGGGCTGCCTCGCGGAGCAGCTCCGCCTGGCGATGCTGCGCCAGGTCCAACATCTCACGGCTCATGCCTGTTCCTGCCTTCCCGTAACCTGTGCAACACGATGTTCCGGTTACAGATCGGATGATAAGGCCTTGCCAGTAACCTGTCAATGGTGTACTAATGGTTACAGGATGAACATCCTGCCTGACGGCCCAGCCCACTCACAGGACGACCCACACGGCCGTCATGGCCACCACGCCTCGCTGCAGGACGGGCTTGACTTCGTCAACACGCTCAGCTCGAGCGGCGACGCCCTGAGCGAGCTCGAGCCGGCGCTTCGCTGGCTGCACGACCACGAGCTGCTGCACGCTGAGATGGTCGAGCACGAGCTGGGCCGCTACGCCTCGGATCCAACCGGCAGCGACAGGGCTGTGGCGCGCATCGGGCGCGTGCGCGCAGCGCTGCGCGAGCTGCTCGACGCGACCGTCGAGCGCCGACAGCCGGCGGCTGAGGCGCTGCGCGACGTCAACCGGGCACTGCGTGCGCAGTACGTCTACGAGCTGGTGCCGGCGCCGGACGGGGTGTCGCTCGACCATCGCCATGAGGGCGACCCGATCGAGGGTGCGCTGGCCCGGCTGGCCGAGGCGATCGGTCGCGAGCTGACCACGGCCGACACGAACCGGCTACGGGTGTGCGCGAATGACGCCTGCGCCTGGGTGTTCTATGACTCGTCGCCGGCCGGCCGGCGCAAGTGGTGCGACATGCGCGTATGTGGCAACCGGGCCAAAGTGGCTCGCCACCGGGCGCGCCTGCGCGAAGAGTCAGCCCTCGGTCAGTAGCTGACTATGCGGTCAGCCTCGGCGATCAGCCGGACGAGCTCGCTCGGTGGCGCCAGCTGGACGCCGTCGCCCGCTTCCACGCCGCGCGCCTTGGAGGACATGCCCGAGCCGTACAGCCGTGCCCCGCCTTCGCGCAGGGCCTGCCAGTGCTCGGCCGCGCTGCCCGTCCCGATGCCCTGGAGCGCTGCGCGCGTCTCGGCGCGCAGCACGTCGACGCCGTCGCCGGCGATGAATACGTCGACCTCATGGCCCTCTGCGAGGGCGGTTCGCGCCACCAGCAGCCCGAGCGCCACGCGCGTGGGGTTCTCAGGGCCGGTAGCGATATGGACCAGCAGCCGCACGATTGCTCCTCCCCGCCGTCAGGCCTGGCGCGGCCGCGTGACCACGTTGACCAGCCTGCCCGCCACGTGGACGATACGCGCCACCTCGCTGCCGTCAAGGTGGGCCCGCACGCGGTCCCGCGCCAGCACGATCTGCTCGATCTCGATCTCTGACAGCCCGGCCGGGATCGACACGCTGTCGCGCAGCCGGCCGTTGACCTGGATGGGCAGCTCGATCTCCGCGCTGGCGACCAGCTCGGGCGAGTAGTCCGGCCAGCGCTCTGCGTGGACCGAGCGCCACTCTTCGCCGGCCGCGGCAAGGCGTCGCGCCCACAGCTCCTCGGCGATGTGCGGCGCCAGCGGCGCCAGCATGAGCATCAGCAGCCGCGTCGCCTCGGCCCATTCCTCACGTCCGGCGACGGCTGATCCCCGTAGCCGCATCAGGCCGTTGGTCAGCTCCATCAGCGCCGAGATCATCGTGTTCCAGCGAAAGTCGGCGTGGTCCTCCGTGACCTTCTGGAGGGTGCGATGGGCCAGCCGGCGCAGCTCCTGAGCGGCGGCCGTCTCGGTCACGCCGTCCGGCAGCCGCCCGCTCTCGGTCTCTCGGGCCTCGCGGCCATGCGGGTCGAGCACCACAGTCCATGTGCGACGGAGGAAGCGGTGAACGCCCTCGATGCCGGTCGGGCTCCACGGGCCGCCCTGGTCCCACGGCCCCATGAACATCAGGAACAGCCGCACGCTGTCTGCGCCGTAGCGCCCGATTAGCTCGTCCGGATCTTGGACATTGCCGCGCGACTTACTCATTCGCTCGCCGTCGGCGCCCAGGATCTGGCCCTGGTTGAAGAGGCGCTTCCACGGCTCGCGCTCGTGGACCAGGCCCAGGTCGTTGAGCGCCTTGGTGAAGAAGCGGCCGTATAGCAGGTGCATGACCATGTGCTCGGCGCCGCCGGTGTACTGCTCGACGGGACACCAGCGCCGCTCGCGGCGCCGGTCGAATGGCGCCGTCTCCAGCCCTGGCGAGAGGTAGCGCAACCAGTACCACGACGAGTCGACGAACGTGTCCATCGTGTCCGTCTCGCGCCGCGCCGGGCCGCCGCAGCGCGAGCAGGTCGTGCTCACGAAGGCCGCGTCGTGGACGAGCGGGTTGCTGCCGCCGCCGGCGTAGTCGAACGTGTCCGGCAGGATGACAGGCAGCTGCTCCTCTGGCACCGGCACGATGCCGTCGCGCTCGCAGTAGACCACTGGGATCGGCGTCCCCCACGGCCGCTGCCGGCTGACCAGCCAGTCGCGCAGGCGGTATGTGACCGCTCCCTTGCCAAGCCCGCGCTGCTCGAGCGCGGCCGTGATGCGTCGCCCGCCCTCGGCGGCCGCGAGGCCGGAGAAGCCGGCCGAGTTGACCAGCACCTCGTCGTCGGTGTGGGCGGCGTAGGCCTGGGAGAGGGCCCCCTCGGCCTCCTCACCTGCGCGCGCAACTACGCGCCGCACCGGCAGCCCGGCCCACTGCGCGAACTCGAAATCGCGCTCGTCGTGGGCGGGCACGGCCATGATCGCGCCGGTGCCGTAGCCGCTCAGCACGTAGTCGGCGATCCAGATGGGGATGTGCTCGTCGTTGACAGGGTTGATGGCGAAGGAGCCCAGTGCGACGCCCGACTTCTCACGCTCGGTCGCCAGCCGGTCGATCTCCGTCTTGCGCCGCGCCTCGTCTCGGTAGGCGTCGACCTCGTCGCGCCGGCCGGGGTGAGTCAGCTTATCGACCAGCGGGTGCTCAGGCGCAAGGACCATGAAGGTCGCGCCGAAGAGCGTGTCGGGGCGAGTGGTGAACACGGAGATCTGGTCGCCGCCCGGCTGGCTGGCATCAGGCGCGACGGCGAATGTGATCTCGGCGCCCTCTGACCGGCCGATCCAGTTGGCCTGCGCGATGCGGCCGTACTCGGGCCACTCCACGCCGTCATATGTCAGCAGCTCGTCGGCGTACCTGGTGGTGCGAAAAAACCACTGCTCCAGGTCGCGCTTGGTGACCGGCGCACCGCAGCGCCAGCAGGCGCGCTCGGCGCCCACGACCTGCTCACGCGCCAGGACGCCGTCATTCGGGCACCAGTCGACCGGCGCCTGCGCGCGGTAAGCCAGCCCGGCCTCGAGGAAGCGCAGGAAGAACCACTGGTTCCAGCGGTAGTAGTCGGGGTTGCAGGTGACGATCTCGGCGTCCCAGTCCCACGACGCGCCCATCGAGCGCAGCTGGCGGCGCATCTTGTCGATGTTGCGCAGCGTCCACTCACGCGGCTGCACGCCGCTGCGGATGGCGGCGTTCTCGGCGGGCAGCCCGAAGGCGTCAAAGCCGACCGGGAAGAAGACGTTGTAGCCGGACATCCGCTTGTGGCGCGCGATGGCGTCGGTCGGCGTTTTGACGAACCAGTGGCCGATGTGCAGGTCGCCCGACGGATAGTCGTACATGGTCAGCACGTAGTACGGCGGGCGGCTCTCGTCGTCCAGGTCGGTGCGGTGCATGCCGAGCTCGTCCCAGCGCGCCTGCCAGCGCGGCTCGATCTCAGTCGGCTGGTAGCGGTCGGTTGTCGGAGTGGTGGGGGAAGTCATGCCGCGGCCTCAGCGTTGCGGTGGCTGGAAGGGGGGCGTGGAGGTTGGTCGCGCGGCGCGCTCAGGCGCCGGCGACCCGGCTAAGCAACTGGTGCCGGGCCGGCAGCGTGGAGCAGCTCAGTGGCGACCGCATGACTGGGCCATCTTACGCGAAAGACCCTCGCCGCTCGGGCGAGGGTCAGTTCATCAGGCGAGGCTTGGTGGAGCGACGGGGGCTCGAACCCCGGACCTTCTGCCTGCCAGGCAGATGCTCTCCCAGCTGAGCTATCGCCCCGCCGTCGAGCGAGAATTCTAGCAGTTGGCGGAGTGAGCGCCGCTCAGCGTGAGACCGAGACCCGGCCCACCGTCTTCCACGGCCCGTAGGTGAAGGCCTCGCTGGCCACCCGCACGGCCCCGACGATGCGGTAGCTGCCCTTGCGCGTGAGCTCGACGTTGACCTCGAAGCGGGCATCGCCGTTGCGCGGCAGGCGGAAGCTCGCGCTGTTCCAGCGAACGCCCGCGCCCCTGCCACTCGCCTGCTCTAGGCGGCGCATGCTGCCATCTAGGGCGCGCCGGCTGACAAGGGTCCAACGGCCGTTGCGCAGCTGGCTCACCCGGACCGCGCCATGCCATGCGATGTCGCCGGTTCGCAGCACGAAGTCGATCCGCTCGCGACCGCTGGGCGCCACGATCCGCACGCGCCACACACCGACACGGGCGTTACCCGTGACAGCTGCATTGAGTGTGCTGCCGCTGAGCGTCGCCGATGCCCCAGGGTTTGCTGCCGCCCCAGAGGGCACGAGCAACACGGCGGCGAGGGCCAGGCCGGCGGCGGCCGGAAGCAGGCGGTGGTTCCCGAGGCGGGCGCGAAGCGGGGTTGCAAGCACGTGGTGCTCCCTCAAGGTGGGCTCTATGGGTTGGACGCTACGCGCCGCTAAGGGTTCCGGTCATCCGGTACGCCACGGATGTCGTCACTCGGTCTCCACTCCGTACCCGTAGTCAACGCTCCGCACCCGTCCACGCGGGACTACGATTCAGCGGTCATGCATATCGATCTCAACGCTGACGTCGGCGAAAGCTACGGTGCGTGGGCGATGGGCGATGACGAGTCACTGGTGCCGCTCGTCAGCTCGGCCAACGTTGCCTGTGGCGCCCACGCAGGCGACCCGCTGGTAATGCAGCGGACCGTCGAGCTCGCCAAACGCCATGGCGCGGCCGTCGGGGCGCATCCGGGCTACGCCGATCGCGACGGCTTCGGTCGGCGCGAGCTGGAGTTGCCTGCCGAAGAGCTGCGCGCGTCGCTGCTCTACCAGCTCGGCGCTCTCGACGCGTTCTGCCGGCTGGCGGGCGTGCAGATGCACCATGTCAAGCCGCACGGCGCGCTCTACAACCGTGCCGCACGAGACGGGGATCTCGCCCGGACGGTTGCCCAGGCAGTCCACGAGTTCGACGCACGACTGGTGCTGGTTGGGCTGGCCGGCTCGCTGCTGCTCGAGGCCGGGCGCGAAGCGGGCCTGGCTGTGGCCGCCGAGGCCTTCGCCGACCGAGCCTACGAGCCCGACGGCAGCCTGCGCTCGCGCCGCCTGCCCGGCGCCGTGCTCGAATCTGCCGAGGCTGCCGCCGAGCAGGCGGTCTCGATCGCAACGCTCAACCGCTTGACCGCCTACGACGGCACGACGGTCGAGGTGCGTGCCGAGACGATCTGCCTGCATGGCGACACTCCGGGCGCCGCCGAATACGCACGCCAGGTGCGGATGGCGCTCGAGCAGGCCGGGGTGACGGTTGCGCCGCTGGGCCGCAAGTGAGCATCGATGGGGTGTCCATCGAGCCATTCGGCGAATCCGCGCTGCTCGTGCGGCTGGGCGAGCGCGTCGACCCCTTGCTGAGCGCGCGCATCCAGTCCCTGGCCGCCGAGGTGAATCGGGCGCGTGAATCAGGCGACGGCAGGCTCGGCGTCGCGGTCGCCGGCTACGCCAGCCTGCTCGTTCCGTTCGATCCGACGATCGGCGACGTCAGCGGGGTCGCGGCGTGGCTGAGGAATGCCATCGCCAGTAACTCCGCCGAAGCGGCAGTCGAAGACTGGCCCTTGATCGAGATCCCGGTCCGCTATGGCGGCGCCGACGGACCAGATCTCGACGACGTCGCGCGCCGGCTGGGTTTGACCAGCCATAAGGTCGTCGAGGTGCACGGTTCCGTCACGTACAGGGTGTACATGCTCGGCTTCTCGCCGGGCTTCGGCTACCTGGGTGAGCTGCCCGCCGCGCTGGAGCTGCCGCGACGGGACACCCCGCGCGCCCGCGTCCCGGCCGGCAGCGTTGCCATCGCCGGCCGCCAGACCGCTGTCTACCCGCTGCCGAGCCCCGGTGGCTGGCACCTCATCGGGCGGACGGATGAACGCCTGTGGGACGTGAGCCGCGAGCCGCCGGCGAGGCTTTCGCCAGGCCAGACGGTGCGCTTCGTGAGTGCCTGACGCCGTGCTCGAGGTTGTCGATGGCGGGCTAGTAACCACCGTCCAGGGTGCGGGTCGGCCCGCGATGGTGACGTTCGGCGTGCCCATCGGCGGAGCGTGCGATCGCTGGTCGCTGGCGCTGGCAAATGCGCTGCTGGGCAACAATCCCACTGCACCGGCGCTGGAGATGGCGCTCCTCGGGCCAACGCTCCGCGTCCGGGCGGACTGTGCAGTTGGGCTGGCCGGCGCGGACCTGTCGGGCCGGCTGGACGACGGCACGGAGCTTCGGCCGGGCTCAGCTCGGCTGCTGCGCGCCGGCCAGGTGCTGACGTTCAGCAGCGCGACGCCCGGGTCGGGCGTACGGGCCTACCTCGCCCTGGCTGGCGGCGTCGACGTGCCTGACGTCCTCGGCTCGCCGTCGACGTGCCTGATCGGCGGCTTCGGCGGCTTGGAGGGCCGCCCCCTCGCTGCCGGCGACACGATCAGCCCGCGCGACCCGGGAGGCAGGCGGGTTGGCAGCTGGGATGGCGCGGCGATGCCGGCGGCTGGCCCGCTGCGCGTGGTTCGCGGGCCGCATGCCTCCGAGCTGCCGGACCAGGCGCTGGCAGGTCTGCTCGAGGGATTCTTCGTCGTTGGTCGTGGCGACCGGCAGGGCATTCGCCTCGAAGGGCCGTCGATCAAGCCGGGCAGCCTGTCCCTCGTCTCGCAGCCGATGCGAGCCGGAGCGGTCCAGCTGCCGCCGGACGGTCGACCGATCGCGCTGCTGGTCGACCACCAGACAGTCGGTGGCTACCCGGTGCCGGCGGTGGTCATCGGCGCCGACCTGCCGCGGCTTGGCCAGCTCGGCGCGGGCGACGGGGTGCGCTTTCGGGAGGTCGGTCTCGGGCAGGCGCGCGTGGCGCTGCTGGGGCTGGAGCAGGAGCTCAGCTTGCTCGGCAGCCGGGTCGCCATCGCGTGAGCCAGCCCGCGGCGTACACGATCCGCCGCTCCCAGCGGGCTCGAAGGGCGCGCCTGACCATCACCGCCGAGGGTGACGCGCTGGTAGTGCTGCCGGTCAAGGCGGACGAGCGGCTTGCCGCCGAGCTCGTGGCTCGCCACGGCCGCTGGCTGCTGCGTCACCAGTCGCGCATCCGCGGACAGCGGACGGCGCTGGCCGCGCGGCCGGCGGTCGGGCTCGGGCGCACGATCATGCTGCGTGGCTGCGAGACGCGGATCGTGGTGCTGGAAGCGCCGACCAGCAGGCCCACTGTCCGGCACGATGCCGCCGCCGGGGCGCTGCTCGTCGAAGGCCGCGACGCTGCCGCCCAGGCCGCGCGGCTGGTCGAACGATGGCTGCGCTCGGAGGCACGCCGCCAGCTGGCGGCGGCGATCGCCGTGCGGGGGGCGCAGATGGGCTTCTGGCCGAACCGGCTGACGGTGCGTGATCAGCGTACGCGCTGGGGCAGCGCCTCCCGCCGTGGCACGCTGTCCTTCAGCTGGCGGCTGGTCATGTGCCCGGCCGAGGTGCTGGACTACGTCGTCGTGCACGAGCTCGCCCACCTGCGCTGGGCCGGGCACGGGCCACGCTTCTGGGCGCTCGTCCGGCGCCACGTGCCGCGCGCCGACGAGCATCGGCGCTGGCTGCGCGAGCATCACGCGCTGCTGCGCGCGGCGCTCGATTGATCAGCCGCCGCTAGGGAGTCGCCACCGCCTTCTCGATGCCCAGCAGGCGCAGGAAGGCCTCATCTGACGGCTCGCGCCCGAGGAACGCGCGCAGATGCTCCATCCCGTCGCGCGAGCCGCCGCGTTCGAGGATCTCGCGCCGGTAGTCGGCGCCGACCGCGGGTGACGTCACGCCCTCCGCCTCGAAGCGGCTGTACATGTCGTCGCCGTAGACCTTCGACCACAGGTAGCCGTAGTAGCCGGCGTCGTAGCCACCGACGAGGTGGGCGAACGATGCCGGGTCGAAAGTGCCCTCCGGAAAGGGGAAGCCGGTCACCTCCCACGCCTCGCGGTAGATGCGCTCCAGGTCGCGCTCCTGCTGGGGGCCGTGCAGCGCCCGGTCGAGCAGCCCGTAGTAGCACTGGCGCAGGGTCTTGACGCAGACGTTCAGGTCGCGCGCCGCGGCAAGCTGGCGGACCATCTCGGCGGGGATGGCCTCGCCAGTCCGGTGATGGCGCGCGAAGCGCGACAGGACCTCGGCGTTCCAGGCCCAGTGCTCCATGATCTGCGAGGGCGCCTCGACGAAGTCGCCCTCGGTCTCCGTGCCGCTAAAGCGGATCGTCTCGGCCTGGCTGAGGCACTGGTGCAGGATGTGCCCGAACTCATGGAAGAGGGTCAGCACCTCGTCGTGGCGGAGCAGCGAGGGACTGTCGACGGCGGGCTTGGTGAAGTTGGCCACGATGGCCGAGACCGGCGCCTGGCGGCTGCCGTCAGCGGAGCGGTGGCCGGGCACGAGCGTGAATGCCGCCGCGTGGCCGAACTTGCCGCTGCGCGGGAACAGGTCGGCATAGAAGTGGGCGATGTGCTCACCGGACGCTCGATCGCGGATGGCGTAGAGGTACACGTCGGGGTGCCAGGCACTCGTCGCCGGCAGCTGCTCGAATGCCAGCCCGAACACCTCGCCGCACAGCTCGAACATGCCCGCGACCGTCGCCTCGAGCGGGAAGTGGGCCGCTACCTCAGCGGTGTCGATGCCGAACTCGCGGCGCCGGATCTGCTCGTCGTAGTAGCGCCGATCCCACGAGCGCAGTGTGCTGTCGCCGGTCTCCGCCTCGAGCAGCCTGGCCATGCGCTCGATCTCCTCGTGGCCCTTGGCCTGCAGCGGGCGCAGCAGCCCCGCGTAGAAGGCATCCACCTGCTCCGGCCGGGCGGCCATCTTGACCTCCAGCGCGAAGTGGGCCCATGAGGCATAGCCGAGCAGCTCGGCCACGCGCCGGCGAAGCGCCAGGATCTCCTCGAGCAGCGGCCGGTTCTGCTCTGCCGCCCGGTTGAGCGCCTTGTGCTCGATCTGCTGGCGCAGGTCACGTCGTTCGGCCTGGTCGAGGAATGGGAACAGTTCGGGGTAGTCCATCGACACGCGATACGTGCCCGCGCGCTCGCCTGGCCGCAGGCGGGCGATGTAGTCCTCGTCCATGCCGGCAAGCTCGTCGCGCGTGAGCTCGAGCCCGTCCTCGTACTCGTCGACGTTGCGCTGGAAGAGCACCTCCAGCTCGACGAGCCGCTCGCGCAGCCGCTGCACCTCGCGACGCTGCTCGTCCGAGAGGTCGTGGCCGGCGCGCCGGAAGTCGCGCAACCAATGGTCGAGCAGGCGGCGGCGCTCACCTTCCAGCGCTCGCGCCTCGGCAGTCTCGGCGAAGGCGCGAACGGCAGCCGCCAGCTCCGGCCGGAAGGCCAGGTCGACCTGCCACTTGGTCAGGCGCTCCTCTGCCGCCTGGCCTGCGTCGCGCACCTCGGCATCGGTGTGGACGCGAGCCATGAACGCGCTCCGCCCAAAGGCCAGCCAGGCTTGACCGACGGCCTCGTCGAGGAGCCGTAGGGTGTTGTCGTAGGTTCGTTGATCGGGACCCACAGTCAGCTCGCCGAGGCGCGCCTCAGCCGCACCGAGGAGCCGCTCGACCTCGCTGCTGACGGTCTCAGCGGTGACGCGCGAATAGTCGTACAGCATGTCGGGGGATGTTAGCCGGTCAATCGCCAGGTGCCTCGTCGTCGACGTGCTCGGCTTCGGCTTGCAGCGCCTGCCACGGCGCGGCCAGGATGGCGTGCTCCTCGTCGTCCAGCGCCTGCCCGGCGAGCAGGGCAACGACCGCGTCGAGGATGGCCGGTGCGGCCTGCGCACGCTCCTGCGCCTCGCGCGTGGGCATGCCCATCAGCCCGCCGATGCCGTGATAGTCGGAACGGCCGGCGGCGGCCCAGCGGCCGACCTCGCTGCGCGCCCGGTCGAGCGCTCCGCCAAGCCGGCGCCGATCGATCTCGGCCTTGGCCCTGCTCCATGCTCGGCGGCGGGCGGCGTCATCCTCGCGCTGCCACGCCTCGACCAGCAGCGGGATGTCGTCCTCGGTCAGCAGGTCGAGCTCGTCGAGCAGCAGGTCGAGTTGGTCTTCGGCGGATCCGTCCATCACACGGCAAGGGTGGTGGAGATGAGGGGACTCGAACCCCTGACCCCTGCGATGCGAACGCAGTGCTCTCCCAGCTGAGCTACATCCCCACGGGAGGCCGAGTATAGCCGAGGCCTCATCGTCGGCCCTCAGCCGAATCGAGCCGCGCGAGCGCCTCTGCCACCGCGCGCAGGTCAGCGACGAAGGCCTGCCTGGCGCTCTCGCGAGACACCTCGTCTGGTGCGCGCAGGATCGATGATGGATGAACCGTGGCGGTTAGCAAGGGCCCCTGCTCTGACTCGAACAGCTGGCCGCGCTGCCGGGTGACGCGGAAGCTCTTGCCGAGCAGCGCCTGGGCGGCCGTCGAGCCGAGCAGCACGACCACCGCCGGCCGGACCTGGCGGATTTCCGCCTCGAGCCACGGCCGGCAGGCCTCGACCTCGTAGGCGTTCGGCTTGTCGTGCAGCCGACGCTTGCCGGGCGCGCCGCCGGGCCGGAAAGTGCGCTTCCACTTGAAGTGCTTGACCACGTTGGTCACGTAAGCCAGCGAGCGGTCGATGCCAGCGTCCTCCAGCGACCGATCGAGCAGCGCGCCGGCGGGGCCGACGAAAGGCTGCCCGGCGAGGTCCTCCCTGTCGCCGGGCTGCTCGCCAACGAGCATGATCGAGGCGCCCCGCGGCCCCTCGCCGAAGACGGCTTGGGTGGCATTGAGGTACAGCCCGCAGCCGCGGCATGCCTGCACCGCTTCGCGCATCCGGTCGAGGGTCGGCTGCGCCGGAAGGAAGTCGCGCGCCGAGCCCGTCCCGGCCTCGGGCTCAGGCTCGGCATCCGGTCTCTGGTCGGCCCGCCGTGTCACCCGGCCAGTTTGCGATGGCCGGCATGACGGCCGCGCGCCTGCTCGCCGCAGGCGAGTGTCAGGCTCGCTGTGGCGGCCACTCTGGCTCGCCCAAGGTGACATCGGCGCTCGCGTGGCCCGGCCCTCGGTCGACACAATCGACGCCGGAGGTGCACTCGCACCCGCCTGATCGAGCGCTTCCGCGCGCTCACCACGGGTGGCGGACCGGCACGAGCGGTAATGGGCGAGATCATGGGCATGGGCTCGTCCTGATGACGCGCAAGCAACTGCTCGGCATCAAGTCGAGGGTCGAAGGCACGCTCGGCGTTGCCGCCGCCGCGCGGCCGGGGTTGGCCTCAGCCGGTCCGGCGAACCCTTGCTAGGGCGTCCACTCGCCGGGCTGCAGGATGCCCACATCCTCCTGGAAGGCGGCGTAGACGTCGGCCATCGTCTCGACCCCGTCCTCGGGCCGGGTGATCCAGGACAGGACGAGAGCATGGTCGGCGGTCAGCACCAGCCACGGCTGGCCGGCATCGTCCTCGTAGCACAGCAGGCTGCCGCGCATCACCTCCGGTGTATCGAGGTAGTACCACGACTGTTCCGCCGGCAGGTCGTCCGGGCACGTGCCATCGCCCCCTTCCATGTCGCCGAGGACTGCTTCGTAGGCCTCGTCCAGGTCGTCCTGGTCATCGAACAGCGCGTAACCACGGGGCAGGCCGCCGACCGGCTCGCACCACGCGCCGGCCGCTGCGCCTTCGAGCGGGTCGCTCAGGATGAACGGCTCACAGGCGGGCCGGACGGGCTGGGTGATCCAGCCGAGCAGGAAGCCGTAGTCGGCGTCGCCGGTTGGGGTCGGCGTGACCTCCGGCGTCGGCGTGACCTCCGGCGTCGGCGTCGGCGTGACTTCCGGCGTCGGGCTGGCCGTGATCTCCGGCGTCGGGCTCGGGGTTATCTGGAGCGTCGGGCTGGGCGTCGGCTCTAGCGTGGGCGACGGCGAGGCCTGGGCGGTTGGGGTTGGCGAGACGCCGGGCTGTGGCGCGAAGGGTCCGAGGCGCATGGCGTACATGACGCCGACGCCGATGGCGAGCACGAGCAGCAGCGCGAGCAGGCCGACGAGCAGCGGCGAGGGGCCACGACGGCCGCGCGGCGGCTGGTACCCGTAGCCGCCCGGCGGCGGGCCGTATCCCGGCGGCGGCCCGTAGCCCTGCGGCGGCCCGTAGCCCGGCGGCGGCGCCTGATAGCCCGGCGGCTGGCCGTAACCCTGTTGCTGGCCGTAGCCCGGCGGGGGGCCCTGGTAGCCCGGCGCCTGGCCGTAGCCCGGCGGGGGGCCCTGGTAGCCCGGCGCCTGGCCGTAGCCCTGCTGCTGGCCGTAGCCCTGCTGCTGGCCGTAGCCGGGTGGCGGCCCCTGGTAGCCAGGCGGCGTTCCCTGGTAGCCCTGCTGCTGATCGTAGCCCTGTTGCTGGCCGTAGCCGGGCGGGCTCGGGGGCTGGGCTGCGGGCATGCCGACCTGGGTGGGCGAATCCTCCGGGCGGGGCGTGGGTGCCGCTGTGGATGGCTGTTCGGACGGCGCTGCCGGGGGC
>Ga0247717_1000047_pt1 | contig 32808 bp, 37 predicted proteins | sample 24E_NmetaG_FD_189047 | JGI IMG/M metagenome (GOLD analysis project Ga0247717, IMG submission 189047) | Soil microbial communities from hillslope of Landscape Evolution Observatory, University of Arizona, Oracle, AZ, United States - 2-4-E_N | ecosystem: Engineered > Artificial ecosystem >... | reverse complement strand
GTCGGAGGCCACCAGCCAGTAGCCCTGGCCCGACGGCGGCATCTTCGCCTTCGGCGACGCCACCTTCGCCGGCTCCACCGGCGCCATGCGGCTGGCCCAGCCCATCGAGGGGATGGCGTCCACGCCGTCGGGCCAGGGCTACTGGCTGGTGGCCTCCGACGGCGGCATCTTCGCCTTCGGCGACGCCACCTTCGCCGGCTCCACCGGCGCCATGCGGCTGGCCCAGCCCATCGCCGGCATGGCGTCGACCCCGACCGGCAAGGGCTACTGGCTGGTGGCCTCCGACGGCGGCATCTTCGCCTTCGGCGACGCCGTCTTCCGCGGGTCCACCGGTGCGCTCCGCCTGGCCCGGCCCGTCGTCGGCATGGCCGCCCGCCAGGGGTAACCCCGCCGCCGCCCACCCGGGGGCCTTCTCCGGGTGGGCGTACCGGCGAGCGGGCTGACATCATCGTGGCCGTGACGACGATCGAGTCGACGGGCGCCGTGCGGTCCCGCCCGCCCGCCGACCGGGCCATGCGCCGGCTGCTGCGCGTGGACGACGCCGCCCCCCGACGCTCCCGGTCCGAACTGCAGCAGGCGTTCAGCCGGTCGATCCTGGTGTCGGCCACCCGCTGCCTCCTCACCTACATCTTCCTGCCGTTCGTGGCGCCCGCCCTCGGGTTCGCGGCCGGCGTGGGGCCGTGGATCGGCCTGCCCCTCGGCACCGTCGCCATCGTCGCCAACGTGGTGACCATGCGCCGGTTCTGGGCCGCCGACCACCGGTGGCGGTGGGCCTACACGGCCGTCGGCGCCGGCGTCATCGTCCTCCTGCTCGTCCTCATGGCCGGCGACGTGGCCGACCTGCTGGGGTGAGCCGGGCCGGCCCGGCCGGCGAGCCCCGGCGCGGCGCGGCCCGGTGGGGATGGCTGGCACTGGGGTGGGCGTCCGTCGGGCTGGGTGGCCTGGGCGTGGTCGTCCCCGGGCTCCCCACCACCGGGTTCTTCGTCCTGGCCGCCTCGTGCTTCGCCAGGTCGAGCCCCCGGTTCGAGCAGTGGGTGCTGTCGCTGCCCAAGGTCGGTCCGCTCGTGCGCGACCACCGGGCCGGTCTCGGGATGCCCCGGCGGGCCAAGGTGACGGCCATCGGGATGATCGTCGCGGCGTGCACCCTCAGCGCAACCGTCGGGCTGGACGCGCCCGCCGCCCGGGCCGCCGTGGTGGCGGCCGGGCTGGTGGGCGTGTGGTACGTCGGCGTGCGGGTCCCGACGCGCGAGCGGGTGCTGGGGGCCGCCGCCGACTGACCGTCGCGGGCGCATCCCGGTGCGACGGTCGCCGGTAGGTCGAAGCCGACCGTCAAAGGTTGCTGGCGTCGGCCGGGGCGGCGGGGCCGGCGGGCGGCCGGGTGTCGCCGCCCGGCGGTGCCGGCAGGGGCGGCGCGTCGAGGGTGTACGCCGTCATGGACAGCGAGCGGTAGGCGTAGCCGCCCACCAGCACGGCGGCCGGGCGGCCGGCGGCGGCAGCCAGGCCGGCCAGGTAGAGCAGCGGCAGGAAGTGGTCGGGCGTGGGGGCGGCGGCGGACCAGTCCCCGTGCGACGACAGGCCGGGAGTGGCCGACGGGTCCGACGTCATCAGCGCCCGGGCGTCCTCGTCGAAGCGCTGGGCCCACTCGAAGGCGCCGTCGGGCGCCGAGAAGTCGACCCGGCGGAGGTTGTGCACCACGTTGCCGCTCCCCACGACGAGCACGCCCTGCTCGCGCAGCGGCGCCAGGCGGGCGCCCATCTCGAGGTGGTGGTCGACGCCCTTGGTGGCGTCGACGGAGAGCTGGACGACCGGGATCGACGCGTCGGGGAAGGCGTGGACGAGCACCGACCACGTCCCGTGGTCGATGCCCCAGCTGTCGTGGTCCAGCCCGACCCATGTGGGCCGCACGACGTCGCGCACGAGGGCGGCGATCCCGGGGTCTCCGGGGGCCGGGTAGTCGACGGCGAACAGCTCGGGCGGGAACCCGTAGAAGTCGTGGATGGTGCGGGGCCGCTCCATGGCGGTGACCGCGGTGGCGTTGACGTACCAGTGGGCCGACACGACGAGTATCGCCCGGGGCCGCGGCACGGCGGCGCCGAACGCCCGCCACGCCTCGGTGTAGCGGTTGTGGTCGAGGGCGTTCATCGGGTTGCCATGGCCGAGGAACGCCGCGGGCATCAGGTCGGTCGGCACCGCCCCATCCTGCCCGGTGGTCAGCGGACGGCGCGCCTCCGCCCGGCCCGGACCGGCACCGGCGCCGCCTCGAGGCGCCGGCGGTAGGTGGCGGCGACGACCGCGGCGGCCAGGGCGACGACCGCGCCCACCTCGGCGGTGGCCGCCCGCACCGCGTCGTCCGTCCACGCCCGCTCGGTGAAGCCGAGGAGGCCGACGGTGCGGCTCGCCACGAGCGCGGCCAGGGAGGCGACGGCGAAGGTGATGCCGGCCGCCACCACCCGCCGGTCGCGGACCACGAGCACGGCGAGGGCCAGCACGGCCGACGCCGCGACGTTGGCGAGGAACAGCGGGCCGATGTAGCGGATGCCTCGGTAGCCGGTGCGCCACAGATCCAGGTGGACGAGGCCGCCGGCGGCGACGAAGGTGGCGGCGGCCAGTCGGGAAAGGCGTTCCATGGCCTGTCTACGGCGCCGGCTCCTCCGCCGTACGCCGTCGCGTGGGCGACTGGCGCCGTCGCCGGCGCCTCCCGGTCGAGAACGCGGGCATCATCCGCCGATGCGTCGGGCGGACCGGTCGGTGTGGCTGCTGCTGTTCGGCGTCTTCGCGGCGGCCACGGCCACGGCCGCCCAGCTGACGGCGCTGGGCAAGCAGGTGTACGACCTGACCGGGCGCGAGCTCGACCTCGGCTGGCTGGGCCTGGCCGAGTTCGCGCCGGCCGCCCTCCTGGTGCTGGTGACCGGCGCGGCGGCGGACCGGTGGGACCGCCGGCGGGTGGCCGCCGCGGCGGCGACGGCCCAGGCGGTGGTGTCCGGCGTCCTCGCGCTCTACGCCGGGTCGGCGCCGACGTCGGCCACCCCCGTGTTCGCCCTGGTGTTCCTGTTCGGCACGGCCCGCGCCTTCGCCGCGCCGGCGTCCCGGGCGCTGCCCGCCGACGTCGTCGGCCGCGACCGCCTCCCGTGGGTGGTGGCCCGTTTCTCGGGCGCCTGGCAGGCGGCCCTGGTGGTGGGGCCCGTGCTGGGCGGGTCCCTGTACGCGGTGGACGTGCGGCTGCCGTACGTCGCGTCGGCCCTGCTCCTCCTGGCGTCGGCCGCCGCCCTGCGGTCGGTGCACGTGCTGGCCCCGGCCGGCGCGTCCGCCACGGCCGGCGTCCCGGGCGCGGGCGACGCCCTGGTCGAGGCCGCCGTCGAGCCGGTTATGGGCGGCGTCGACGCGCGGCCGCCGGTCCGGGCCCGGCTGTCCGAGGCCGTCGAGGGGTTCCGCTTCATCCGCCGGGTGCCGGTGCTGCTGGGCGCCGTCTCGCTCGACCTGTTCGCCGTGCTGTTCGGCGGCGCCGTCGCCCTCCTGCCCGCCGTGGCCACCGACCGGCTGGGCGTCGGCGCCGTCGGCCTCGGGTGGCTCCGCGCCGCCGCCGGGCTGGGCGCGGCGGCCGTGACGCTGACCCTCGCCGTCCGCCCGCTGCGCCGCCGGGTGGGGCCCACGCTGTTCATGGTGGTGACCGCCTTCGGGCTGGCGACGATCGTCCTCGGGCTGACCCGGGACTACGCGGTGGCCTTCGCCGCCCTGGTCGTGCTCTCGGGTGCCGACGCGGTGAGCGTGTTCATCCGGGCCACCCTGGTGCCGCTGGTCACCCCGGACGACAAGCGGGGCCGGGTGATGGCGGTGGAGAACGTGTTCATCGGCGGGTCGAACGAGCTCGGCGCGTTCGAGTCGGGCGCCGTCGGCCAGGTCCTCGGGCCGTCCGCCGCCATCGTGCTCGGCGGTGTCGCCACGCTGGCCGTGGCCGGGGCGTGGTGGGTGATCTTCCCCGACCTCCGCCGCATCGACGGCTTCCCCGAGCCCGCCCCGGGCCCGGGCTGAGGGCCTACGGACGGTACGGCCGCAGGCCGTCGGCCGGGACGGTGCCGAGCCGGCCGGCCCGGAAGTCCTCCATGGCCTGGATGAGCTGGGCCTTGTTGTTCATCACGAACGGGCCGTAGGTGGCGATGGGCTCGCGGATGGGCTGGCCGCCGAGGAGCAGGATCTCCACGGGCCTGGCACCGGCGGCGTCCACGGTGACGGTGTCGCCCGGCCCGAACACGGCGAGCTGGCCGGTGGCGATCGGCCTGCGCTCGACGCCGACGCTGCCCGTGCCGTCGAGCACGTAGGCCAGCGCGTTGAAGTCGGGCCGCCACGGCAGCTCCAGCCGGGCGCCAGGCGCCACGGTGGCATGGGCGACGGTGATGGGGGTGTGGGTCGCACCGGGCCCCCGGTGCCCGGCCACGTCGCCGGCGATCAGGCGGACGAGGGCGCCGCCGTCGGGCGACGACAGCAGGACGACCTGGCCGGCCTCGAGGTTCTGGTAGCGGGGCGCCACCATCTTGTCCCTGGCCGGCAGGTTGACCCACAGCTGGATGCCGTGGAACAGGCCGCCCTTGACCACCAGCTCCTCGGGCGGCGTCTCGATGTGGAGGATGCCGCCTCCGGCCGTCATCCACTGGGTGGCGCCGTTGCTGATCGTGCCCCCGCCGCCGTGGGAGTCCTGGTGCAGGAACGTGCCGTCGATGATGTACGTGACCGTCTCGAACCCGCGGTGGGGGTGCCAGTCGGTCCCCCGGGGCTCTCCCGGCGCGTAGTCCACCTCGCCCATCTGGTCCATGTGGATGAACGGGTCGAGATCCGCCAGCGAGACGCCGGCGAAGGCACGCCGCACGGGAAAGCCCTCGCCCTCGAACCCGGTGGGCGCGGTGGTCACCGAGCGGGCGGCCCGGGGGGTGGCGCCCTCCAGGGGAACCTCGATGCGGGGGAGGGTCAGGGTGTCGGCGGTGACGGCGGGCATGGCGGCCTCCGGGTATTTGCGAGTTCAAGGATCTTCAACGCGGCGGGCCCCGGCGTTGTTCCGCGCCTGCCACCCCGGCTCCACCACGACGCAACCGACGTCACCGGCACCGACGAGGCACCGGTCCCGGAGGGCCGGGCGGTCGCCGCGGCCCGCGGCCGGCCGACGGCGGCACGCCGCCGACCACCACGACGGGCCTGCGGTCCGGGGGCGCCCAGCGCCTCGAGTGCCGGCGCCGCAGGCGGCTGCGATACTGGTCGTGCGTGATTCGCCGGAGCGTGATCGTGGACGCCGTGCGCACGCCGATCGGCCGCCACGGGGGCGTGCTGGCCGGTGTGCGCCCCGACGACCTGGCCGCCGGCGTCCTGCGCCACCTGCTGGCCCGCACGCCCGTCCTCGACCCGGCGGCCGTGGACGACGTGTACCTCGGCGCCTCCAACCAGGCGGGTGAGGACAACCGCAACGTGGCGCGCATGGCCCTCCTGCTGGCGGGGCTCCCGGTCGGCGTGCCCGGCGCCACCGTGAACCGGCTGTGCGGGTCGGGCCTGGAGGCGGTGGTGGCCGCCGACCGGGCCGTCGCCGTTGGCGACGCCGAGGTGTGCCTGGCCGGAGGCGTCGAGTCGATGTCGCGGGCGCCCTGGGTCCTGCCCAGGCCGGAGGCGCTGCACGGCCGGGGGGACGCGGTGCTGGTCGACACGACGCTCGGATGGCGCCTGGTCAACCCGCGAATGCCGGCCGGCTGGACGGTCTCGCTGGACGAGGGTGCCGAGCGCCTGGCCGACGCCTACGGCGTCACCCGGGAGGCGCAGGACGCCTTCGCCCTTGGGAGCCACCGCCGGGCGGCGGCCGCCTGGGCGGACGGGCACTTCGCCGACGAGGTCGTGGCCGTCGACGGCGTGGCGCCGGCCCGCGACGAGGCGGTCCGCCCCGACGCGTCGGCCGGCGCGCTGGCCCGCCTGGCGCCGGCGTTCCGGCCCGACGGAACCGTCACCGCCGGCAACGCGTCGCCCCTGGCCGACGGCGCGGCGGCCGTGCTGCTCGCCTCCCAGGAGGCGTGCGGGCGGCTCGGCCGGCGCCCGCTCGCTCGGGTCGTGTCGGCAGCCGTGAGCGCGGTGTCGCCCCCGCTGTACGGCATCGCCCCGGTGGAGGCGGCCGAGCGGGCGCTGAAGCGGGCCGGCATCGGCTGGGCCGACCTGGCGGCGGTGGAGCTCAACGAGGCGTTCGCGGCGCAGGCCCTGGCGTGCCTGGCCTCGTGGCCCGAGCTCGACCCGGCCGTCGTGAACCCCAACGGCGGCGCCGTCGCCCTCGGCCACCCCGTCGGCTGCTCGGGCGCCCGCGTCCTCGCCACGCTGGTGTGGGAGCTGCGGCGGCGGGGCGGCGGCCACGGGCTCGCCACCTTGTGCACCGGGGTCGGCCAGGGGATCGCCGTGGTGGTCGAAGCCGAGGCGGGCGACGGCCCGCGGCCCGGGACCGGCAGAGGAAAGGAAGGAACGTGACCGACGGAACGATCGACCTGGAGAGGATCGATGCCGAGCGCCGGCGCATCGCCGAGGCGTGGATGCGCCCAGCCGGGGAGCGGCCGGCCAGCTCGGCCCGGGGCGTCCACCATGTCGCCCTGCTGTCGGGGGACGTGGAGCGCACCGTGCGCTTCTACTCCGAGATCCTCGGCTTCCCGCTCACCGACATCTTCGAGAACCGCGACTACAAGGGCTCCAACCACTTCTTCTTCGACATCGGCAACGGGAACCTGCTCGCCTTCTTCGACTTCCCGAACCTCGACCTCGGGCCCTATGCCGAGGTGCTGGGCGGCCTCCACCACCTGGCCATCTCGATGGAGCCCGACCAGTGGGAGGCGGCCCGGGGCCGGCTGAAGGAGGCGGGCGTGCCCTACCAGGAGGAGAGCGGCACGTCGGTGTACTTCCGCGACCCCGACGGCGCGCGCGTCGAGATCATCGCCGACCCCCTCCTGGAGATGTACGGCAAGAAGGTGGGGTAGGCGCGCGACGCAGGAGCGCGCCGGGCAAATCGCCTTGACCCGGCCCCGGGGGCCGGGTTGTACCGTCGCCTTCGACAGGGGTGGAGACCCAGACGCCCCTGGTGCTCCGATGGCCGTCCAGCGCGCGGCAGAAGCGACACCACGAGTGCCCGAAGACGCCGAGACGGCCAGCCACGGGCCCCGGGGCCACCCGCCCGAAGCCGACCTCGCCTCGCCGCGCCGGCACACGGCCGCCCTCATGCTCGTCATGCTCGAGGAACGCCGCGACCACGGCTACGGCCTGGCCGAGCGGGTGAAGCCGGTGGTCGACAGCTTCGGCCGGGTCTATCGCAGCCTCCACTGGCTGGAGGAGGTGGGCTTCGTCGAGGGGAGGTGGGACACCTCCAGCGCCGGCCCGGCCCGGAAGGTCTTCTCCGTGACGCCGGCGGGCCGCTCGGCCCTCGAGCTGGTGGCCCCGGCCCTGCGTCGCCGGGCCAAGGACGCCGACGACGACGAGTCCCAGTTCCTCCTCCGCCACCTGCGGACGGTGCTGAAGTCGAGGGTGACCTTCGAGTTCACGGTGGCGACCCAGCTCCGGGTGAGGCCAGCGACGCGCAGTCGGCGCGGCGCAAGCTCGAGCGTGCCTTCGGTCGTGGTCACGTGATCAACGACGACGTGCGCGCCATGGGGGCGGTGTCGATCGACGAGCGACGGACGCCGGCTCGCCACCCGAGGCGGGTCGCGCCGTAGGCGCCGGCCTCGTAGGCGTCGCTCCGCCCCGGCCCCGGACGCGACGGAGCCGCCGGCTCGGCCGGCGGCTCCTCGGCGATCCGAAGACCTTGGGACGCTCCTAGACCTAGATGGCCCGGACGTTCTGCGCTTCCTCGCCCTTCCGCCCGGGGGCGACGTCGAACTCGACGCGCTGGCCGTCCTCGAGGGACTTGTAGCCGCCGCCCTGGATGTTCGAGTAATGGACGAAGACGTCGTCGCCCCCGTCGCGGGAAATGAAGCCGAAGCCCTTCTCGGCGTTGAAGAACTTGACTGTTCCGATAATCGACAACTGGATCTCTTCTCGTGATCGAGAGCACCCGCGTGGTGCCCTCGCACTCAAGGGTAGCCGCCGGCGGGCCCACCCCTTCACAACCGGCGCCGGGAGCCGGATCGAGGCGATACCGCGGCGTCCGGTCCGGAGCCGACACAATGGGGAGATCGGCGCGTCCGGCGGCCGCCGTGCGGATCGTCGAACAGGAGGCGCCCGGCGGTGGACGGCAGCGATTGGCTGGCATTGTGCTACCGGGCGCTCGGGGTCGACGACGCCCTGTCCGGGCAGGACCAGCGGCGGGCGGCCGAGCACGCCCTCCTGGACCGCAGCGGCCTGCGGGCCGACATCCTCGGCATCGGCGCCGCCGAGGCTGCCATCGACCTGGTGGTCCGCTACGGCGAGGCCGGGGAGCTCGACCAGGTGATGCTGCTCTGGGAGCACGCCGAGTCCCTGGGCCCGGAGATCGCCGCCCTCGGCGACGAGGGCACGCGCCGGGCGACCCTGTGCGCGAAGCGGCTGCTGGCCGACGTCGTCGCCCACGTGGAGGCCGCATCGGGAGCGGGCGGCGCGGGAGAGGCCGGCTCACCCCTCGGCGGGGGCGGGCCCTGACGCCGGGCCGACGGGGCCCACCGCGCCGGTCCGTCGAGGGGAGCGGAGCCGGGAGGACCGGTGGTCAGGGGACCGGCGTCCCCCGCAGGCGCGGCTCGCGGGCCAGGGCCTCGTGGTCGGCGTCGGCCCAGGGGAGGGGCGGCTCGCCCCCCAGCTGGGCGACGAACTCGCCCAGGTACCAGCGACGGAACGCCACCGCCTCGGGAGGAGAGGCGAGGCTGAGCAGGACGTCGCCCCGCCGGCAGAACTCGTCGGCCTCGTCGACCATCTCACTCAGGGCGATGCAGGCGCCGGCGACGTCGTGCGGGACCCGGTAGACCAGCTCGACCTCGGCGTCGCCGCGGGCGGCGGCCGCGTCCCGGATGCCGTCCATCTCGGCGCTCAGCCCCGCGTACTCGACGGACAGGGCGTCGACGAGGCGGAGCAGGCGCTCGGGGACGTCGTCCGCCTCCGGGCTGCGCAAGGCGATCAGTTGGAACTCCCGCCGCAGCCCCTCGAACGCCTCGGTCGCCCGCTGGTGGAGGTCGAGGGGGAAGCCGATGAGCCGCACCTCCCCCGACCCGTCACCCATGGCCGTCACCACTCCGCCGCCGAGAGGTCGAAGGCGGGGAGGACGGGGTCGTCCACGGCGACGAGCGCCCACACCGTCTTCCCGCTCCCATCGGCGTCGGCCTCCACGCCCCATTCCTCGGAGAGCTGCTGCACCACCTGCAGGCCGCGCCCGCTGCTCGCCGCGTCGCTGAAGTTGCGCACGGTCGGCCGGCGGGTGCTCCCGTCCCGCACCTCGATGCGCACGGCGCCGGCGCCGACGCGCAGCCGCACCTCGAACGGCGTGCGGGCGTGGAGCACGGCGTTGGTGGCGAGCTCGCTCACCACCAGGGCGGCGGACGTGACGGCGCCGTCCAGGGCGGCGGCCTCCAGGGCGTCCGTCACCAGGCGGCGGGCGGCCCGGGTGCTGGACGGCTCGGGGTCGAAGGTCCAGGCCTCGACAGCCGCGGCGTTCATGGGTGGGAGTGACCTCGGTACGTGGGCGACAGACGACCCAACGCTACCCGGTCCGCCGCGAATTCCGGCGGTGCAAGGGCGGCACGGCACGAGCCCCTAGCGTGGCCGCCTGTGTCGGACCGGCGACCCGAGACGGGCGGCGACGCCGTCGCCTTCGCCTCCCGCTTCGCCGACGAGGTGCTCTTCCCGTCGGCCCTCGACACCGAGTCGGCCGGCGACGTCCCCACCACCTCGCTCGACGCGCTGGCCGCGGCGGGTCTCTACGGCATGGCCGGCCCGGTGCCGGCCGGTGGGCTCGACCTCGACCGGGCGTCGGGATGGGCGGTGGTCGAGGCGCTGGCCGGCGGCTGCCTGGCCACGGCGTTCGTGTGGGTCCAGCACCACGGACTGGTGCGGATGTTGGCGTCCGCCGCCCCGGGCGAGTTGCGCGACGAGTGGCTGGGCCCGCTGTGCCGCGGCGAGCGGCGGGCCGGGCTGGCGCTGGCCGGGCTGCTGCCCGGCCCGGCGCGCCTGCGGGCGACGCCCCGGGACGAGGGCTGGGCCCTCCAGGGCTCGTCGCCGTGGGTGACGGGCTGGGGGCACGTCGACGTGCTCCTGGTGGCCGCCCGCGCCCCGGACGACATGGTGGCGTGGCTCGTGGTGGACGCCGTCGAGGGCGGTGGGCTCACCGTCGAGCGCCAGCGGCTGGTCGCCGTGGACGCCAGTGCCACGGTGCGGGCGGACTTCGACGGGCTGGTCGTCCCCCGGGACCGCCTGATCGCGGTGCAGCCCTGTGCCGAGGTGGCCGGCGGGCCGGCGGCGTCGCTGCGGACCAACGGTTCGCTGGCCCTGGGCGTGGCGGGCCGGTGCTGCCGGCTGATGGGGCCGAGCGGGCTGGGCCCGGAGCTGGCGCACTGCCGGGCCGCCCTGGACGCCGCCGGCCCCGAGGAGATCGCCGACGCCCGGGCGGCCGCCTCCGAGCTGGCGGTGCGGGCCGCCTCCGCCCTCGTCGTGCACGAGGGGAGCAGCTCCGTCACCCTCGGCGCCTCCGCCCAGCGCCTGGCCCGGGAGGCCACGTTCCTGCTGGTCTTCGGGAGCCGCCCCGCCATCCGCGCCGCCCTGCTCCGTCGGCTGGGCGCCGGCTGACGGCGCCGCGTCGGCGACCCGCTCAGGCCTCGTCGCCGCTCCAGGCGCGCTCCTCGGCGTCCCACTCGGCGTTGCGCGCCTCTACCGTGCCCTGCCAGTTCCGCGCCGCCTCCTCGGTGGGGTAAGGGCCCATCCGGTCGTCGGCCCGGCAGGCGCCGCCCGCCTGCTCGACCCGGTCGTGGCGGACGCACCAGTACCAACCGGCCCCGCCTCCCGTCGCCACGGCCCCTACCCTACGGCCCGCCGACACCGGCGCAGCCCTCCGGGCGGTCGCCGAGCCGGTCGCCGTCGCCCGGCCGGGCGACCCACCAACTCCTGAGGTGGTTCACAGGTGGTTCCCAGGAACGGGGCCCATCCTCGAGAGCATGGAAACGCCCGATCGTGGCCGCTGGGGGATCGACACGCTCGACGAGCCGCCCGGGCCGGCGGGGCCGCCGGAGGCCCTCCCCCCGCTGGAGCCGCCGCCCGCCGAGGCGCCGCCGTACCCGCACGACGGCCCGCCCGTGGCCGGCTCCACGCCACCCGCGCCCGGTCCGGGGATGCCCCTGTCCCCGCCCCCGGACCGGCCGCGGGCCCTCCGCGCCCGCACCGGCGCCGCCCTCCTCGCCGTCGCCCTGGCCGGCGGCGCCGCCGGGTCGGCCCTCACCATGGCCCTCGACGGCGACGAGGCCGCCTCGCCGAGGGCCGTCGTGGGCGCCGCCGGCGCCGGCCGCTCGATCGTGCTCGACGGCGAGAAGCTGGACGTGGCCGGTGTGGTCGCCAAGGCGGAGCCCGCCGTGGTGTCCATCCGGGTGGACGTCGACAACGGCTTCCGCAGCGCCACCGGCGCCGGCACCGGCGTCATCCTGACCCCCGACGGCGAGGTCCTCACCAACGCCCACGTGGTGGACGGCGCCCGCACCGTGCGGGTCACCCTGGCGGGGGAGTCCCGGGCCCGCACGGCCGACGTCGTCGGGACCGACCCGGCCGCCGACCTCGCCCTGCTGCGCATCCCCGGCGCCCAGGGCCTCCCCACCGCCGACCTCGGCTCGTCGGCCGACGTGGCGGTGGGCGACGACGTCGTCGCCATCGGCAACGCCCTCGCCCTGCGGGGCGGCCCCACCGTGACCAGGGGCATCGTCTCCGCCCTCGACCGCTCGCTCGACACCAGCAACGGGACCATGACCGGGCTCATCCAGACCGACGCCTCCATCAGCTCGGGCAACTCCGGCGGCCCCCTCGTCAACGCCCTGGGGCAGGTCATCGGCATCAACACCGCCGTCGCCTCGTCGGGCCGCGGCTCGGCGGCAGAGAACATCGGTTTCGCCATCGCCATCGACCGGGCCCTGCCGGTGATGGAGCGGCTCCGGGGCAACGCCCCGTCGGCACGCGTCGGCTACCTCGGCGTCAGCACCTCCGACCCCGAGGACGGGAGCCGGGGCGCCACCGTGATGAGCGTCGAGGCGGGCTCGCCGGCGGACGCGGCCGGTGTGCGGGCCGGCGATCTCATCACCCACGTCGACGGCCGGGCCATCGACGGGGCGGCGGCCCTGTCCAGCGCCGTCAAGTCGAAGGAGCCGGGCGCCGACATCGATCTCCGGGTCCTCCGCGAGGACGACGAGGTGGGCGTCAAGGCGACCCTGGGCACCCAGCCCGCCGGCTGACGGCCGGTCCCCAGCAACCTCTGAGCCGATTCGCACCGTTCTGCTCAGGACCGGCGGGGATCGTCGGTACCGAACGGCGCCGTGGCAGGCCACCATGGTGGGGCCGCAGCCGGGCGCCGGACGCCCCCGGCACGCCCCGCACCCACCCCAAGGAGAGACCGCATGACGCCCAGCCGCACCCCCGGGGAGATCCTCGAGCAGGCCCTCTTCGAGGTGAAGCGGGTGGTGGTGGGCCAGGACCGGATGATCGAGCGGCTCTTCGTGTGCCTGCTGGGCCGGGGCCACTGCCTCCTCGAGGGGGCGCCGGGCCTGGCCAAGACCCTGGCCGCCGAGACGCTCGCCACCGTGATGGGGGGTGAGTTCGCCCGCCTCCAGTTCACGCCCGACCTCGTCCCCGCCGACCTGGTCGGCACCCGCATCTACCGCCCGTCGCAGGAGGCGTTCGACGTCGAGCTCGGCCCCGTGTTCGCCAACGTGGTGCTGGCCGACGAGATCAACCGGGCCCCGGCCAAGGTGCAGTCGGCCCTGCTCGAGGTGATGGCCGAGCACCAGGTGTCGATCGGCGGCGTCACCTACGAGGTGCCCGAGCCGTTCCTGGTCCTCGCCACCCAGAACCCCATCGAGAGCGAGGGCGTCTACCCCCTCCCCGAGGCCCAGAGGGACCGGTTCCTCATGAAGGTGCTGGTGGACTTCCCGTCCGCCCGCGAGGAGGCGGAGATCGTCCACCGCATGAGCGTGGACCGCCCCGAGCCCGTGGCCGTGCTCGACCCCGAGGGCCTGCTGGCGCTCCAGAAGGCGGCCGACGAGGTGTTCCTGCACGACGCCGTCGTCGACTACGCCGTCCGACTCGTCCTGTCGACCCGCGAGCCGCGCAAGTACGGGCTGGGCGAGATCGCGCCCCACGTCGCCCACGGCGCCAGCCCAAGGGCCACCCTCGGGCTGGTGGCGGCCGGCCGGGCCCTCGCCCTGCTGCGGGGCCGCACCTACGTCCTCCCCCAGGACGTCTACGACGTGGCCCGCGACGTGTTGCGCCACCGGGTGCTCCTGTCCTACGAGGCCCTGGCCGACGGCGTCACCGCCGAGCAGGTCGTCGAGCGGGTGGTGCGCACGATCGTGGCGCCCCGCATCACCCCCGGCCAGGACGGCGAGCTGGTCGCCGTGTCGGCGGCCGCGTCGTGACCGACGCCGTCGCCCCGTACGAGGGCGCCGTCCCCCGCCACGAGGCCTCCCGGCACGAGGCGAAGCTGCGCCAGCTCGAGCTGCTGGTGATGCGCCGCCTCGACGGCCTGCTCCAGGGCGACCACCAGGGCCTCGTCCCCGGCGGCGGCAGCGAGCCCGACGACGGCCGCATCTACGAGCCGGGCGACGACGTGCGCCGCATGGACTGGAACCTCACCGCCCGATCCGGGTACCCGCACGTGCGCAACACCGTCGCCGACCGGGAGCTGGAGCTGTGGCTGGTGGTCGACGGCAGCGCCAGCGTCGACTTCGGCACGGCGGCCTGCGAGAAGCGGGACCTGGTGGTCGCCGCCGCCGCCACCTTCGGTTTCCTCACGTCGCGCGACGGCAACCGGGTCGGCGCCCTGGTGTTCGGACCCGGCGAGCCCGAGATCGTGCCGCCCCGCAGCGGCCGGGCCGCCCTGTTCGGCCTGTTGGCCCGCCTCGAGCGCCGGGAACGGGCCGTGGAGGGGAGCGCCTCGCTGGCCGCCGCCCTGCGCCGGGCCCGCCTGGCCGCCCGGCGCCGCAGCCTGGTCGTGGTGGTCTCCGACCTCATCGACCCGGGGCCCTGGGAGCGCGAGCTGCGCGCCCTCGCCGCCCGCCACGACGTGGTGGTGGCCGAGCTGCGCGACCCGCGCGAGCGCGAGCTGCCGCCCGTGGGCCTGCTCACCCTGGTGGACCCCGAGACGGGCCGGCGCCTGGAGGTCCAGACGGCCGACGCCCGGCTGCGGGCCCGCTTCGCCGAGGCGGCCGCCGCCCAGCTGGCGGCGCGGGCACGCTCGGTCAAGGGGGCGGGCGCCGCCCACCTCGTGCTGTCCACCGACCGCGACTGGGTGCTGGACGTGGTCCGCTTCGTCGCCGCCCGGAGGCGACGCCGGTGAGCTTCCTCGCCGCCGGCCGCCTCTGGCTCCTCCTGGTCGTCGCCGGGCTGGTCGCCGCCTACGTGGTCCTCCAGCGGCGGCGCAGGCAGTACGCCGTCCGGTTCACCAACCTGGAGCTGCTGGCGTCGGTGGCGCCCAGGCGCCCGGGGTGGCGCCGCCACGTGCCCGCCGCCGCCATGGCCCTGGCCCTGGTCGGGCTGGTGATCGGCCTGGCCCGGCCCGTCCGGGAGGTGCGGGTGCCCAAGGAGGCGGCGACGGTGATGCTGGTGGTGGACGTGTCGGCGTCCATGCAGGCCACCGACGTCGAGCCCACCCGCCTCGACGCCGCCCGCGACGCCGCCCTGTCGTTCGTCGACGACCTGCCCGACCGCCTCCGGGTGGGCCTGGTGGCATTCGACCGCAGCACGCGGGTGATCGCCCCGCCCACCACCGACCACACGCTGGTGGAGACGGGGATCCAGGGCCTCTACACGGGCCCGGGCACGGCGGCGGGCGACGCCATCCACACCGCGCTGGACGCCATCACCAACGCCGGCGGGGCGGGCGAGACCGAGGGCGAGCAGACGGCCGCCATCGTCCTCCTCTCCGACGGCGCGACAACGGTGGGCACGCCGGTGGAGGTGGCCGCCCAGGCGGCGGTCGAACAGGGCGTGCCCGTCACCACCATCGCCTTCGGCACCCCCGAGGGGACGGTCGACATCGGCGGCCGGGTGATCCCCGTCCCCGCCGACGTGGGCGCCATGACCTCGCTGGCCGAGGTCACCGGGGGCGCCTTCTTCGAGGCGGCGTCGGGTGAGGAGCTGGAGGGCGTGTACGAGGACATCGGCAGCCGCGTCGGCTACACCACCGAGGATCGGGAGGTGGGGCTCACGTTCGTCGGCATCGCCGTCGCCCTGCTCGTCGCCGCCCTGGGCGCCGCCCTGGTGTGGACCGGCCGGATGCTCTGACCGCCGCGTCGGTTCACATCGCGATCGCGCGCCGGCAGGTGGCGCGCAATCGCGAGGCAAACCGGTATCAGGGGATCGAGACGCCGATCCCGCCCCGCGTCGTGGCCCCGTACCGGGCCTTCTCGCGCTCGAGGTCGAGGGGGCGGATGGTGGACCGGGCGGTGGTGGCCTCGTCGTCCAGCAGGTCGGCGGGGACGAGCCACGACACCTCGAACTCGATGCCGTCGGGGTCGCGGGCGTAGATCGCCTTGGTCGACCCGTGGTCGCTGGCGCCCACCAGGGCGCGCCGCCCGGTCAGGACGGCGGCGACCCGCTCCAGCTCGTCGAGCGTGTCGACCTCCCAGGCCAGGTGGTACAGGCCGACCGTCCGCCGTCCCGCCTCGGACGGCCCGGCCGCCTCGCCCACCGAGAACAGGCCGAGGTCGTGGTCGTTGGTGGAGCCGCTCGCCTGGAGGAAGACCGCTCCGGGCGTGCTCATCACCCGCCGGAAGCCCAGGGCGTCCTCGTAGAATGCGGCCGAGCGCTCGGCGTCGCGCACGTAGAGCACGGCGTGGTTGAGTCGGGTGATGGCCATGGGTGGCTCCTTAGGGCGCGGACCGACCGGTGCAACGTTATTGAGGGTTCAAGCATTCCTGCTAGCATGACCCATGGCCGACCCCCGCTGGCTCAGCGACGAGGAGCAGGGCGCGTGGCGGGCGTTCCTCGCCGCCACCAGGCTCGTGTTCCGCGAGCTGGACCGTGAGCTCCAGCGCGACGCCGGCATGCCCCATACCTACTACGTGGTCCTCGTCGCCCTCTCGGAGGCGCCCGGCCGGGCCATGCGCATGACCGAGCTGGCCGCCGTGTGCGACTCGTCGCCCAGCCGGCTGTCCCACGCCGTGGCCAGGCTGGAGGAGGCGGGCTGGGTGCGGCGCACGCCGTCGCCCGACGATCGCCGGGGCGCCCTGGCCACCCTCACCGACCACGGGTTCCACATGCTCGAAGCGGCCGCCCCGGGCCACGTGGAGAGCGTCCGCCGGCACGTGTTCGACCGCCTCAGCGCCGATCAGGTGGTCGAGCTGCGGGGCGTGTGCGAATCCATCCTGGGGGACCGGCGATGAGCGGCGACCGCCGCCCGGCTCCGGGCGAGAACCGCACCCTCCAGGCGTCGCTCTCCCGGCGGCCCCGCCGCCGGCGCGACCCACCCGTGGAGCACATCCTGGACGACCGGGCGACGCTGTTCCACGAGCTGGAGACGAGCAGGCGCTTCCACCGCGACCGGGTCCTCGGGCGCATCTTCCACCCCGGCGCCGTGTCGTTCCGCGAGAACGTGCGGGGCAACAGCCTCCACATCACGATCGAGGACGACCGCGTCCTGGCCCACGTGGACCGGGTGTCGCCCCTCGACCTGCGGCCCGAGCGCCGGTCCCGCTATGCCCTGGGCCGGGTCGCCCTGCACAACCTCTCCGGCATGGCCACCGACCTGGCTCGCCTGGTGCGCGGCCGCCAGGGCGACCACCGCTGCGAGCTCGACTGCGAGTGGGTGCCGGCCGAGGAGACCGACGGCGGCGACGACGCCGACCGGGCCACCCGCCTGGGGATCCCGCTGCTCGAGCCGGAGGAGAGCCCCTGGAGCCTCCACGCCGAGGTCCGGGTGGCGGGGACCCTCGACGAGGGCCGGATGGGCGCCGCCCTGGCCGAGGCGGTGGGCGACGGCGACCCGCTCGCCACCGTGGACTGCCCCGACGGTGCCGCCCTCGAGGCGGCCCGGGAGGAGCTCCAGGCCGTCGCCGTCCCGCTGACCCGTGGCGCGCCCCTCCGGGCCGTCCTCGCCCATTCACCCGACGGCGACGTGCTCATGCTCAACCTCAACCACGCCGCCGCCGACGCCGCCGGCGCCCTCCAGGTGCTCGAGGCGGTGGCGGGGGCCTACGCCGGCCGGTCGGGCACTCCGGTGCTGGACTTCCTGGCCACCCGGGACCTGCCCATCCGCCCCACCGCCGCCCAGCCCAAGAGCCTCGCCCTGCGCTACCGCAGCGGCCTCGAACGGTTGCGCGACGCCCTGGCCAGGCCCGTGCTGCTGCACCGCGACGGGGCGGTGGACGAGCCGGGGCACGCCTACCACCACGTCCGCATCGACGCTCTCGACCCCGCCAGCCTGGCGACGCTGGGCGACCGCGACTTGGACAACGACGTCCTCCTCGCCGCCCTGCACCTGGCCGTGGCCGCCTGGAACGCCGACCATGGCGAGGAGGACGGTCGCATCTCGGTGCTGGTCCCCGTCGACCTCCGTTCCCGGCCGTGGCCGCCCGAGGTCGTCGGCAACTTCTCGGTGACCGCCCGCATCTCCACCGACACCAGGGACCGGTCGAGCCCCACCGACGCGCTGCAGGCGGTGGTCGACCAGACGCACCGCAACATCCGGACCCGCACCGGGACGGCCCTCATCGACGCCCTGGACCGGCACTCGCTGCTCCCGCTGTGGGCGCGGCAGTCGGTGATCGTGCTGCAGCCTCTTACCGCCAACCACCTGCTGGACAGCGGCGTGCTCGCCTACGTCGGCCGCCTCGACGAACCGCCCTCCTTCGGCGCCGAGGCCGGCGACACCACCGAGGTGTGGATCTCCGTCCCGTCCCGGATGCCGCACGGCCTCTCGGTGGGCGGCGCCGTCGTCGCCGGTCGGCTGCACCTCACGTTCCGCTACCCCCGCCGGCTGTTCGACCCCGAGGCCGCCCGGCGCTTCGCCCAGGCCTACGTCGCCCAGCTCCGCCTCGTCGCCACCGCCCCGCTGCCCCGCCACTGACGCGCCGGCCCGGCGCCGGGACGACTACTCGTCGAGCTGCGGGCGGCCCCGGGCCGACCGCTTCAGCTCGCTGAAGTACGGGTTGGCGCCCAGCGTGGTGACCGCGTCCCAGACCTCGAGGGCCTCGTGCCCCTTGGGTGCCTTGCTCAGCACGGGGCCGAAGAAGCTGGGACCGTCGGGCGGGGCGAAGCTGAGGACGGGCGTGCCGACGTCGCCGCCGCAGCGGTCGAGGGCCTCGTCGGTCTCGGAGCGGATCAAGTCGTCGTGCTCGGTAGAGCGGGCCGCCGCCGCCAGGACCGCCGGGTAGCCGAGGGCATCCAGCACCGCCTCGATGCCGTCCGGCTGGTCGAGCGACTCGGCGGCCCGGTCCACGTGGATGCGGCGACCGAACGCCGTGTAGAGCGGCCCGACGGCGTCGCCGCCCAGCTCCCGGCGCACGGCGGCCGCCACCCGCAGCAGCGACAGCCCCCGGTCGTGGCGCCGCTCGTACCCGGCCGGGAAGTCGGCCTCGTAGTCCCGGTGGGCGTTCACGAACCGCAGGGCGATGAAGCGCCAGTCGACGGAGAGGGGCTTTTGGGCCTGGACGCCGACCACCCACCGGGACGTGATCCACGCCCACGGGCAGCCGGGGTCCCAGAAGAACTCGAGGTCGGCCACGCCCCCTTCCTACCCGGCACACGGCCGGTCACGCCGGCGGTGAAACGGGGGGTGGCAGCGGGCGAAATAGATGGGACAATAAATGGACGCTCCGGCGACCGGTCGGGCGACAAAGGGGGCCACCATGTCCGACGCCATCGACGTCAGCGACGACCTCGCCGAGGAGGAGGGCGCCCGAGACGGCGACCGTCCGACCAGCTTCCTGCCGCCGCCGACGTTCCCGGCCGCCATGGTCGCCGACGGCGGGGGCGACCCGGGCGGCGGGGGCGACCCGGGCGGCGGCGGCATCCCCGCGCCCGCCCCGCTTCTCGCGGCGCCGGCCGCCGAGAAGCCGGCCAAGCCCGGCCTCCTGATCCGCCTCGGGCACCTCTTCTGCGGCCGGCCCAACGGCACGCCGTAGCCGCCCGCTCGTCGCGTCGCCGGCCCGCTCGTCCGGTGGCGGCGGAGGCGCGCCGCCACCGGGCGCCGTCGAGGTGAGACCGGTCGGCGCCCGCGTGGTGCCGGCCGCGTCACGGCGGAGGCAGGAGCCACGCCACCACCGCCCCGACCGCCGTGCGCACGTCCTCGGGCACCGGCTCGATGCCCCGCCCGGCGCGGTCGGCCTCGGCCAGCGGCGCCGAGAACGGCACCACCCCGGCGAGCGGCACGCCGAGCCGGGCGGCCGCCCGGCCGAAGGCATCGTCGTCGCCGTCGACGGCCCGGTTGCCCACCAGGGCGACCGGCGCCACCCCCGCCGCCGCCGCCCGCTCCACCGTGCGGGCGGCGGTCACCTGGGACTTGCGGCTGGGGTCGACGACCACCAGTAGGGCGTCGACAGCGGCCAGCGTGCCCTCGGCCCGCCGGACGTGGGCGAGGCCCGCCTCCAGGTCGAGGACCACCAGGTCGAACATCTCGTGCAGCGCCGCCGCCAGCAGGCTGCGGGCGGACGAATGGCCGGCGCACCCGCACGCCGGCTCGTCCTCGTCGGCCCGCAGGGCGTGCAGCAGCGTCACCCCGCCCGGTGCCGGCGAGCCGTAGCCGTGCAGGAGGCGTTCCACCGTGATGCCGCCACCCCCGCGGCCCCGGGCCAGGGCCCGCGGCACGGGCGGCCGCCCGTCGCCCGTCCCGAGGGTGAGCCCGAGGTTGGGGGGGTCGTCGGTGTCCACGGCCACCACCTTCCGGCCCGCTGCCGCGCACGCCAGGGCCACCAGGGCGGCCAGCGTGGTCTTGCCCGACCCCGTCTTCCCGGCGATCGCGACGTCGATGGCGGTCCCTCCCCGACGGCGGTCAGAACGACTGGCGGGCGAGCTCGCCGGCCGCTTCGAGGGCCCGCTTGCGCAACGGCCGCGACCGCCACCCGTCGAGGTCGAGCTCGCGGGCCTCCTTGACGTCCTCTCGGAAGTGGTCGGCCAGCACCTCGGTCACCGTCCGGTCGTATACGGCGACGTTCAGCTCGGCGTCGAGGGCGAACGAGCGGTGGTCGAAGTTGCTGGACCCGAGGGTCGACCAGGATTCGTCGACGACCATGGTCTTGGCGTGCAGCATCGTCCGGTCGTACTCGAAGATCCGCACCCCCGCTTCCAGGAGCGGCCCGTAGGAGCGCTGGCCGGTCTTGCGGACGACCTCCTTGTCGACGGCCCGCCCGTTCACCAGGATCCGCACGTCCACGCCCCGGTTCGACGCGTCGCACAGCGCCCGGAGGAAGCGCCGGCCGGCGGTGAAGTACGCGGTGGTCATCCACACCCGCTCGCGGGCCGCGGCCAGCGACAGCAGGAACAGCTGGGCGACCGCCGTGTCCCCGCCGAGCGGCGAGCTGCGGGTGACCTGGACCGGGCAGCCGCCCTCGAACGGCTCCAGCTCCGGGAAGCGCCGGCCGGCCCTCAGCTCGCGACTGGCGTCGGTCCAGCTCTCGAGGAACCCTCCCAGGACGTCCCGGACGACGGGCCCCTCGAAGCGGGCGTGGGTCTCCCGCCAGTGCTCGGGATCCTCGGCGTCGCCCGTCCAGACGTCGGCGATGCCCACGCCGCCGGCGAACCCGACCCGGCCGTCGACCACCAGCAGGCGGCGGTGCATGCGGTTGTTGGCGTCGCCGATCGAGTGCCACCGCGGGGGCCGGAAGAACCGCACGTCGACGCCGGCGTCCTCCATCCGGCGCACGGTGTCGCGGTCGAGCCTGGCCGACCCGTAGCCGTCGAGGACGACGCTCACCTCGACGCCCGAGCGGGCCCGTTCGACGAACGCCTCGGTGAAGCGCTCGGTGATCTCGCCCGGCCAGTAGATGTACGAGGAGAAGTCGACAGTGTGCTCGGCCGCCTCGATGGCCTCGAGCATGGAGGGGAACGTCTCGACGCCGTTGCGCAGGATGGTCACCCGGTTCCCCTCCCGGACCGGGGTCATGGTGAGGCTCTCCAGGACGCGGCCGAACTCGGGGCTCCCGGCCGGCGGCACGCCGCGGGCGGAGAAGCCGTCGGCCTGCTCCCTGGCGTACCGGGCGGCCGTCCAGCCGTAGGCGGCGGCGAGGCCGGCGGCGCCGGCGGCGGCGAGGCGCCGTCCGCCCGTCATACTGCCACGGCTGGGGCGCCCGAAGCCACCACATGGCCCAGGGCTTCGTCCAGGGCGGAGGAGAACTCGTCGGGTTTCACCAGCCAGGCGTTGTGGCCCCCGTCGACCTCCACGACGTGGGCGCCCGGGATCGCCTCGGCCAGCCGGCGCTGTCGCTCGGCCCGGATCAGGCGGTCGTGCGCGGTCACGACGACGGCGCTGGGCACGTCCACCTGGCGGGCGAAGTCGTGGGCGTCGAAGGCGCTGAGACCGCGGCCGGCGGCGGCGATGTCGCTGGGGTCGCCGCGGCGGATCTCGGCCTTGACCCAGGACTTGTACCGCTCCAGGCCGGGCGACTGCTCGACCGCCATGCGCAGGTACCGGTCGGCCATGCCGCCCTCGGGGGTGCCCAGCCGGAACCCGTACTCGACGGCCGCCATCGAGCTCCAGATCACCCGCTCCCACAGGCTGTTGCGCCACTGGAGGGCGGTGGAGACCAGCACCATGCCGGCGACCACGGGGCGGTGGTGACGCCACGCCAGCAGGGCCAGCGAGCCGCCCATCGAGTAGCCCACCAGCACGGCCGGACCGATCCCGACGTGTTCCAGCATGGCCGCCACGTCGTCGGCCATGGCCTCCAGGGTCAGGGGCTTGTCGCTGCGCAGCCCCCGCCCGTGCCCCCGCAGGTCGGGCGCGACCACCGGGCCGTGGCGGCCGGCCACCTCGAACCCTCCCGAGAACCAGTTGAGGTCGGCGCTCAACGTCCAGCCGTGGAGGAGGACGACGGGCGGCCCGTCGTCCTCGCCCTCCGTCATGCGGACGAACATCTCCCCCCGCCCGGGCACGTGGAGGACGCGGCCGGGTGGCAGGGGCGGGGGGACGGGGTCCTCGTGTTCCTCGTCCTTCAGGCGCCGGGCGAAGCGGCGGGCCTTCGCCAGCTCGTGACGCAGCGACTCGACCGTGGCCATGGGGCCTTCGTTCCCGCCGGCCGCCCGCTCCACGCCTGCGCCGCCGAGGGGACGCCCTACAGGGCGAGGTAGGTGTCCAGCGCGCCCACCCAGCGCTCGGTGAAGCGCCGGGCCGCGTCGGCGCCGAACTGGGGGTGGCGGTAGCGGACGGCGGCGTGGAGCCGGCCGGCCGTGGTGATGACGCCGACGGACACGCCGAGCGGCATCCGGGCCGGGCCGGAGAACCACATCTCGGCCGTCTCCCCGGCCCCCGCCCCGAACGCGGGCGGCTCGTCCAGGCTGCCCAGGTTGGACAGCATGGCGGTGTCGGCCAGGCGGCGGGTGAGGAGGCTCAGGACGGGCGACGTGGCCTGCTTCACCCGCAGGGGGAACGACGGCGACCGGGACAGCACCTCGATGAGGGCCCCGCCGCCGCCCTCCTCCTTGATCCGCCGGCTCTGCTCGGCGACGGCCTCCAGGGCGGCGAGGGGCGACGAGCGCTCGGCCCTGGTGGTGGTGACCCGGACGGGCAGGAGCAGGTTGCCCACCACCTCGTCGTGCCAGTCCTTCGGCCTCATGTTGACCGGGACCATCACGCTGATGCGCCCGGCCCGGCTGCCGTGCTGCTCGTTCCAGCCCTCGACGGCCAGGTGGAGGGCGGCGAGTAGCACGTCGTTCACCGTCCCGGGCAGGTCGTTCTCGACGAGCGCCCGCGTCCGCTCGGCCGACAGCCGGACGTGGTGGAGCCCGTAGCCGGGTCCGTCGCGGCCCCCGTCGCGGGCGAGGCGGGCCGTCGGGACGGCGAGGTCGCGGGCCTTCTCGGCCAGCAGGGCCCGGCGTCGCAGCTTCACCCGCCGGTCCCCGGTCCCCACCAGCATGGTGACGTTGCGGGCCTCCAGCGGGTCGAGGTCGGGGACCGGGTCGGGCTCGCCGGCGTAGGCCCGTGCCACCGACTGGACGAAGCGCAGCGTGCCGAACCCGTCCATGGCGGCATGGTTGGCGTTGACCATCACGACGTCGCCGCCGTCGTTGCGCGCCAGCCGCAGCCGCAGCGGTGGCGACTCGGCGAGGGGCACCCCCCGGCTCTGGAGGTCGGCCCGGGTGGCGCCGAGGGCGTCGTCGTCCCGGCAGTCGACCACTCGCAGGGGATCGACCTCCGGCTCGGGCGGGATCTCCCACTCGTACTGGTTCTCGCCCGCCCGGCCGGTGGGCGCCTTGCGGGCGCGCGCCATCGGGTGGCGCAGGAACGCCTCGCTCAGGGCCGTGCGCAGGCATCCCTCGTCGAGCGAGCCCTTGACCCGTACCTCGAGCTGGATGCTCCACGGCTCGGTGTCGGTGTCGAGGTTGTGCACGACCTCGTCGACCACGTTGAAGGGGACCCGCTGAGCCTCACCGCCCGGCATGCCCCCAGCCTGGCACGTCCGCCGCACCACCCGGGCGGGCCCTGGGCCACGATGGTGCGCGGCGCAGCCGAGGAGGTGGTGGTGCGGCGCAGATGCGGTTGCGGGTCGCCGTGGTACCGACGGGCGCTGGTCGCCGTCGCCGCCGCCGTCGTGCTGGCGGCCGTCGGCTGCGAGGGATCGTCGGAGCGGGCGGGAGGCACGACGACGACGGCGTCGGCGCAGCCCACGCCGGACGGCTCCGCCCCGGCCTCGGCACCTCGCGGTCCGGCTCCGCCCGCCGGTGCCCACCGGGGCGCCGGGTCGCCCCGCCCGTCCAGCTTCTCGTTCGCCTCCACCGTCGTGGACGCCTCGCTGCCGGGGTCGCTCGACAACAAGGCGGTGGGCGACCTCGACGGCGACGGCCTCCCCGACATCGCCGTGGGCACCGATTCCCGACTGGTCTGGTACCGGGCCCCGGGCTGGGCCCGCAGCGAGATCGCCGCCGGCCACAACTTCACCACCGACATGCAGGCGGCCGACGTGGACGGCGACGGCGACACCGACCTGGTGACCCCGCACTACGACGAGGGCACCGTCGTCTGGTACCGTAACCCGGCCCGGGGCGGCGGAGGATGGACGCCCGTGGAGATCGGGCGGCCCGGAACCGCCCACGACGTCGAGGTCGGCGACGTGGACGGCGACCGCCGGCTCGACGTCGTCACCCGCGGCCACGCCGGCCCCACCACGCTGTTCCGCCAGTCCGACCCGGGGTCGTGGCAGGCGGTGACCATTTCCGCCGCCCCGTCGAGCGAGGGCACCGCTCTCGGCGACCTCGACCGCGACGGCCGCCTCGACATCGTGCAGAACGGCTACTGGCTGGCCGCCCCGGCCGATGTGACCGCCGGCCACGCGTGGACGCGCCACACGTTCGCGCCCGGCTGGGACGAGGGCTTCGTGGCCGTCATCGTCGCCGACCTCGACCGCGACGGCCGCCTCGACGTGGTGCTGGCCCGATCGGAGAGCGAGGGGCGCATGGCGTGGTACGAGGCGCCGCCCGACCCGCGCTCGGGTGGGTGGGTCGAGCACCGGATCGACGACGACGTGGACTTCGTGCACACCTTCGAGGTCGCCGACATGGACGGCGACGGGGACGACGACGTCGTGTTCGCCGAGATGCAGCAGTCGTCCCGCCGGCGGGTCGGGATCTTCCGCAACGACGGCGGCGGGCGGGCGTGGAGCTACGTGGCGCTGTCGGGCGGCGGCTCGCACAACGTCCGGGTCGCCGACATCGGCATGGACGGCGACCTCGACGTGGTGGGCGCCAACTGGCAGGGCGGCCCGGTCGAGCTGTGGGAGCAGACGGGCCGCCCCGCCGGCTGACGATGGTGCCTACGCGGGGACGGGGGCGCCGGCGGGCCGTCGGCGGACGGGCGGGTTCTGGCGGCAGATCGGGGCGCTATCCGCCCGATTCTGCCGCCGGAGCCTACGCCGGGACGGGGGCGCCCGTGATCATGCCGGCGGCCACGGTCGCGTTGGTGCGCTCGTCGACCAGGACGAAGCTGCCCGTGGTGCGGTTGGCCCGGTAGGGGTCGAAGGCGATGGGGGCGGCCAGCCGCAGCGACAGGCTGCCGATGTCGTTCGGGCCCAGGCTGGCGGCGTCGTCGTGGCCCAGCGACTCCACGTCCAGGCGGTAGTGCAGGGCCGAGACGGTGGCCTCGTGCCAGCGGCTGGCGTGCTTGAGCAGGTAGCGGGAGCCCACGGCGAGCGGCTCCTCGCTCATCCAGCACACCAGGGCGTCCAGCGAGCCGGCCACCTCGGCCTCGGCGCCCCGGGCGCAGAGCAGGTCGCCGCGCGACACGTCGACGTCGTCGGCCAGTCGCACGGTGACGGCGTCCCCGGCGGTGGCCACGGGCACCGGGCCGTTCAGCCCGTCGAGCGACACCACGGTGGACGTGGCCCCCGACGGCAGCACGGTGACGCCGGCGCCGACCCGGAGGACGCCGGACACCAGCTGGCCGGCGAACCCGGGGCGGTCCCGCCCGTCGCCGGCCGGCTCGATGACCCACTGCACGGGGAGGCGGGCGCCCACCGGGCCCGTCTCCTCGGTGGCGGGCACCTCCTCCAGGTAGCGCAGGAGGGGCGGGCCCTGGTACCACGGCATGTTGGAGGACGGCTCCACGACGTTGTCGCCCAGCTTGGCGGACATCGGGATGAAGGTGAGGCTGGGCTCGTCGAAGCGGTTGACGAAGGCGGTGAGGTCCTCGCAGATGCGCACGAACACCGCCTCGTCCCAGTCGACCAGGTCCATCTTGTTGACGGCGACGACGACGTGGGGCAGGTGCAGCAGCGAGGCGATGACGGCGTGGCGGCGGGTCTGCTCCAGCACGCCGTTGCGGGCGTCCACCAGGATGACGGCCAGGTCGGCGTTCGAGGCGCCGGTGACCATGTTGCGGGTGTACTCGAAGTGGCCCGGGGTGTCGGACACCACGAAGCGGCGGCGGGGAGTGGCGAAGTAGCGGTACGCCACGTCGATGGTGATGCCCAGGTCCCGCTCCGCCTTCAGGCCGTCGGTGAGCATGGCCAGGTGGACGTCGTCGTGGCCCCGAGCCCGGCTGGCGGTGGTGACGGCCGCCACCTGGTCCTCCAGCAGGGCCTTGGCGTCCCACAGCAGTCGCCCGATGAGCGTGCTCTTGCCGTCGTCCACCGACCCGGCGGTGGCGACGCGCAGCAACCCCGCGTCCCGCCCCGTGGGATCCTCGGCGCTCACGCCTAGAAGTACCCTTCCTTCTTGCGGTCCTCCATGGCCGACTCCGAGAAGCGGTCGTCGGCCCGGGTGGCGCCCCGCTCGGTGACCCGGCTGAGCGCCAGCTCCTCCAGGATCGCCCCGACGGACGACGCGGTGGAGCGCACGGCGCCGGTGCACGACATGTCGCCCACCGTGCGGTAGCGGACCGCCTCCTCGAACATGGGCTCGTCCTCGCCCGGCTGCACCTGCGGGCAGACGGCGAGCAGCATGCCGTCGCGCTCGACCACCAGGCGGCGGTGGGCGTAGTACATCGAGGGCAGCTCGATGCCCTCCCGGGCGATGTACTCCCACACGTCCAGCTCCGTCCAGTTGGAGATCGGGAAGGCCCGCATGTGCTCGCCCTCGTGCACGCGGCCGTTGAAGATGTTCCACAGCTCCGGTCGCTGGCCGGACGGGTCCCACTGGCCCCGGCGGTTGCGGAACGAGAACACCCGCTCCTTGGCCCGGGCCTTCTCCTCGTCGCGGCGGCCACCGCCCAGGCACACGTCGAAGCCGTGCTCGGCGATGGCGTCGAGCAGGGTGACGGCCTGGATGCGGTTGCGACTGCCGCCGCCCGAGTCGGAGGCGCGGCCGCGGTCGATGGTGTCCTGCACGGAGGCCACGACCAGGCGGTGGCCCCTGCCCGTCGTGCGCCGGTCCCGGAACTCCAGGACCTCGGGGAAGTTGTGACCGGTGTCGACGTGCATCACCGGGAAGGGGAGCGGCCCCGGCGCGAACGCCTTCTCGGCCAGGTGCAGCAGCACGGCCGAGTCCTTGCCGCCGCTGAACAGCAGGACGGGGCGGTCGAACTCGGCCGCCACCTCGCGGAGGATGAACACCGCCTCCGCCTCCAGGGCGTCGAGGTGGGTGCGCTCGGCGGCCAACTGCAGCTCCAGGTCGTCGAGGACGGACAGGGGATCGATCGGCGTCGTCGTCATGAGGCCGCCCTCCTGCGGCGGGTGCGTCGAGTGCGTCGAGTGCCTCGAGTCGTCGTTCCGGTGGGGTCAGGCATGGAGCCCGCACTCGGTCTTGCCCTTGCCGGACCACCGCCCCGAGCGGGGGTCCTCGCCCGGCATCACCGGGCGGGTGCACGGCCAGCACCCGATCGAGGGGAACCCCCGCTCGGTGAGCGGGTTCACGGGGAGCTGGTGGTCGGCCACGTAGCCGGCCATGTCGGCGTCGGTCCACGGCGCCAGGGGGTTCACCTTCACCATGGAGCGGGCCACGTCCCACGACACGATGGGGGCGTTGGCCCGCGTGGGCGCGTCGGTCCGCCGCAGGCCGGTGATCCAGGCCGCCCTGCCGGCCAGCGCCCGGGCCAGGGGCTCCACCTTGCGGGCGCCGCAGCAGCCCTCCACGTCGGTCCGCCAGCGGTTGTCGGGCTCGACCAGGGGCTCGATCACCCTCAGGTTCAGGTCGTAGCGCCGGCGCAGCTCCTCGACGTACCACAGCGTCTCGGCGAAGTGGTACTGGGTGTCGAGGAAGACCACCTCGATGCGGGGCGCCACCTCGACGGCGACGTCGATCAGCACGGCGTCCTGGAAGGAGGCGGCGAGGACCAGGTCGTCGCCGAAGCGCTCGTACGCCCACCGCACGGCGGCGCCGGCCGAGCGCGTCTCCAGGCCGGCCGAGACCTCGGCCAGCTCGGCCAGGTCGGGGACGGCGGCGCGGTCGACGGCGGTCACGACCCGGCGCACTCCCCGACGCCCACCTCGGCCACGTACGGGCCCGTCTCGTCGTAGTCGACGTAGAAGCTGGGGTCCTCCTCGAACGTCGGGAAGATGTCGAGCTCGGCCAGCTCGGCGCCGATCGCCTCGGCGCCGCCCACCCGGGCCAGCCACGTGGTGAACGACTCGCCCGCCTCCCGCTCGGCGGCGAACCGGCCGATGACCCGCACGGTGGCGACGCCCGCGTTCTTGGCCGGGAGGCGGGTGGCCTTGCGGCCGAACTGGATCGCCTCCATGCCGACGTGGCCGCCCAGCAGCATCTGGTACCCCGGTGCCGCCCGCTTGTGGGCCCGGCGCTCCAGGCCCACGAAGCCGATGTCCGCCACGTGGTGCTGGCCGCACGAGTTGGTGCAGCCCGAGATGTTGATGCGCACGCCGCCCACGTCGGCCAGCCCGGCCTCCTCCAGGGCGGCGCCGATGGCGTCGGCCAGGCCCCGCGACTGGGTGACGGCCAGGTTGCAGGTGTCGGCGCCCGGGCAGCTCACCACGTCGCGGGCCAGCTCGGCGCCCGGCTCGGCCATGCCCAGCACGGACAACCGGTCGTGCAGCGGTCGCAGCTGCTCCTCGCTGAGACCGCGGAACACGAAGTTCTGGCGGTTGGTGACCCGGACCTCGAGCCCCAGCTCGCGCTGGATGGAGGCGACGGCCCGGAACTGGTCCGAGGTGACGTCGCCCAGGCGGGCGTAGGCGTACGCCGAGACGGTGCCCTTGGCGTTCCCCCGGACGACGTTGGCGTCCTCCCATCGGCCGTAGGCGTCCCGGGAGCGGAGCACCACGTTGGTGCCCCACCCCATCGGGGTCGGCGACATCGTCCCCGACGTGCCCGCCGGGGCGTCGCCGTGCTCCTGCACGTACTCGGGCACCCGGGTCCACGTGGTCGCCGCGAGGAGGAGGCGGCGCTCCTTGAGGATGCGCCTGCGCAGCTCGTCGGCGCCCATGGTGTCCAGCAGCCACTTCATGCGGGCCCGCAGCTTGTTGTCGCGGTTGCCGTAGTGGTCGAACGTTCGCAGGGCCGCCTCGATGGTGGGGATGAGCTCCTCGCGCGGCGTGAACTCCTCCAGCGCCACCGCCGGGTGGGGGTTGGCCCCGAGGCCCCCGGCGAAGAAGACGCGGAAGCCGGCCTCGACGGTGCCGTCGGGGTTGGGGCGGTTGACGGCGATCACCCCGACGTCGTTGAACATGGCCTGGCCGCAGTCGGTGACGCAGCCCGAGAAGTTGATCTTGAACTTGCGGGGGAGGCGCTGGGCGTAGGGGTTGCGCAGGAAGTGGCGGAAGGTGGCCTCGGCCCACGGCGAGATGTCCAGCACCTCGTACGGGCAGGCGCCGGCCAGGTGGCAGCCGGTGACGTTGCGGACGGTGTCGCCGCACGCCTCCCGGGTCGTGAGCCCGACGGAGGCGAGGTCCCGCATCACGGCGGGGACCCGCTCCAGCTGCACGAAGTGGAACTGGATGTTCTGGCGGGTGGTGATGTGGCCCCAGCCCCGGGAGTACTCCTCGCCGATGTGGGCCAGCATGTCGAGTTGCTCGGGCTGGAGCGACCCGTAGGGGACCTTCACCCGGATCATCTGGTTGTGACCGCCCTGGCGCTGGCCGTAGATGCCGTTGTTCAGGCGGAAGATGCGGAAGCGGTCCTCCTCGATCTCCCCGGCCAGGTACTGCTCCAGCAGCGCCTCGAACTTCTCGATGTCGGCCAGGGCAGCGGGGCTGATGGCGCCCGGTCCGACCTCCACGTCGATCGTCTGGCTCATGCGGCGGCCCTCCTTTCGGGCGGTCCGGCGGCGCCCGCGCCGTGGGACCCCTCGGTGACGTCAAGCCTACGCCAAAATCCGAGTACTCCGATCAGGTTTTACAACAATCTCGTTCGGAGGGCCAGCCGGCGCCTCGCGGCCAGCCGGGCGTGTCCATCGCCACGGTGCCCGCCACGGTCGTGCGCCTGGTCCGGCCGGGCTCGAGGCTATGCGTCGACCTGCCGGCCGGCGGCGAGCAGCTGTGGGTGCAGCTCACCCGGGGCGAGGCCGACCGGCTGGCGCTCGCCCCCGGCGCCGAGGTACACGTGAGGGCCATGGACACCGGGCTCTCCGTGGCTCCGCCGCCGGCCGGGCAGGCTGAGCGGATGCCGCGGCGCCGGTAGAGGGTCGGGTCGCTCGCCCCGTGCGCGTCTCCGCCCGTGTCGACTACGCCGTCCGCGCCCTGGTCGAGCTGGCCGCCGCCGCGACCGCATCGGCCGGTCCCGTCAAGGGCGACCTGATCGCCGCCCGCCAGGGCGTCCCCGTCAACTTCCTCGAGAACATCCTGGCCGACCTCCGCCGCGCCGGCATGGTGGCCAGCCAGCGCGGCTCGGTCGGCGGCTACTGGCTGGCCGTACCGGCCGACACCATCACCGTCGCCGACGTCATCCGCACCGTGGAGGGGCCCCTCGCCGACGTCCGCGGCGGCCCGCTCGAGGACCTCGACTACCCCGGCCCGGCGGAGTCGCTCCGGGCCGTCTGGGTCGCCACCCGGGCCAGCCTGCGGGCCGTGCTCGAGGAGGTCACCATCGCCGACGTCGCCACCGGCCACCTCCCCGACGTCGTTCACCGCCTCACCAAGGCCGCCGACGCCTGGGTCCGCCGCCCGGTCTCTTGAGCCATCGCGGCCACCGGCGTGGTCCGCCCGCAGACGACGAGACCGGCTGGCCGGTGGCCGCCGGCGCCGGCGGGCGCACGGCTTGCGCGGCCGCCTGCGACGGGTCGGGGCCCTGTGGATCGCCCGACGAGCGCCACCTCCGGGACGGGCGCCGCCGCCAGACGGGCGCCTGCGAGGGCGCCTGACGAGGGCGCCGGCGGTGGCCGGGTGGTCGACCGGGGATGGCCTCGGCACGGCGGCCCCCCCAGAGGCGGGCGCCTGCGCACTGGCGAACCCGGGCTCAGCCGCCGCTTCATGCGGCGCCCTCCTCGTCGGGCGCCCGCGCCGCATGGGCGTGGCGGGGGTGGCGGCGGTCGGCGGGCGGGACCATGGGGCGCTTCCCGGCGCCGTGGACGAGCGCCCACGACGCCCTGGTCTTGAGGTCGTGGTGGTGGTCACACATCGGATCGAGCGCCGACAGCAGGGTCACCTTCGACGTCGCCCAGTCCTCCCGGTGGTCGATCTCGAGGTGCTCGGTCGCGTTGCAGCCGAGCACCGTGCACGACGGGCTGAGCCACTGCAACGCGCTGCGCTGGTAGGCGGTCGGGCTGCGACCGAGGTGGGCGCGTTCACCACGTCGACGCCGCGGGTGACCACCGCCGCGAGGAAGGCGTTGCCCGATCCGATCATGGCCCTCACCGCCGACACGGGCACGGGGCCGAGCCCGGCGATCTCGCAGACCTCGCCGTCGATCGGCCATCCCCGTAGCAGGGTGTCCCAGTCGATCCTCACCACCACCTTGGCGGGCACCGGCGGGGCGCTGGACGGCGGCATCGCCCGGTCACCGGCGACCGGGTCGTTCTCGGTGCCCGTGTCGGCGAAGTCCTCCGATGGCGGCGGTGGCTCGGGTGCTGCCGTGGTGGCCGCAGTCGTCCTCATCACCGCCGCGCGCGTTGCCGCCAGGAGCCCGTCGGCGAGATGGGCCTCGGAGGGCTCGCGCCGGCCGTCCGCCCGTGCGGCCCGGAAGCAACGATCGGCGTGGGCGCGGACGACCGCATAGATCTCGGCGACCTCCTCGAGGGTCGAGCGGTAGTGGAGCTCGCCTGCGCCGTCCTGGCAGCGACGCCGGCGGAGGAACCGCCCGGCATGGATGGCACGGTGGCGTGCCTCGTGATCGGGATCGGCGGCTGCCTTCGTGCGGGCGCAGGCGTCCAACAGCTCTCCCAGCGACGTGGACCCCGCGGCGGCCAGGAGGCGGCGCTCGGCCGCGGGCGCCTTCGATGCGGCGTCGGTGATGGGCGCCAGCTGCGCCGGCGACAGCTCGCCGCGGCGGGCGGCTGCGGCCACCGCCGGCAACGTCGAGAGCCGGCCGGCTGCCTCCAGGGCCTGGCGCGCCTTCGCCACGCTCGTCCCCGACGTGCGGGCCAGGTGGTGGGCGGCGCTGGCATCACCGCGGCGGCGCCACAACTCCGTCTCGGCCACCCGGGCGGCGGCCAGCGCCTTCACCGTCGCCAGCATGTTCTCGGCCGCGGCGGCGTCGACCACGATGCGCTCGGCATCGGCAGCGGAGATCAGCGCCGGGTCGAAACCGGCTGCGAACCGGCTCACCTCCCCCCGCAATTCGTTCATCTCCGAGGTACCGAACACATGTTCGATCTTACACCGAGGCTGTGACAGTGGGTTTGCCTGCGGCCTCCATCGCCACGACCGTGCCGCCACGCCGATGCCAAGATACCCCGTGGGGGTTGACTTGGTACCCCATGGGGGTATATGATTTGGGCATGCCGACCGAGAAGGACACGGAGGACGACATGTCGCACGGGACCACACAGCACGCCGGCAACGGAACGCGTCAGGCTGGAGGTGTGGAGCCGGCGCACGCCAACCACCCCGAGCACCAGGCCGCCCGTGAGCCCCACGGTCCGGCACCCCGGGCCGGTCACGCGGGGGGAGCGTCCACCGACCTCCACCC
>Ga0247717_1000044_pt1 | contig 33315 bp, 30 predicted proteins | sample 24E_NmetaG_FD_189047 | JGI IMG/M metagenome (GOLD analysis project Ga0247717, IMG submission 189047) | Soil microbial communities from hillslope of Landscape Evolution Observatory, University of Arizona, Oracle, AZ, United States - 2-4-E_N | ecosystem: Engineered > Artificial ecosystem >... | reverse complement strand
CCCCCGACCTCGCCGGCCCCCGGCCCGACGCCCCCGGCGTCCGCCGGGTCGCCGACCTCTGACGCAGCAAGCCGACCGTCCCTTCTCGCACCAGGAATCGACCGTCACCGGTCGATTCCTGGTGCACGAACCGGAGGGGTACGGTGGGACGAACGAACGGCACCCCGGATGGGGGCCGGAACGTCCGGGAAGGCTCCGTGGACCTCTTCGACACCGTGGCCGCGTTCCGCGCCGCGCTCGACGCCGAGCGGGCGGCGGGGCGCACGGTCGGCCTCGTGCCCACCATGGGCGCCCTTCACGACGGGCACCTGTCCCTGGTCCGCCGAGCGGCGTCGGACTGCGACGTGGTCGCGGCCACGATCTTCGTGAACCCCCTCCAGTTCGGGCCCACGGAGGACCTGGCCACCTACCCCCGGGACCTGGCCGCCGACGCCGCCCTCGGCGAAGGGGCGGGCGTGGCCCACCTGCTGGCCCCCGCCGTCGACGAGATGTTCCCCTCGCCGCCGCTCACGACCGTGCACGTGGCCGAGCTCACCGAAGGAGGCGAGGGGGCGTCCCGGCCCGGCCACTTCGACGGCGTGGCCACGATCGTGGCCAAGCTCTTCGCCGTCGCCGGGCCGTGCCGGGCCTACTTCGGCGAGAAGGACTGGCAGCAGCTCCAGGTCGTGCGGCGCCTGGCGGCCGACCTGTCCTTCCCGGTCGAGGTCGTCGCCTGCCCCACGGTGCGGGAGGCCGACGGCCTCGCCCTCTCCAGCCGCAACCGCCACCTGTCGGCCGCCGAGCGGGGGGCGGCGCCCGTGCTGCACCGGGCCCTGCTGGCCGGGCGCGCCCTGGTGGCCGGTGGCTGCTCCGACCGGGACGAGCTGCGCCGGGCCATGGCGGGCGTGGTGGCCGCCGAGCCCCTCGCCCGCCTCGACTACGCCGAGGTGGGCGACGGCGGCCCGGGCGCCCTCCGCCTGCTGGTCGCCGCCCGCATCGGCGCCACCCGCCTGATCGACAACCTGGAGGCGCCCCTGCCATGAGACGGCACATGCTCAAGTCCAAGATCCACCGGGCGACCGTCACCGGCGCCGACGTCGACTACGTCGGCTCGATCACGGTCGACGCCGCCCTCCTGGCGGCCGCCGACATCCGCGAGCACGAGCAGGTCCACGTGCTCGACGTCGACAACGGGGCCCGGGTCGTCACCTACGCCATCGCCGGCGGCCCCGGCGAGATCTGCGTCAACGGCGCCGCCGCCCACCTGGTCCGGCCCGGCGACCGCGTGATCGTGCTCACCTACGCCGAGTACGACGAGGCGGAGCTGGACGGGTACGGGCCGGTCGTCGTCCACGTGGACGGCCGGAATCGCCCGCTGGCGGCCGGGCTCGCCCGGTAGCCTCGCTCCGTCGTGGACCTGGACCTGCTGGTGCTCGGCTCGGGCGTGGCCGGCCTGTCGGCCGCGGTGCGGGCCGCGCTGGAGGAGCCCGGGGTGCGGGTCGGCGTGCTCACCAAGGCGGAGCTGGCCCAGACCGCCACCCGCTGGGCCCAGGGCGGGGTGGCCGCCGCCCTGGGCGGGGACGACGAGGACTCCACCGACCTCCACCTGGCCGACACGCTGGCCGCCGGGGCGGGCCTGTGCGACGGGGACGCCGTGCGGGTGCTGGTGGACGAGGGGCCCGGGCGGGTCAACGAGCTCATCGCCCTGGGTGCCGTGTTCGACCGCAACCGCGAGGGGAAGCTGCTGCTGTCCCGCGAGGGCGGCCACTCGGTGGCGAGGGTCGTGCACGCCGGCGGCGCCGCCACCGGCGCCGAGATCGAGCGGGCCCTGGTCGACGCCGTGCGGGCCACGGCGGCCGCCGTGTTCGAGCGGTGGTTCGCCCTCGACGTGGTGGTGGAGGACGGCCGGTGCCGGGGCGTCGTGGCCCTCGACGAGGCGGGGGCGCGCCGCGAGGTGCGGGCCACCCACGTCCTGCTGGCGACGGGCGGGGCGGGCCAGCTGTACGCCGTCACCACCAACCCGCTGGAGGCGACGGGCGACGGCGTGGCCATGGCGCTGCGGGCGGGCGTGGCCGTCGCCGACGTGGAGTTCATGCAGTTCCACCCGACGGCGCTGCACCACCCGGCCATGCCCCGCCCGCTGCTCTCCGAGGCGCTGCGGGGCCACGGCGCGCTGCTGCGGGACGCCAACGGCGAGCGGTTCGTGGACGAGCTCAAGCCACGCGACGAGGTCAGCCGGGCCATGATGGCGCTGATCCTGGAGCAGGGCGTGGAGCACCTGTGGCTGGACGCCACCGGGCTGGAGCGCTTCGACGAGCGGTTCCCCACCATCGCCGCCTCGGTGCGGGCCGTGGGCCTCGACCCTGCCGCCGACTGGCTGCCCGTGGCCCCCGCCGCCCACTACGTGAGCGGAGGCGTGGTGACCGACCTCGACGGGGCGACCGCCCTGCCCGGCCTGTGGGCGTGCGGGGAGGTGGCGTGCACGGGCGTGCACGGGGCCAACCGCCTGGCGTCGAACTCGCTGCTGGAGGGGATGGTGTTCGGCCCCCGGGTGGTGGAGGCGGTACTGGCCGGCAAGGACGGCCCCGAGGCCACCGGCGCCATGCGCGACGTGCTCGACGCCCGGCCCGACCGGGTGCTCCCGCTGCGCCCGGTGGGGGCGGTGCGCCCGGTGGGGGCGGCGGGTACGGCCACGCCGGCGGGTACGGCCCCCGAGCCGGTCAAGGCCCGTTCCGTCCTCCAGCACGCCATGACGGGCGGGGCGGGCGTGCTGCGCACGGCCGCCTCGCTGGCCGCCACCACCGCCACCGTGGAGGCCGTCGACGCCGGTGCCGACCCCGAGCTGGCCAACCTCGTCCTCGTCGCCCGCGCGCTCCTCCTCGCCGCCACCGCCCGGGAGGAGACGCGGGGGTGCCACGCCCGCACCGACTTCCCGTCGGCCCGGCCCGACCTGGCCTCCCGGTTCGTGGTCCGGTGATCTCCGGCCACCGGCCCTTCGACCCGCCGCCCGCCGCCGTCGCCGACGTGGTGGCCCGCGCCCTGGCCGAGGACGTCCTCCCCATGGGCGACCTCACCGCCGCCCTGGTCGACGCCGACCTGGCCGCCACCGCCGAGGTGGTGAGCCGGGCGCCCGGCGTGCTCGCCGGCTCGGCCTGCTTCATCGAGGCCTACGCCCAGGTCGACCCCGGCGTGTCCGTGCGGTGGGCCCTCCTCGACGGCGACGCCGTGCACCCGGGCGCCCGGGTGTGCGAGGTGTCGGGCCCGCTGGCGTCGATCCTCACGGGCGAGCGCACCGCCCTCAACCTGCTGTGCCACCTCTCCGGCGTGGCCTCGCTGACCCGGCGCTACGTGGACGCCGTGGGCGCCTCGTCCACCCAGGTGCTCGACACCCGCAAGACGCTGCCGGGCCTGCGCGCCGTGCAGAAGGCGGCCGTGCGGGCGGGCGGGGGCTTCAACCACCGGGGCAGCCTCTCGGAGATGGTGCTGGTGAAGGACAACCACCGCGCCGCCCTCGGCATCGGCGAGGCCGTGGCCCGGGCCCGCCGGCGCTGGCCGTTCCGGGGCGTCGAGGTGGAGTGCGAGACGGTCGAGCACGTCCGCCAGGCGGTGGCGGCGGGGGCGTCCGCCGTCCTGCTCGACAACATGACGCCCGCCCAGGTGAAGGAGTGCGTGGCCGAGGTGGCGGGCCGGGCCCTCACCGAGGCGTCGGGCGGCGTGGACCTGCGCACCGTCGGCGCCTACGCGGCGACCGGGGTCGACTTCGTGTCGGTGGGCGCGCTCACCGCCTCGGCGCCGTCCCTCGACCTCGGCCTCGACCTCGAGCCCTGATGCTGCTCGCCGTCGACACCGGGAACACCCAGACCGTCCTCGGGCTGTTCGACGGCGACCTGCTGGTCTCCAACTGGCGGTTGGCCACCGACGCCGCACGGACCGCCGACGAGCACGCCCTGGTCGTCTCCCAGCTCCTCGACCTGGAGGGCTACGGCGCCGAGGACGCCGTCACCGGCATTGCCATCTCGTCGACCGTGCCCACCGTCACGGCCACCCTGCGGGCCATGACCGAGCGCTGGTTCCCGGTGCCGACGGTGGTGGTCGAGCCGGGCGTGAGGTCGGGCGTGGCCATCCTGGCCGACAACCCGAAGGAGGTAGGCCCCGACCGGGTGGCCAACACCGTCGCCGTCTCCACCCTGTTCGGCGGGCCGGCCATCGTCGTCGACTTCGGGACGTCCACCAACTTCGACGTGGTCTCGGCCAAGGGCGAGTACCTGGGCGGGGCCATCGTCCCCGGCATCGAGATCAGCCTGGACGCCCTGTTCGCCCGGGCCGCCGCCCTCCGGCGCGTCGAGCTGGTGGAGCCCCGCAGCGTGATCGGGAAGACGACCGTCGAGTGCATCCAGTCGGGCGCCCTGTACGGGTACACCGACCTGGTCGACGGCATGTGCCGGCGCATCCAGGCCGAGATCGGGGCGTGCACGGTCGTCTCCACCGGCGGCCTGAGTGGCCTGCTCAGCCCCCTGTCCGCCACCATCGACCGCCACGAGCCGTGGCTGACCCTGCACGGCCTGCGCCTGGTGTTCGAGCGCAACACCGGCGACGGATAGGGGGAACCCATGGCCGAGATCCCCTACCGGTTCGAACGCGACCGTGACGCCGCCTCGCTGCACGCCGAGCTCGCCGGCCTCGACCCGGGCGCCGAGACGGGCACCGTCGTGTCCGTCGCCGGGCGCCTGATGCTGCGCCGGGCCCAGGGCAAGCTGGCCTTCGGCACCCTCCAGGACTCGAGCGGCCGCATCCAGCTCTTCGCCACCAAGGACCGCACCCCCGACTTCGACGGCTTCGGTGCCCTGTCCCTGGGCGACTGGATCGGCGTGCGGGGCGAGGTGGTCAAGACCCGCCGGGGCGAGCTGTCGGTGATGGTGGACGAGTGGGTGCTCCTCGCCGAGGCCCGCCGCCCGTTCCCCGACAAGTGGCACGGCCTGTCCGACGTCGACACCCGCTACCGCCAGCGCTACGTGGACCTGTGGGTCACCGAGGAGTCCCGCCGCGTCCTCCGGCTGCGCAGCCGCCTGGTCAGCCTCCTGCGCCGCTTCCTGGAGGACCGGGGCTTCGTGGAGGTGGAGACGCCGGTGCTGCACCACGTCGCCGGCGGGGCCCCGGCCCGGCCCTTCGTCACCCACCACAACGCCCTCGACCTCGACCTGTCGCTCCGGGTGGCGACCGAGCTCCACCTCAAGCGGCTGGTGGTGGGCGGCTTCGAGAAGGTGTTCGAGGTGGGGCGGACGTTTCGCAACGAGGGCCTGTCGCCCCGGCACAACCCGGAGTTCACCATGCTCGAGGTCTACGAGGCGTACGCCGACTACGGCGACATGATGGCCCTCACCGAGGACCTGGTCGTCCACCTCGCCACCGAGCTGCACGGGACGACGAAGCTGAGCTACGGCGACCGGGCCCTCGACCTCACGCCCCCGTGGCGGCGGGCCACGCTCGCCGAGCTGGTGGAGGAGCACGCTGGCCTGCGCGTCTCGGTCGACATGCCGGTGGACGAGCTGCGGGCGATCGCCTCGGCCCACGGCGTGGACGCCCACGACGGGTGGGGGCCGGGGAAGCTGGTGCTGGAGATCTACGAGAAGACCACCGAGCACGCCCTGTGGGGCCCGGTGTTCGTCTGCGACTACCCCCGGGAGGTGTCGCCCCTCGCCCGCGCCCACCGCAGCACGCCCGGGCTGGTGGAGCGGTTCGAGGTCATCGCCGCCGGGCGGGAGCTGGCCAACGCGTTCAGCGAGCTGGTCGACCCCGACGACCAGCGGGCCCGCTTCGAGGACCAGGCCCGCCAGAAGGCGGCCGGGGACGACGAGACCATGGAGATCGACGAGGACTTCGTCAGGGCCCTGGAGTACGGCATGCCGCCCACCGGCGGCCTCGGCATCGGCGTCGACCGCCTGGTCATGCTCCTCGCCGACGCCCACCACATCCGCGACGTCCTGCTGTTCCCGACCCTGCGACCAGAGGTGATCGTTCGTGGCTCGCCGGCCGTCGAAGCAGACGCCGCCCTTCCCGGACCCGGGTCAGTCGCCGGCCGCCGGTTGCCGCCGGAGGCGGCCTCCCCGGATGGCGACAAGTAGAGGAATCGGGCGGAGGGTGACCGGCTCCGCCGGTCGCCCGGAGCACCGTCAAGCTCGCCGAGGAACCTCTGGTTCCGAGGCGATGTCCTCCAGCAGGCGGTGGCCGAGGTCGGCCATGGCGTCGCGGATGGGACCGGCCGGGAAGGCGCCGGCCGACCGGGCCGCCTGTTCGGCGTAGCCGGTGGCGACGGCGTAGGCGGTGGCGATGGCGTCGGTGGACCGGACGATGTCCCGGGCCTTGTCCCGCTCGGGGGTGTCGAGGGGCTTGCCGAGGAGGGCGCGCAGCTCGTCGCCCGCCTCGGGCTCCGCCAGGGCGACGATCACGGGGAGCGTGTAGGTGCCCTGGACCAGGTCCTGGCCGGCGGGCTTGCCCAGCGACTCGTCGGTGCCCACCACGTCGAGGATGTCGTCGCGGATCTGGAACACCATCCCGAAGGCGTGCCCGTAGGCGGTGAGCGCGTCGACGGTCGCCCGGTCGAGCCCGGCGGTGAGGGCGCCGATCCGGCACGACGCCGACATGAGCGACGCCGTCTTCCCGCCGATCGAGGTGAGGTACGCCTCCTCGGTGCGGTCCACGTCGAAGGCGGTGCGCAGCTCGCCCACCTGCCCCTCGCACAACCGGCCGATGGTGGTGGCCAGCAGGCCGGCGACCTCGGTGCCCAGCGAGGCGGCGATCTCGGACGCCCGGGCCAGCAGGAAGTCGCCGGCCAGGATGGCGACCAGGTTCCCCCACCGGGAGTTGACCGTCTCCACGCCGCGGCGGCTCGTTCCCTCGTCCATGACGTCGTCGTGGTACAGCGAGCCGAGGTGCACGAGCTCGACCGACACGCCCCCGTGCACCACGCCGGGCACGGCGTCGACGCCGCCGACCGCCGCCGCGGTGACCGCCAGGGCCGGCCGCAACCGCTTCCCACCGGCGCCGATCAGGTGGCCCGCCACCTGCGTCAGGAAGGGATCGTCGGCCTCGACGGAGCGGTGCAGCGCCTCCTCGACGGTGGCCAGGTCCTCCCTCAACCGGGGAAGGTTCAGCAGGTCGGCGATGTTGACCATCGGCTAAGACCGTACGCCAGACCGTCGATGTACCAACAAACGGTGGTTCTGCCTCGATCGATCAAAGTTCTCCACCCTGGGTAGACTGACCCCGAGACCACTCGCTCCACGAGGAGGCGGTCACTTGTTCGAACGCTTCACCGACCGGGCTCGACGAGTCCTTGTGCTGGCGCAGGAGGAAGCGCGCCTGCTCAACCACAACTTCATCGGGACCGAGCACATCCTGCTCGGGCTGATCCACGAGGGCGAGGGCGTCGCCGCCAAGGCACTCGAGTCGCTGGGGATCTCGCTGGAGGCCGTCCGGGAGAAGGTGGAGGAGACGATCGGGCCTGCCGGCTCGTCCACCACCGGCTCGCCGCCGTTCACGCCCCGGGCCAAGAAGGTCCTCGAGCTCTCGCTGCGCGAGGCCCTCCAGCTCGGGCACAACTACATCGGCACCGAGCACATGCTCCTCGGGCTGGTCCGGGAGGGGGAGGGCGTCGCCGCCCAGGTCCTGGTGAACCTGGGTGCCGACCTGTCGCGGGTCCGCCAGCAGGTCATCCAGCTGCTGTCCGGCTACGCCGGCGGCAAGGAGTCCACCTCGGCGCCCGGCGCCACGGGCTCGGGCAGCCCCGAGACCCCTTCGGGCTCGCCGGTGCTGGACCAGTTCGGCCGCAACCTCACCACCCAGGCCCGGGAGAAGAAGCTCGACCCGGTCATCGGGCGCGAGCGCGAGATCGAGCGGGTCATGCAGGTCCTGTCCCGCCGCACCAAGAACAACCCGGTGCTCATCGGGGAGCCGGGCGTCGGCAAGACCGCCATCGTCGAGGGCCTGTCGCAGCGCATCGTCGCCAACGACGTGCCCGACACGCTCAAGGGCAAGCAGCTCTACACGCTGGACCTCGGCGCCCTGGTGGCCGGGTCCCGCTACCGCGGCGACTTCGAGGAGCGCCTCAAGAAGGTGCTGAAGGAGATCCGCACCCGGGGCGACATCATCCTGTTCATCGACGAGCTGCACACGCTCGTCGGGGCGGGCGCCGCCGAGGGCGCCATCGACGCCGCCTCGATCCTCAAGCCCATGCTGGCCCGGGGCGAGCTCCAGACGATCGGCGCCACCACGCTGGACGAGTACCGCAAGCACCTGGAGAAGGACGCCGCCCTCGAGCGCCGCTTCCAGCCCATCAAGGTGGACGAGCCCACGCTGGCCCACACCATCGAGATCCTCAAGGGCCTGCGCGACCGCTACGAGGCGCACCACAGCGTCACCATCACCGACCAGGCGCTGGTCGCCGCCGCCAACCTGGCCGACCGCTACATCTCCGACCGCTTCCTCCCCGACAAGGCCATCGACCTCATCGACGAGGCGGGCTCCCGGCTGCGCATCCGGCGCATGTCCACGCCCACCGACTACAAGCAGCTCGAGGACGAGATCGCCAAGGTCCGCAAGGAGAAGGAGCAGCACATCGAGCACCAGGCCTTCGACCTGGCCAAGGGCGCCTCGGAGAAGGAGAAGGCCCTCCTCCAGCGGCGCGAGGCCAAGGAGGCCGAGCTGCGGGCCGCCGGCGACAACCTGTTCGACGTCGTCGACGAGGAGGTCATCGCCGAGGTCCTGGCCAACTGGACCGGCATTCCCGTCACCCAGCTCACCGAGGAGGAGACGGCCAAGCTCCTCCGCATGGAGGAGGACCTGCACCGGCGGATCATCGGCCAGGAGGACGCCATCACGGCGCTGTCCCGGTCCATCCGCCGCACCCGGGCCGGCCTCAAGGACCCCAAGCGCCCGAGCGGGTCGTTCATCTTCCTCGGCCCTACCGGAGTCGGCAAGACCGAGCTGGCCAAGGCGCTGTCGGAGTTCCTGTTCGGCGACGAGTCCTCGCTGATCCAGCTCGACATGTCCGAGTACATGGAGAAGCACACCGTCTCCCGCCTGGTCGGCTCGCCCCCGGGCTACGTCGGCTACGAGGAGGGCGGCCAGCTCACCGAGGCCGTGCGCCGCAAGCCCTTCTCCATCGTGCTGTTCGACGAGATCGAAAAGGCCCACCCCGACGTGTTCAACACCCTCCTCCAGATCCTGGAGGACGGGCGGCTCACCGACGCCCAGGGCCGGTCGGTGGACTTCAAGAACACCGTGCTGATCATGACCTCCAACCTGGGCACGGCCGACCTGCGCAAGGCGTCGATCGGCTTCGCCAAGACCAGCGAGTCGGTCACCTACGAGCGGATGAAGGAGAAGGTCAACGAGGCGCTCAAGCAGCACTTCCGGCCCGAGTTCCTGAACCGCATCGACGAGGTCATCGTCTTCCACGAGCTCACCAGGGAAGAGGTCACCCAGATCGTCGACCTGATGATCAAGCGGGTGCGCGACCAGCTGGAGGGCCAGGGCCTGGGCTTCGAGCTCACCCAGCAGGCCAAGCTGTTCCTGGCCGAGAAGGGCTACGACCCCACGCTGGGCGCCCGCCCCCTGCGCCGGGCCATCCAGACCTACATCGAGAACCCGCTGTCGGAGCGCATCCTGGTGAAGGAGTTCCCGGCCGGCGAGACGATCATCGTCGACGTCGAGGACGGCGAGTTGGTGTTCCGGGCCATCGAGGGCTTCGAGCCCCCGCCGGTCGAGCTGGCCGGCACCGGCTCCGGCACCGACTGAACCGGACCGCAGCACCGAGGTCGATACGCGAGGAGGGCCCCCGACGAGAGGCGGGGGCCCTCCTCGTTGCACCCTGCGATCAGTAGTTGGTGAACAGCAGGTGGTTGTTGGCGGTCTTGGACGAGCGGTGGGCTTCGACGCGGCGAGGCCCCCGCCGGGAGGGCGGGGGCCTCGTTCGCCGCGCCGAGCGGTGGTCAGAAGGTGGCGACGTTCTCCCGGGTGATGGGGCGGCCGTCCTTGCTGTAGTTGCCCGTCCCGGTCGCCGCGCTCTTCAGGGCGTTCTCCACCCCGCTAGGGGTGGCCGACGTATGGGACGAGAGGTACAGGGCGCCGCCGCCGGCGCCGTGGGGCGAGGCCATCGACGTGCCCGACATGGTGGTGGTGCCGCCGCCCCGCTTGGTGGACAGGATGCTCACGCCGGGGGCCCAGATGTCCACACAGGAGCCGTAGTTGCTCCACGACGCCTCCTTGTCCGCGGAGTCGGTGGCGGCCACGGTCAGGATCCCGTTGTTCGTCCCGGCACCGGCCCGGGCCGGCGAGGAGTTGCAGGCGTCGGCGCCGTCGTTGCCGGCGGCCAGGGCGTAGAACACCCCGCTGGCGGCCGAGGTCTTGACCGCGTCGTCCACGGACTGGTTGGCGCCGCCGCCCAGGCTCATGTTGGCCACCGCCGGCTTCTTGGCGTTGGCCGTCACCCAGTCGATGCCCTTGATGACGCCGGACCAGGAGCCCATCCCGCTGCACCCCAGCACCTTGACGCCGGTGACGGGGGCGCCGGGGGCCACCCCGACCACGTCGGAGGTGTTGTCCGTGGCCGCCACCGTGCCGGCCACGTGGGTGCCGTGGCCGTTGCAGTCGTCGTTCTTGCCGCCGGCGAAGTTGACGTGGTTCACCTTGTTGATGTCGGGGTGCGTGCCCACGCCGCTGTCGATGACGTAGACGTTGACGTTGGTGACGGCGCCGGTGCCGTCTCCTGCCTTGGTCGAGCTGACGTCGGCCTCGATCTTGTCGATGCCCCACGGCAGCGCCTGGGCCACCGCCCGGGCCACCCCGTCGGGCTCCACCCGGACGACCCTCGGGTCGGCGGCCACCCGGGCGGCGGCCTGCTCCGCCATCCGGGCGGCGTAGCCGTTGAGGGCGTGCTCGTAGACGAAGCCCACCTGGGCGCCGTGCTCGGCCGCGTGCTGGGCGGCCACCGCCCGTGACGAGGCGCCGTCGACCAGGGTGACGATGTACGACCCGGCGACCGCCGCTTCCGGCGGGGCGCCGCTGGCCGGTGGTCCCGCCGCCGCCAGCCCGGCGGCCACCACGGCGGCGCCGGCCAGGCCCCGCGCCCAGCGGCTTCGAGTTCGGATGCGCTTGCCCATGTGTGGCCTCTCCCCCTTCGCCCCCCTCGGGCGCGTCGTGCGAATGGTCGGTTGCGGGAGGATCCCGCCCGTGTCGGCCCGCCGCCGGCTGTCAACTGCACCGGGCCCGGGCTAGTCGTGCGGATGCGCCGCTGCGCGAAAGATCTGTCCCGGCGGAAGCGTAACGAAGGGCGCCCGCCGCTCCAAGGGTCAAACGGCCCTGCCCGGCCCGCGGAGGCGGACGCGTACGCTCGGGCGGATGTTGCGCGCTCGTCGACGCCGACCTGACGCGGCCCCGTGGCGCCGCGCCGCGGGCGCCGTGGTGGCGGTCGTCGCCCTGGGCGGTTGCCGGGCGGACGTCTCGGTGGAGGTGGAGACGGCGGCGGGCGGCGGCGGCCGCGTCGTCGCCGTCGTGCGGCTCGACGGGCAGGCGGTCGAGCAGGTCCCCGACCTGGCCGACCAGCTCCGGGTGGACGACCTCGAGGCGGCGGGGTGGGTCGTGGAGGGGCCCACTCCTGCGCCGGGCGGCGGCGCCACGCTCGAGGCGTCGAAGCCGTTCTCGTCGACGGCGGGCGCCCGCCGGGCGCTCGACGAGCTTGGAGGGCCGTCGGGACCGTTCCGCAACCTGCGGCTCGCCCAGGACCGCGGCTTCTGGCGGACGCGCAGCACGCTGTCGGGCACCGTGGACCTGTCGGCCGGGCTGGGCGCCTTCGGGGACGACGCCCTCGCCGAGGAACTGGGCAGCCCCACGCTCGGCATCGACCCGGCGGGGCTCGAACGCGAGCTGGGCCGCCCCCTCGGCGACGTGCTGGGCTTCGAGGTGGTGGCCGACCTGGCCGGTCGCTCCGACGACGACGCCCCGGGAACCCGCGCCGGCGACGCCGTGTGGCCGGTGCCGCTGGGCGCCACCGTGGAGGTGCGGGCCACGTCCGTGGCGTGGAACGCCGTCAGAGTGGCAACCAGCGCCGTCGCCGTCGGCTCGGGCCTGGCGCTGCTCGTGGTCGTCGTGCGGCGCAGTCGCGGGATGTCGTGGGGATGAGAGCCCCGGCGGCAGGAAGGGGCGCATAGCGCCCGTTCTTGCCGCCGGAAGGCCGAGCCGAAGTGCCCCCCCGCCCCACCAGTCGATCGGCGGCATCCCCGCCCGCGTCACACCCCGTCCGTAGCCTCGGGGGATGGCCACCAGGACGCGGCTCGTGCACCGGTGCAGCGACTGCGGCGGGACGGCGCCGCGGTGGTCGGGGCGGTGCCCGGCGTGCGGGGAGTGGAACACCCTCGTGGAGGAGGCGGAGCGGGCCCTCCCCGCCGCCGGCCCGGCGGCGGGGGAGGGCGGCGCCCGGCCGGTGCGGGTGGCGGACGTGGAGATGGCGGAGTGGCGCACCCGGCCCACCGGCGTGGAGGAGCTCGACCGCGTCCTCGGCGGCGGCCTCGTCCCGGGCTCGGTCACCCTGGTCGGGGGCGAGCCCGGCATCGGCAAGTCGACCCTGCTGCTCCAGGCCGCCGCCTCCATGGCGGCCACCGGCGCCCGCTGCCTGCTGGTGTCGGCCGAGGAGTCGGGCCAGCAGGTCCGGCTGCGGGCCGAGCGCATGGGAGCGGTGGGCGCCGAGCTGTGGCTGGTGGCGGAGACGTCGCTGCCCGCCGTCGTCGCCGCGGTGGACGAGGTGAAGCCCGACGTGCTCGTCGTCGACTCCATCCAGACCGTCTTCGACCCCGACGTCGGCTCCGCCCCCGGCTCGGTCTCCCAGGTCCGGGAGTGCGCGGCGCGGCTGGTCGCGCTGGCCAAGGCCAGGGGGCTGGCCACCGTCCTGGTCGGCCACGTCACCAAGGAGGGGACGCTGGCCGGCCCGCGGGTGCTGGAGCACGTGGTGGACACCGTGCTGTCCTTCGAGGGTGAGCGCCACCATTCCCTGCGCCTGCTGCGGGCGGTGAAGCACCGGTTCGGGGCCACCGGCGAGCTCGGGCTGTTCGAGATGGCGGGGACGGGCCTGGTGGGCGTGCCCGACGCCGGTGCCCTGTTCCTCGCCGATCGCCGGGCCGGCGTCCCCGGCTCCGTCGTCGTGCCGGCGATGGAGGGTCAGCGGCCGCTGCTGGTGGAGGTCCAGGGCCTGATCTCGCCCACCGACCTCCCCATGCCCCGCCGGTCGGCCCAGGGGCTGGACGGTGGGCGCCTCGCGCTCGTGCTCGCCGTCCTCGCCGAGCGGGCGGGGATGACGTTCGGCAAGGCCGACGTCTACGCCTCGGCCGTCGGCGGCGTGCGGGTCACCGAGCCGGCCGCCGACCTGCCCGTCGCCCTGGCCCTGGCGTCGGCCAGGACCGGCGTCCCCCTGCCGCCCGACCTGGTCGCCTGCGGCGAGGTCGGGCTGGGCGGCGAGCTCCGCCAGGTCGCCTCGCCCGGGCGCCGCCTGGCCGAGGCCGGCCGGCTGGGGTTCCGTCGGGCGATGGTGCCGCCGTCGGCCCCCGAGGTCGCCGCCGGCCTGCTCATCCTGCGCCCCGCCACCCTGGCCGAGGCGCTCGACCTCCTGGGCATGCCGGCCGCCTCGCGGCAGTAGCATTCCCATCGTGATCAGCCGGCGCAGTACGGCGATGACCGAGGCGCTCGGCGCCGTCGCCCCCGGCCGCCCGCTCCGTGAGGGCCTCGACCGGATCCTCCAGGCGAACATGGGCGCCCTCATCGTGGTCGGGGACGGTCCCGAGGTCCTGGCCATCTGCTCGGGTGGGTTCCTGCTGGACGCCGAGTTCAGCCCGCAGCGCCTGTCGGAGCTGGCCAAGATGGACGGCGCCATCATCCTGGCCTCCGACGCCAGCCGCATCGCCCGGGCCAACGTCCACCTGGTGCCCAACCCCAACGTGCCCACCTCGGAGACGGGGACGCGCCACCGCACGGCCGAGCGGGTGGCCCGGTCAGTCGACGTGCCGGTGATCTCGGTGTCGGAGGACATGTCGATCATCGCCGTGTACCGCCACGACCGGAAGCACCCCCTCGAGCTGGTGCCCCGCCTGGTCACCCGGGCCAACCAGGCCCTCCAGACGCTCGAGCGCTACAAGACCCGCCTGGACGCCGTCAGCGGCGCCCTCTCGGCCCTCGAGGTCGAGGACCTGGTCACCGTGCGCGACGTGGTCACCGTGCTCCAGCGGGCCGAGATGGTCCGGCGCATCGCCGAGGAGATCGACGGCTACATCGTCGAGCTGGGCACCGACGGCCGGCTGGTGCTGCTCCAGCTGGAGGAGCTCATGGGCGGCGTCGAGGACGACCGCCGCCTCGTCCTCAAGGACTACTACCAGGACCGGCCCCGCTGGCGGCTCGACAAGGCCATGGAGGCGCTGTCCAGCCTGAGCACCGAGGACCTGCTGGACCTCAAGTCGGTGGCCGCGGTCCTCCACCTGCCGGGCGACTCGGCCGAGCTGGAGGCCGGCGTGCAGCCCCGCGGGTACCGGCTCCTGTCGAAGATCCCCCGCCTGCCCGAGGCGATCATCGAGAACATCGTCGCCCGCTTCGGCAGCCTCCAGAAGGTGCTGCGGGCGGGCACCGACGAGCTCGACGACGTGGAGGGCGTGGGGGAGGTGCGGGCGCGCGCCATCAAGGAGGGCCTGTCCCGCCTGGCCGAGACGTCGATCCTCGACCGGTACGCGTGAGGTACGCGTGAGGATCACCCTGCCGTCCGGAACCGCCGCCGAGGTGGCCGTCCCCGACGGGGCGCCCAGCCGGGGCGTGGTCGTCGCGCCCGACATCATGGGCCTGCGGCCCCTCTTCGACGACCTGGTCGCCCGCCTGGCCAAGGAGCACGGCTGGGCCGTCTGCGCCGTGGAGCCGTTCCCGGGCCGGGAGGACCTGCCGCAGACCGAGCGGGACATCGCGTCGAACCCCGATGAGCGGGCGGTGGGCGACCTGGTCGCCGCCGCCGACCACCTGGGGGTCGAGCCGGTGGCGGTCATGGGCTTCTGCCAGGGTGGCGCCTGGGCCTTCAAGGCCTCGGCCGCCGGGCGCTTCGACCGGGCGGTGGCGTTCTACGGCATGATCCGGGTGCCGTGGGCCCGGGAGGGCCACGGCCAGCCGTTCGACGCCCTGTCCCGCCCCGGCCGCTGCCCCGTGCTGGCCATCGTCGGCGGCCTCGACGCCTTCACGCCGCCCGACGACGTGGAGGCGCTGGCCGCCCTGCCCGACGTGGAGATCGCCCGCTACCCCGAGGCGGAGCACGGCTTCGTCCACGACCCCGAGCGGCCCACCCACCGGGCCGACGACGCCGCCGACGCCTGGCGCCGGGCCGTGGCCTTCCTGAGCCGCTGACCGGGCCGGGGCGCCGGTCGCGTCCCGACCCGTCGTGCCGTCGCTCAGCGGGCGCGGTCGGCCAGGCGCTGGCGGTCGAGGACCCGGTAGCGGCGGCCGGCCTGCTCCACCCAGCCCAGGCGCACGAAGGCGGCGATGGCCTTGTTGACCCGCTCCCGGGAGGCCCCGACCATGGCGGCCAGCTCCTCCTGGGTCACCGACGGCCCGAACCCGTCGCCCGGCCCGGCCAGCTCCAGGAGGCGCTTGGCCGTCCGCCCGGGGACGTCCAGCAGCATGGCGTCGGCCAGGCTCTCGTCGGTGGCGCGCAGGCGCCGGGCCAGCAGGGCGAGCACCGCCCACAGCGCCTGCGGCCTCTCCTCCAGGGCGGCGCGCAGGTCGGGTAGGGCACCTCCAGCAGGTGGCAGGCGTCGAGGGCCCGGGCCTGGGCCGCCCGGCCGCCGCCGTCGAAGAGGCCCACCTCGCCGAACACGTCGCCCCGCTCCATGAGGGCGACCACCGACTCCCGGCCGGCCTCGCCCGCCCGCTTCACGATGGCGATGCGACCGGACACGACCACGTACACGGCCGCCGCCGCCTCGTCCTCTTCGAACAGCACGTCGTTGCGGGCCAGTCGCACGGGCCGGGCGGCGGCCGCCACCGCGGCGAGACCACCGGCGCCGAGCACCGAGAACAGCGGGGAGGAGGCCAGGAGCTCGGCCGGCATTCGGGCGAATGGTACGCGCCGGTCCATCCCGCCACGTCGAGTTGTCCGCTCTGTGCCCACCCCGGTACCCTGGGCCCATCCCTTCTTCGTCCAACCAGGAGAGGCATGCCTGAAACTGCGTTCGACGTCGGTGACAAGGTCGTGTACCCCCACCACGGGGCGGCGGTGATCGAGAAGCGGGAGCAGAAGGAAGTCTTCGGGGAGAAGCGGGAGTACCTCGTCCTCAAGCTCGCCTACGGCGACCTCACGCTCATGGTGCCGTGCGACAACACTGACGAGGTCGGGCTGCGTGAGGTCATCAACGACGAAGAGGTCGAGGAGGTGTTCGCCGTCCTTCGCAAGAAGGAGGCGCGCATGCCCACCAACTGGTCCCGTCGCTACAAGAACCACGTCGAGAAGCTGAAGTCGGGCGACATCTACCAGGTGGCCGAGGTCGTGCGGAACCTCTCGATCCGCGACAAGGACAAGGGCCTGTCGGCGGGCGAGAAGCGCATGCTCACCCGGGCGCGCCAGATCCTGGTGTCCGAGCTCACCTTCGCCATCGGGGTGACCGAGGAAGAGGCCGAGCAGAAGCTCAACGAAGCGCTGCCGTAGGCCCCGCGCTCCAGCGCGCTCCAGCCGCCTCCGCCCGAGGCCGATACAGGGACGTGTTCGTCGAGGTCGTCCGGCTGTTCATCGTCTTCCTGACCACGGCGGCCGGCTTCGCCGTGGGCCACGGGCGGGCGGGCGGCGATCCGGGCACCGGCGCCATCATCGGCGCCACCCTCGGCGCCTGCGTCGGCTACGTCGCCGGCGGGATCCTCGGGCGCATCCTCGACGTCGCCATGGGCGTGGCCGAGCGGCGCATCGACACCGCACCGGCCCACCGGCTCTTCGCCGGCGGCGTGGGCTCGGTGGTGCTGGGCGGGCTCTCCGGCGTGGTCGTCCTCCCCGCCGCCTTCGTGTTCCCCGCCCAGGTCGGCTGGTCGATCGTGGGCCTGGTGGTGTGGGTCGGCACCTTCCTCGGGTTCCGCCTGGGGGCCCGCAAGAGCGACCAGCTGCTGGCCATGGCCGGCCTCTCCTCCCGCCCGCTGGTCCGGGCCACGTCGTACGGGCCCTCCGATACCGGCGGGGTGATGGTCGACGCCGCCGCCGTGGTGGACGGCCGGCTGCTGGCCCTGGCCCGCTCCGGGTTCCTCCGCGACGCCGTCCTCGTCCCCCGCTTCGTGCTCGACGAGCTGCACGCGATCGCCGAGTCGGCCGACGCCGCCCGGGGCCGGCGCGGGCGGCGGGGGCTGGAGATCCTCGACGCCCTGCGCAACCACCCCGGGGTGAGCGTGCACGTCCTCGACGACGAGGTGCCCGAGCACGACGACACCGATGCCCGCCTGGTCGCCCTGGCCCGCCGCCTCGGCGCCGGGCTCCTGACGCTCGACGAGGGCGTGCTCCGGACGGCCGAGCTCCAGGGGGTGCACTGCCTGAGCCTGCGCCGGCTGACCGAGGGCCTCCGCCCCGTCTACCTGCCCGGTGAGCGGGCCCGCATCCCGATCGTGCGGGAGGGCAGGGAGCCGGGCCAGGGCGTCGGCTTCCTGGAGGACGGGACCATGGTCGTCGTGGGCGGCGCCGCCTCGTTGGTAGGCAACGAGGTCGACGTGCGCATCACCAGCAAGGTCGAGACGTCGGTCGGCCGCATGCTCTTCGCGTCCATGGCCACCGAGGCGTAGGGCGGGGAGGGCCCGGAGGCCGCCCGGCTGGGAAAGGTCCGTGGCCGCACTCGCCGCCGCAGGCGGCCTCTCCGGCTGCGGACACCGGAAGGGACAGGGCGGAGCGCGGCGCGAGCTCCGCTCGCCCGCCGGAGCACGATCCGACTCGGCCGAGTGGAGTGAGCGAAGCGAACGAACGAGGCCGACGTACTCGCCGCCGCCCGGCCGCAGCCGCGAGTATGGGCCGGTGAGCGTGTGGACCATCGTGGTGGCGGCCGGCGCCTCGAGCCGGTTCGGGCGCCCCAAGCCGTACTCGGCGCTGGGCGGGCGTCGGGTGCTCGACTGGTCCCTCGCCGCGGCGCGCCAGGTGGGCGACGGCGTCGTGCTCGTGGTGCCCGCCGACATGGCCGACCGCCCCGAGCCGGCCGCCGACGTGGTCGTGGCGGGCGCCGCCACCCGCTCGGGTTCGGTGCGCAGGGGGCTGGCCGCCGTGCCCGCCGACGCCGAGGTGGTGGTGGTCCACGACGCCGCCCGGCCGCTCGCCACGCCGGCCATGTTCCGCGCCGCCGTGGAGGCCGTGCAGGCGGGCGCGGAGGCGGCCGTGTGTGCCGTCCCCGTCACCGACACGGTGAAGGAGGTGGACGGGACCACCGTCGTGGCCACCCTCGACCGCACCAGGCTGTGGGCCGCGCAGACGCCCCAGGCCTTCTCGGCATCCGCCCTGCGGGCGGCCCACGAGGCGGAGGGCGAGGCCACCGACGACGCCGCCCTGCTCGAGGCGGCCGGCACGCCCGTGGTCGTCGTCCCCGGCGGGGCCGGCAACCTGAAGGTCACGGTGCCCGGCGATCTGGTCGTGGCCGAGGCGCTGGTGGGCACGTCGCCCCGGGTCGGCCAGGGCTTCGACGTGCACCCGTTCAGCGACGATCCCGGCCGCCCCCTCGTCCTCGGCGGCGTGGTGTTCGACGGAGAGCGGGGCCTGGCCGGGCACAGCGACGCCGACGTGGTGGCCCACGCGGTGGCCGACGCCCTGCTCGGCGCCGCCGGACTGGGCGACCTGGGCCGGCACTTCCCCGACACCGACCCGGTGTGGGCGGGCGCCGACAGCATCGGCCTGCTCGGCGAGGTCGTGCGGCGGGTGGGCGAGGCCGGGTGGCGGCCCGCCAACGCCGATTGCACCGTCGTTCTCGACCGCCCCCGCCTGGCACCCCACCGCGACGCCATGGAGAAGTGCCTGGGGGCGGCGGTGGGCGCTCCGGTCAGCGTGAAGGCGGCCCGGGCCGAGGGGCTGGGCGCGCTGGGCCGGGGCGAGGGCATCGCCTGCACCGCCGTCGCCCTGGTCGTCCCCGGATGACGCCGCCCCGGGGACGGCGACCGTCGGGGCCGTCGGGCCCGCCGCCGCGCCGCCGACCGGCCGCCGCCGGCCCCCCCCGGCGATCGCAGCCGAGGGACCCCCGCGGCCTCGGCGGCGAGCAGGTGGAGGGGCGCCGGGCGGTGCGCGAGCTGCTGGTCGCCGGGCGCCGCCGCGTGCGCGAGCTGTACGTGGCCGAGGGACTGGACCCGTCCCCCGTGCTGGGCGAGATCCTCGACCTGGCGGCCAGGGCCCGGGTCCCGGTCCGCCGCGTGGGCCGCGGCCGCCTCGACGGGATGGCCGCCACCGACGCCCCACAGGGCGTCGTGGCCCGCGCCGCGCCGCTCGAGGAGGCGGACCTCGACGACCTGGCGTCGCCTGCGGACGGCCGCCCCCCCTTCCTGCTGGTGCTCGACGGCGTGACCGACCCCCACAACCTGGGCGCCCTGCTCCGCACGGCCGAGTGCGCCGGCGCTACCGGCGTCGTCCTGCCCCGCCACCGCGCCGTCCACGTCACGCCCACGGTGGCCAAGGCGGCGGCCGGGGCCATCGAGCACCTCCCCATCGCCGTGGTGCCGGGCCTGCCCGCGGCGATGACCACCCTGCGCCGGGCCGGGGTGTGGACCGTCGGCCTCGACGCGGGCGCCGACCGCAGCGTGTTCGACCTCCCGCTCGGGCCCGAGCCGGTGGCGCTGGTGCTGGGCGCCGAGGGCGGCGGCCTCTCGCGGCTCGTCCGCCAGCGCTGCGAGGTCGTGGTGTGCATCCCCCAGCGGGGCGCGCTGGCGTCGCTGAACGTCTCCGCGGCGGGCGCCGTGGCCTGCTTCGAGCTGGCCCGCCGCCGCAGCTCCTAGCCCGCCCGCAGCGGGTTGGGCGGCGGCGACGCGGTACGGGAATTCTTCGCGCCATTCGTGCCCCGGGGTCCGGTTCGCGGCCCGGGCCAGGGGCAGGGGCCCGACCGGGCCATTGACACCCCGGGGGGCCGTAGCTACAAATGACTAGTCCTACCCGCAACCCCTCGTTGCAAACGCCACGCTTCGGACTTTCTTCACACCACCGCAGGAGCAGAGCCGATGACGACCCGCTGTGACGTCCCCCTCCTCGAGCTCGCGGACACCGAACTGGTCCGGAGGTACCACGCGGGCGACACCGACGCCCTGCTCGTCCTGCTGGAGCGCTACCGGCGCTTCGCCAAGGCCCGGGCCCGGAGCTACTTCCTGATCGGCGCCGACTCGGACGACATCGAGCAGGAGGGGATGATCGGCCTGTTCAAGGCGGCGCGCGACTTCCGCCCCGACCGCGAGGCGTCCTTCCGAGCGTTCGCCGAGCTCTGCATCACCCGCCAGGTCATCAGCGCCGTGAAGTCGGCCACCCGCCACAAGCACCAGCCGCTGAACCAGTACGTCTCGCTGTCGGGCACCCGGGGCGGCGACGACGCCGGCGAGCGGTCGCTGGAGGACATGCTCGACCCGCTGGCCGTGCCCGACCCGGCCGACACCGTGGTGTCCAACGAGCGCCTGGCCGCCATGCGCCGCTCCATCGGCGAGACGCTGTCGGGCCTCGAGGTCGACGTCCTGCGCCTCTACGTCGAGGGGAAGTCGTACCAGGAGATCAGCGAGCAGCTGGGCCGGCACGTGAAGTCGATCGACAACGCCCTCCAGCGCATCAAGCGCAAGCTCGAGGGCCACCTCCGGGAGGACGGCCCGGAGGCCGAGCGCCTCCCGGCGTGACGGTGGAACGGCGCGGGGACGAGCCCGAGGTGGGACTCGAACCCACGACCTGACGCTTACAAGGCGCCTGCTCTGGCCGGCTGAGCTACTCGGGCGACGAGGGGTCACTAGCAGACCACAGCACCGGCCGCCGGGGCACGTGGCGCGCGGGGCCCGCTGGCCCAGCCCTGGCGGGCGGTGGCCGCCAGCAGGGCGTCCACGGCCTCGAGGTGTCGACGCCCTCGAGGTGAGGAGCCGGGTGAAGTGGTACCCCTGGGCCATCACGCGTCCCAGGGCGACGAGCTCCGCCACCTGGTCGGGGCGCTCGACGCCCTCGGCGACCGTCTCCAGGCCGAGCGTGCGGGCCGGCTTTTGGCGAGGGCGAATGCCGAGTCGCTCGGGTCCTGCCCTCGGGCAGGTAGGCGACCAGCCCCGCCGCCAACTTGCCGACGCCCCGGTGCGGCGGCCTGCGCATTCGTCCTCTTCGGCACTCCGGGCGGAACTTTTCGGTACATCGGAGGAAAGCCCCGTTGGTCCCCGAAGCCGACAGGGTCGGACGCCTCCCGGGCGACGGGACGGGGGAGGGTCCTTGAACTGGCCACGACCGGCTGGCAGGCTGCCCGGGATGCCGCTCTCCGATCGCGACCGCTCGATCCTCGACTTCGAGCGCATCTGGTGGACCCTGCCGGGCCCCAAGGAGCTCGCCATCCGTGAGCACCTCGACGTGTCGGCCACCCGGTACTACCGGCTGCTCGCCGAGCTGACGGACTCCAGGGAGGCCGAGGCGTACGACCCGCTGGTGGTGCGCCGGCTCCGCCTTGCCCGCGATCGCCGGCGCCGGGCGCGCTACGAGGGGCGGGCGGACGGGCGGCCCCAGATCCGGTGAGGAACATGAGGCGGGCCGGGCACGCCGCCCAGGACGGGTCGTTCGGGCGGTCGGCCGGCATGGCCGCGGGCCGCGGTGCCGTCCTCCTCGCCGTCGCCGTCATCCTCGGCATCGTCCTGCTCAACGCGGCCGACGACCCCGGGCCCGACCGCATCTCGGCCGGCGCGGAGGAGGAGGACGACGACGACGGCGGCGGCTCGTCGGACGACCCCGCCACCACCCTGCCGCCGACCACGCTGGCCACCGTCCCGCCCCGCTCGCCCCAGGAGGTGAAGGTCCTCCCCACCAACGGCACGCCGGTGAAGGGGGTGGCCGGCAAGGCCCGCGACACCCTCCAGGCGGCGGGCTACAACGTCCTGGCGCCCACCGATGCCACGAGGGCGGAGGCCAGCAACGTCTACTTCACGTCGGCCGACTTCGAGCGGGAGGCGCAGGCCGTGGCGTCGGCCCTCGGCCTGCCGGCCAACGTCGTCGTCGCCTACCCGACGGCACCGCCCCTGCCGGTCACCGACCCCAAGGGCGCCAACGTGGTGGTCGTCGTCGGCCCCGAGCTGGCCCAGCAGCTGGCGCCGGCCCCCTCCACGACGGCGACCACCCGGGCGGCGACGGCGTCGACCACGGCCACCACCCGGGCCACGGCCACCACCGCGCCGTAGGCGGTCAGCCCACCCGCCGGGTGGTGGAGGCGGCCGAAAAACCGCTGCTCAGGCCACCCGAGCCGTTCGGCCGCGTCAGCGGCCGACCCGTTTGACACCAGTCTCCCAGGGGCTCTGGCCCCTCCCGCCGAGCAGGGCGGTCAGCCCACCCGCCGGGTGGTGGAGTCGACGTCCACGACGAGCGTCCCCGGCACCGGCGGGCCGACGACGCCGTCGGGCGGGAGGAGGGTCACCCGGTAGCGGCCGGTGGTGCGCGCCCGTACGGAATGCACGACGTCGTCGTCAAGGTCGTACGCCACCCGGGCCGTCGTGTCGAGCGACCCGTCCAGCACCAGCCGCCCGCCCGTCTGCTCGGCCGTGCGCCGCACCGGCAGGCGGTAGCCGCTCTCCACCCGGGCCAGGCGCCGACCGCCCGCCGCCTCCAGGGCCACCAGCCGGCCCTCGCCCGCCAGCCGGGCCCGGGCCGGCCCGGCCAGGGCCACCGGTGCGTCGATCGTCCACCGGTCGCCGGGTGCCAGCCGCCGCTCCGGCGGGACGCCGGCGGCACCGGGGAAGAGCTCGGACAGGCCGAGGTCGGCGACGGCGGCGGCCGCGCCCTCGGTCTGCTGCACCTCCACCGGCCGGCCCCGTTGGTCGAAGCGGACGACGAAGGCCGACGGCGCCTTCCCCTCCTCGGCCAGGCGCACCGACACCCGGCTCCCGCCCTCACCGGAGTCCAGCACCTCGTGCGACGCCACGAGCTCGGTGTCGTCGACTGTGCGCCGGGCCGGCTCGTCGCCCACGGTGGTGACCGCCTCGGCGCGGACCCGGATGCGGTACTCGGCCCGCTCGCCCGCCGCCGGGACGAAGCTGAGGCGCACGGTGTCGTCCCCGCACGACGGGAGCAGGGCGAGCGACGCGAGCAGCGCACCTGCGAGCACCCGGCGTCCCACCCTGGGCAGGGTACGGTCCGGGCGGTGGAACGAGTCGACGAGCAGCTCCTCGCCCCGTTCCTCGCCGCTCCCGACCGCACCGGCATCCTGACCGACTTCGACGGGACGCTCGCCCCGATCGTCGACGACCCCACGACCTCCCGCCCCCTCCCCGAGGCGGTCGACGCCCTGCACGCGCTGGCCGCACGGTACCGGCGGGTGGCCGTCATCTCGGGGCGGCCGGCCGAGTTCCTGGCCACCCACCTCGATCTGGCCGGCCGCCCCGGGGGCGTCGTGGCCGTCGGCCTCTACGGCCTCGAGCGGGCCGACGGCGACGAGATCGTCACGCACCCCGACGGCGCCGACTGGCGGGCCGTGATCGCCGAGGTGGCCGAACGGGGCGACGAGGCGGCGCCGCCGGGCGTGATCCTGGAGCGCAAGGGCCTGTCGCTCACCGTCCACTACCGCACGTCGCCGGAGTCCCTCGAGTGGGCCCGGTCGTGGGTGGCCGAGCAGGCGGAGCGCACCGGCCTCGTGCGCCACCCGGCCCGGATGTCCGAGGAGCTGCGGCCGCCGGTGCCGGTCGACAAGGGGACGGCGCTGGCCGAGCTGGCCGAGGGCCTCGGCGCCGTGTGCTTCTTCGGGGACGACGTGGGCGACCTCCCGGCGTTCGCCGTGCTCGACCGCCTGGCGGGCGAGGGCGTGGCGACGCTGAAGGTGGGCGTGCGCAGCGAGGAGGCGCCCCCCGACCTGCTCGACGCGGCGGACGTGGTGGTCGACGGACCCGAGGGCGTGGTCGCCGTGTTCAGCCGGCTGCTGGAGCGGCGGGTGCCGGGTTAGGGCGCGCCCTTGGCGGCGGCCAGCTGGTCGCCCAGCCAGTCGAGCGGGCCCCGCCGGCGGGCGACTGCGCACAGTGCGGCGGCCCGGGTCGCCCTCTCCTCGCCCCCCATGGCCAGCGCCCGGGCCAGCACGTCGGCCGTCCCCGCGATGTCGTACGGGTTGACCGCCAGTGCCGATCCGCCCAGCAGGTCGAAGGCGCCCGCCTCCCGGCTGAGCGCCAGCACGCCGTCGCGCTCGTTGAGGCACGGGCCCTCCAGGGCGACGAGGTTCAGCCCGTCGCGCACGGGGTTCACCAGCAGCACGTCGTAGCGGCGGAGGGCGGCGACCGAACGGGGGAACGAGTCGGAGGCGTCCATGACGATGGGGGTCCACGACGGCGTCGACCAGGTGTTGTTGATGCGCTCGACCAGCGCCTCCACCTCGTTGCGGTAGGCGAGGTACTCGGGAAGCGAATCCCGGGAGGGGTAGACGGAGGCGGCGAAGACGACCTCCCCGCGCCAGGCCGGCTCCGCCTCCAGCAGCGCCTCGAAGGCGAGGAAGCCGCGGAGGAGGTTCTTGGACAGCTCGATGCGGTCCACCCGCACGATGAGCTTGCGGTCCCCCACCCGTTCGTCCAGCAGGGCCAGCTGGGCGTTGCACTCCTCGCTCGCCACGACGTCGGCGAGGTCGGCGCCGTCCACGGCCGCGGGCGACACGAACGTGGGCGGGGCGGCGCCGAGGACCTCGCGGGCGCACGCCTCGAAGGCCTGCGCCCACCTCGGGGAGTGGAACCCGCAGGCGGCCGAGGCCGCCATCCCCCCGAGCAGCTCGGCGGCGACGTCCTCGGGCAGCACGCGCAGCGAGTTGGGCCCGCAGAAGGGCGTGTGGTGGAAGTACACGCTCCGCACGTCGGGCCGCAGCTCGGCCAGCGCCGGCGCCACCAGCGGGAGGTGGTAGTCGTGGACGACCACGGTCCCGTCCTCGGGCGCCTCGTCCGCCACCGCCCGGGCGAACGCCCGGTTGACGTCCCGGAACGTCGACCACGCCTCGTGCCACCGGCGGTCGATCCGGGGCCGGCGGGGGAGGTCGAACAGGCCGTGGTTGAGGAACCACAGCGTGGCGTTGGCGACGACGTCGTAGTACTGCCGGTAGGCGCCCGGCTCGATCACCAGCGGGCGGAGCCGGAACCCTTCGGCCTCCACCACGCCCCGGCCGGCGGCCACCCGGTCGGCGTCGGAGATGGCGGCCGCGACCCACGTGGCACCCGTGCTCGCCACCGCCGGGCCCAGGCTGGTCACGAGGCCGCCGGCGCCGCGGCGGGCGACGGGCTCACCGTCGGGGCCTAGTTCGAAGGCGAGCGGTCCGCGGTTCGAGACGATGACCAACTCGGGGTGGCCCATGCCGGGTGGCACGATACCCGGGTGAAACGCGTCGTCGCCGCCCCCGACAAGTTTCGCGGGACGGCCACCGCGGCGGAGGTGGCGGGCGCGATCGCCAGGGCGGCCGGGGCCTGCGGTTGGGGTTGCGACCGGGCGCCGGTGGCGGACGGCGGCGAGGGGACGCTGGAGGCGGTGGGTGGGAGCGCCCGGCGGACGCGCGTGCGCGGGCCGCTGGGCGAGGCGGTGGAGGCGGAGTGGCGGATGCTCGCTCCCGGCGCCGGCGCGGCCCGCCCCGGGACGTCCACCGCCGTGGTGGAGATGGCGAGGGCAGCGGGGCTCGAGCTGGTGGGCGGGCCCGAGTGGAACGACCCGGTGCGCGCCTCGACGGAGGGCGTGGGCGACCTCATCACCGCCGCCCTCGCCGCCCGCGCCCGCCGGGTCGTCGTGGCGGTGGGGGGCTCCGCCTCCACCGACGGCGGCCTCGGCTGCCTCAGCGCACTCGAGCCGCACGCCCGCCTGGCGGGCGTCGAGCTGGTCGTGGCGTGCGACGTCACCACGTCCTTCGTCGACGCCGCCGAGGAGTTCGCGCCGCAGAAGGGCGCCACGCCGACCCAGGTCGAGCTGCTGCGCCGCCGGCTGGAGCGGCTGGCCCAGGTGTACCTCGAGCGTTACGGCACCGACGTGCGCGCCATCCCCGGCTCGGGTGCGGCCGGCGGGCTGGCGGGCGGGCTGGCGGCCATCGGCGCCACCCTGGTGCCGGGCTTCGACCTGGTCGCCGACACCATCGAGCTGGCCGACCGCATCGAGGGCGCCGACCTGGTGGTGACGGGCGAGGGCTTCCTCGACGAGCACAGCTTCGCCGGCAAGGCGGTGGGCGGCGTCGCCGACCTGGCCGAGGAGGCGGGCGTCCCCGTCCTCGTCGTCGTGGGCGAGGCGTTCGACGAGAGCCGGGTCCCGACCGTGTCGCTCGTCGAGCGGTTCGGCCGCCAGCGGGCCTTCGCCGACACCCTGGCGTGCGTGGAGGAGGCCGTGACGGCGCACCTGCGGGAGTTACCCTGACGTGGTGACGGATGGAATCCGCCGCGCCGGCCAGGTGGCGTGGGCCGTGATCGGGATGGCGGCGGTCGTGTTCGTCATCGGGGTCGTCGCCTGGCAGGTGCGGGTCGTCTTCCCGCCCCTGATCCTCGCCGGTGCCATCGTCTTCCTGCTCAACCCGGTGGTGACGGCCCTCCAGCGCCGCGGCATCCCCCGGGCCGCCGGCGCCGGGCTGGCGTACCTGGGCGTGCTGGGCCTGTTCATCGTGGCCGCGTCGCTGATCTATCCCATCGCCGCCGACCAGGCCGACGAGCTGAGCGGCGAGTGGCCCGAGATCCAGGACAAGGCCGAGCAGTGGGTCGACGACGTGTCCAGGGCGTCCGAGGGCACGTTCCTGGAGTTCACCCGCCAGGAGCTCGAGGACGCGTTCCAGGACGACAACGCCACGTTCCGCCAGCAGCTCAACCAGGCGCGGGACATCGGGGTGCGGATCTTCCATGTCCTGCTCATCCTGGTGCTGGCGCCGATCATCGCCTTCTACCTGCTGGTCGACGCGCCGCACATCCGCGACGTCATGGAGTCGCTCGTCCCCGACGACGCCCGGCCCGAGGTCGACCACGTCGCCAAGCGGCTGAACCGGGCCATCGGCGGCTTCTTCCGGGGCCAGCTGGTGGTGGCCGTCATCGTCGGCGTGATGTGCTCGGTCGGGCTCTTCGCCATCGGGCTCAAGTTCTGGTTCCTGGTCGGCATGATCGCCGGGTTGTTCAACGTCATCCCGCTGATCGGGCCGTGGGTGGGAGGCGTCCCCGGGCTCGTCATCGCCCTCACCACGGGCAGCAGCCTCCAGGCCCTGGGTGTGGTCGCGGTGATGGTCGTCGTCCAGCAGATCGACAACCACTTCATCACCCCCCAGGTGATGCAGCGGGCCGTTCAGCTCCATCCCGCCGCCGTCGTCCTGGCCCTGCTCGCCGGCGGCTCGCTGGGCGGGTTCTTCGGGCTCCTCCTGGCCGTTCCCGTCGCCGCCGTGCTCAAGATCCTCGGCGCCCACCTCTGGCGCGTCCACGTGCTCGGCGAGCCGCTGCCCCGGGTGGCGGCGGAGGAGGAGGCCGGGGAGGGGCCGGGGATCGTCGAGTCGCTGGGCGGCGACGCCGATCCCGACCCTCAGGGGCCGCCGGGGGGCGACGGCTCGGGCGACGGCTCGGGCGCCGGCGTGGGCGAGCCGGCGGCAGCGGGGCCACCGGCCTGACGTCGCTCGCCGGCAGGAGACCCGGTCGCGGCCCGAAGACGGTTTGCGAAGGGCTTCGGTGCCGGTCCACGATGGAGCGTCATCCAGAGCGGTCGAGGGACCGGGCCCAGCGACACCGCGGCAACCAGCGGGCGACCCCCGCCAGGTGCCAATGCCCGGAACGATGAGGAGGGAACCGTGCCGTCGACGCCATCGGGAGGTCCGTTCGTCACGGGTCTGTCCTGCCGCGAGTGCGGGCGCCCGTACCCGGCCGAGGCGCTGCACGTGTGCGAGTACTGCTTCGGGCCGCTCGAGGTCGTGTACGACTACGACGCCGTGCGCGCCGCCGTCAGCCGGGAGCGCATCGCCGCCGGCCCCACGAACATCTGGCGCTACGCCCCCCTGCTGCCCGCCGAGGCGGCCGACCCGGTGGACCTGGGCGCCGGGTTCACGCCGCTGGTGCGGGCGGAGCGGCTGGCGGCCGAGCTGGGCCTGGGCGAGCTTTGGGTCAAGAACGACACGCTGAACCCGACGGGCTCGTTCAAGGACCGGGTGGTCTCGGTGGCCCTCACCAAGGCCCGCGAGCTGGGCTTCAAGGTGGCGGCGTGCGCTTCCACCGGCAACCTGGCCAACTCCGTCGCCGCCCACGCCGCCCACGCCGGCATGGACTCCATCGTCTTCATCCCCCACGACCTCGAGCACGCCAAGGTCGTCACCACCGCCGTCTACGGCGGCCGGCTGGTCGCCGTCCAGGGCAACTACGACGACGTGAACCGCCTGTGCGCCGAGCTGGCGGGCCAGCACCCGACGTGGGCGTTCGTGAACGTCAACATCCGCACGTACTACGCCGAGGGGTCCAAGACCCTGGCGTTCGAGGTGGCCGAGCAGCTCGGGTGGCGGGCCCCGGACCACGTCGTCGTGCCCATCGCCTCCGGCAGCCAGCTCACCAAGGTGCACAAGGGTTTCGGCGAGCTCCACAAGGTCGGCCTCCTGGACGAGGAGCCCCACGTGCGGGTGTCGGGCGCCCAGGCCGCCGGCTGCTCGCCGGTGGCCACCGCCTTCGCCGACTCCTCCGACGTCATCCGCCCGCAGAAGCCGAGGACCATCGCCAAGTCGCTGGCCATCGGCAACCCGGCCGACGGGTGGTACGCCCTGGACGTGGTGCGCTCCTCCGGGGGCGCCATCGCCTCGGTCACCGACGAGGAGATCGTGGAGGGCATCCGCCTCCTGGCCCGGACCGAGGGCATCTTCGCCGAGACGGCGGGCGGGGTCACCATCGCCACGCTGGCCAAGCTGGCCGGCCAGGGCGTCGTGCGGCCCGACGAGCGGGTGGTGGCGCTGGTCACCGGCCACGGCCTGAAGACCATCGACGCGGTGAGCCCCCACGTCGGCCCCACCGTGACCATCCCGCCGACCCTGGACGCCTTCGCCGAGGCGCTGGACGCGGAGCAGTCGTAGAGTGACCGCGCCATGAGCGTCACCGTGCGGATCCCCACCCAGCTGCGCACCCTCACCGGCGGGGCGGCCGACGTCGACCTCGACGGCGGGACCGTCGGCGAGGTCCTGGCCGCCCTCGACGCCGCCCACCCCGGCTTCGGCGAGCGCCTCTTCGACGGCGACCGCAAGCTCCGCCGCTTCGTCAACGTGTTCGTCGCCGACGAGGACGTGCGGTTCCTCCAGGGGCTGGAGACGCCGGTGACGCCCGGCCAGACGGTCTCGATCGTCCCCGCCGTGGCCGGCGGCGCCTGAACCTCCCGAATCCGCCGGATCCGCTTCTCAACCCCCCGAACCGGGCTGCCGATAGCCTCAGCATGGCCGAGGTCCTGATCGTGGACGACGACGTCGACATCCGCGCCATCCTCGCCTTCACCCTGGAGGACGCCGGCTTCGAGGTGCGGGAGGCGGCCGACGGGAACCAGGCCATCGCCGCCCTCCAGCGCTCGGCGCCCGACTGCCTGGTGCTGGACGTCATGATGCCGGGGTTCGACGGGTTCGGCGTCCTCCGGGCCCGCCGCCAGTCGAACCTGGCCCCCGAGGCGAGGGTCATCCTGCTCACGGCCCGGACGGCCGAACGCGACTTCGTGCGGGGCTGGGAGCTCGGGGCCGACGAGTACCTCACCAAGCCCTTCGACCCCGACGAGCTCGTCGTCACCGTGCGCCGCCTGCTCAAGACGTCGCCCACCCAGCTGGCCGAGCGCCGCGAGGCCGAGCTGAAGAAGGCCGAGCTGCTCGAGCGCCTGGAGTCGGCGTTCAACCGCCCCCGCCGCTTCGGCGCCGAGCCCGAGGCGGGGCGCCGGGCCTGACGGCCCGGCGATGCCCTCCTCCCGGCCGGAGCCCCATCCCCGGCCTCCTCGCCGAGGCGGGGGCCCCAGCCCCGCCCGGCGCCGTCCGGGCCTGACGGCCCGGCGATGCCCTCCTCCCGGCCGGAGCCCCATCCCCGGCCTCCTCGCCGAGGCGGGGGCCCCAGCCCCGCCCGGCGCCGTCCGGGCCTGACGGCCCGGCGATGCCCTCCTCCCGGCCGGAGCCCCATCCCCGGCCTCCTCGCCGAGGCGGGGCCCCAGCCCCGCCCGGCGCCGTCCGGGCCTGACGGCCCGGCGATGCCCTCCTCCCGGCCGGGGCCCCAGGGCCGTTGGCACTCGCTTGCGTTGAGTGCCAGCTTGGTCGTACGCTTAGCACTCAGATACCGAGAGTGCTAACGCCCGCGAACCCGGGAGGGATTCACCGCGATGCCCAAGATGATTGCATTCGACGAGCAGGCCCGCCGTGCGCTCGAGAACGGCATGAACCAGCTCGCCGATGCCGTACGAGTGACGCTCGGCCCCAAGGGCCGCAACGTCGTGCTCGACAAGAAGTGGGGTGCGCCCACGATCACCAACGACGGCGTCTCCATCGCCAAGGAGATCGACCTCGAGGACCCCTACGAGCGCATCGGCGCCGAGCTGGTGAAGGAGGTCGCCAAGAAGACCGACGACGTCGCCGGTGACGGCACCACCACCGCCACCGTGCTGGCCTGGGCCATGGTCCGGGAGGGCCTGCGCAACGTGGCCGCCGGCGCCAACCCGATGTCGCTGAAGCGGGGCATCGAGGCCGCCGTCGAGGCCGCCGTCAGCGCCCTGAAGGACATCTCCAAGGACGTCGAGTCCAAGGACCAGATCGCCCAGGTGGCGTCGATCTCGGCGGCCGACAACGAGATCGGCGGGATGATCTCCGAGGCCATCGACAAGGTGGGCAAGGACGGCGTCATCACCGTCGAGGAGTCGCAGACCTTCGGCATGGAGATGGACCTGGTCGAGGGCATGCGCTTCGACAAGGGCTACATCTCCCCCTACTTCGTCACCGATCCGGAGCGCATGGAGGCGGTCCTCGAGGACGCGTACCTCCTGCTCGTCGGCTCCAAGATCAGCGCCGTCCGCGACATGCTCCCCGTGCTCGAGAAGGTCATGCAGGCCGGCCGCCCGCTGGCCATCATCGCCGAGGACGTGGAGGGCGAGGCCCTCGCCACCCTGGTCGTGAACAAGATCCGGGGCACGTTCAAGTCCGTCGCCGTCAAGGCGCCCGGCTTCGGCGAGCGCCGCAAGGCCATGCTCCAGGACATCGCCATCCTCACCGGCGGCCAGGTCATCACCGAGGAGGTCGGCCTGAAGCTCGACAACGTGGACGTCTCGCTCCTGGGCCGGGCCCGCAAGGTCACGGTCACCAAGGACGAGACCACCATCGTCGAGGGTGAGGGGTCGGAGGAGGACATCAAGGGCCGGATCAGCCAGATCAAGGCCGAGATCGAGAACACCGACTCCGAGTACGACCGGGAGAAGCTCCAGGAGCGCCTGGCCAAGCTCTCCGGCGGCGTCGCCGTCATCAAGGTTGGCGCGGCCACCGAGGTCGAGCTCAAGGAGAAGAAGCACCGCATCGAGGACGCCGTGTCCACCACCAAGGCGGCCGTCGAGGAGGGTGTGGTCGCCGGCGGCGGCGTCGCCCTGCTCCGTGCCCAGGCCCGCATCCTCGACGCAGCCGAGAAGCTGGAGGGCGACGAGGCGACCGGCGCCCGCATCGTGGCCCGGTCCGTCGAGGAGCCGCTGAAGCAGATCGCCGTGAACGCCGGCCTCGAGGGCGGCGTGGTGGTCGAGAAGGTGCGCAACCTCGAGGGTGGTGTCGGCCTCAACGCCGCCACCGGCGACTACGAGGACCTGTTCAAGGCCGGCGTCATCGACGCCGCCAAGGTCACCCGGTCCGCCCTCCAGAACGCGGCCTCCATCGCCGCCCTGTTCCTCACCACCGAGGCCGTCATCGTCGACAAGCCCGAGAAGGAAGGCGCCAACGCCGGCCACGGCGGCCACGGCGGCATGGGCGGCATGGACGACTTCTAGCCCTCCCCGGACGGCCTTTCCGGTCGGCCCGCCGAACGGCCCCGGCGCCTGGTGCGCCGGGGCCGTTCCGCGCCTACGCCCGGTGCCGCGGTTCCGGCGGCAGGAAGGGGCGCTGTGCGCCCGAATCCGCCGCCAGAGCCCCGTGCGCCGGGGGCCCGTTCCGCGTACGACCGGCGTTCAGTCGGCGGGAGCGGGGAGATCGCCCGCCGGCCCGGCCGTCGTCGGACCAGTCCGTCCGGGACGACGGCCGCCGAGCCCCGTCCCGATGCCCGCCCCGGCGACGCTCACCAGGAGCAGCCAGGCGATGCCGCCGAGCAGCGCCTTGCTCGCCGCGCTGGGTGCGCCGGCAGGACCGGGCGCCGGCGAGGCGGCCGCCGGTCCGGCGGGCCCGGCGGCGGTCGCGGCCGCCGTGTCGACGGCCAGGTCACCCGTCGCCGCCGGGGCATCGCCGCCCGGGAGCGCCTGCACGGGCCCGTCGGCGGGCGGCGGCGGGGCGGGCGCGGTGGCCGACTCCCCGGTGCGCACCGTGAACATGGTCGAGCGCAGCCCGAGGGCGCGGTCGAAGTCGATGCCGCTGACGGTGCGGGCGCCGCCCGTCCCCGCGACGTCGACCTCGAGCACACGCCCTGACGGGCCGGCCGTCCTGGTCGCCACGGCGGCGATGCGGCCGCGGTAGCCGATGCGGGCCGCCACGTCGCGCAGCGACACCGTGAGCGACCACGCCCCCGGGTCGTTGGTCGGGTAGGGGGCGGGGCGCAGGTACGGGTATCCGGCGCCGGTCGTGCCGAAGCCCTCCTCCGGGCTGGCCGAGAACCCCCCGCCGTTGGCCGAGTACACCGTCGACGCCAGCCCCTTGCCGAACAGGACGACCTGGCCCCGGGTCGCCGTGACGGCACGGTCCATGGCCGCGTACTCGACCTGGGCGCCCAGGTAGACCTGGCACTGCTGGGTGTCGCACAGTTCGCCGCCGCCGCCCATGGCTCGCAGCGCGTAGGTCCGGGCGGCGACGGCCTGCGCCCGGAGGGACGCCGCCGGCCAGCCCGGGTCGCGGACCTCGCCCATGCCCCGGAGGTACTGCTCGACGTCGACGTGGTTGACGAGGCGCAGCCCGTCTCCCGCCACCGCCTGGATGACGCCCCGGTAGCGGCTGCCCCGGGCGGCCACGCTCACGGTGCCGCCCTCGGCGGGGACCGCCCACAGAC